>JAABUW010006299.1_pt1 | contig 14962 bp, 12 predicted proteins | sample 5560081 | NCBI WGS metagenome assembly JAABUW01 (sample SAMN10711882, study PRJNA513363) | rock metagenome | isolation source: Antarctica rocks | place: Antarctica: Victoria Land, Knobhead sud
CACCTCGGGCTGCACAGTCGGCCGCATAGCTCTACATACTTGCACCAAGCTCTGAACTCTCTCCTATGGATCGATGATGTGTCCTTCTCTGAATTTCTCATCAAGGATCACCAAATAAAACTCGAAAAACCATCCAGCACTACCTTTTCTCCCCCATCAAATCACTCCGTGATCTCGAAGATGCTTGGGCAGCATGTTTTCTCACATCAGGACCGCTATCCACAGGCAGAGCCGTCATGGATGCATCAGCAACAAAATCACCATCAACAGCAACAGTATCCTCATCACACAGCCCATCAGCACGCTCATGCCCAAGCTGTTGCGCAGCACCAGCACTTTAATCGCATGGGGGCAACCAACAATGGCAGCAATGGGCATAGCATGAATATGAATCATGATGGTGGCCCATCTACGGGCGAGGGAAGTTGGATTGAGGAGAATAGAAGGGTCCTCGGCTGGGTTGCGGAGCTGCTGAGCGGAAGTTCAAGGGAGACAGCCCTGATGGAGTTGAGCAAGAAAAGGGAACAGGTGCCTGAGTTAGCTATGATCATATGGCATTCGTTTGGTAGGCTGAGGGTGAAGTGTTGGAACAGGAGGCAGTATCTAACCGTGCGATAGGTGTCATGACTTCTCTGCTCCAGGAAATCATCTCCGTCTATCCTCTACTCAACCCATCGCAGCTCACAGCAGCTGCTTCGAACCGCGTGTGTAATGCCCTTGCGCTGCTACAATGTGTCGCTTCTCACAACGAGACTCGTGCATTGTTTTTGAGTGGTACGTTGACGCTCTTCAATTCACGGATATCAGTAGCTAATGCAAGATCCAGCACATATCCCTCTCTTCCTGTATCCATTTCTCAATACGACCTCAAAATCGCGACCATTCGAGTATCTCCGCCTGACTTCCTTGGGCGTCATTGGCGCCTTGGTTAAGAATGACTCCGCTGAGGTTATTAATTTCCTGCTGACGACGGAAATAATCCCCTTATGCTTACGAATCATGGAAACTGGGTCGGAGCTGAGCAAGACCGTTGCAATATTCATCGTACAGAAGATACTTCTTGATGATGCTGGGCTTGGATATATCTGTCATACCTACGAGCGCTTCTACGCCGTTGGGACGGTACTCAGCAACATGGTCACCCAGCTGGTCGAGCAACAGACTGTTCGTCTCCTGAAGCATGTTGTTAGGTGTTTCCTCAGGTTCGATTTTCCCACAGACGGACGAGTATTCAAGCTAATGATATACAGACTGAGCGACAACGCTCGCGCTCGTGAAGCTCTTCGGCAATGTCTACCAGAGCCGCTACGTGACGCAACCTTTTGCTCAGTCCTTCGCGACGACGCGGCTACTAAACGTTGCCTTGCTCAGCTCATCATCAATCTCTCGGATAATGTTGTCGATACGGCCAACAATCAAGGAATGTAGCGCTTGCGACTTTCGATTACGAACAATAGCTCACAAAAGCCCGGAGAATATACCCCATGAAGCGTTTTTGGGCCTCAGCATGTGCGTGCGTCTGGGCGGTGGAGTTTTCACTTGCATGGAAATACCCGGGTGCGCAATGGAGACGATGATCTATGTTTTTGGGATTTGAAAAGCTTTTCAAACTAGAAAGGAGAACGTAATCATGGCGTTTGAAGGGCTTGATGAAAGGATCTGAAAAGCCATCTCTGGACGCCACATGGCCATTGGTTGAGAACCTTTCCTTAAGGTACATCCAGTCGGAGCTTGCACCTTGGTAGAGATGTACGATTAGTTGTAGCACCAACCCAGACCATCAAGGTTTTGATTAATGCTCCCATCATCAGTAGAGAACGAAAGTTGATATGCGTAGTCAAGCGAGTCAAGCAACAAGTGCAATGCTCATTCACCCCACGCTCAAAAGGGGAAAGGCATTTGCGGTGTAATAGCGCGTAAACTAAATCCTGTTAGCTTCCGCCGGTACTCCAATGAAGCATCATTAACGCGACTCAGCACACAACTCGTGATCGTTATTTGAAGTCGCTTTACGAGCTCCACCAAGAGCTTTTCTTGCTGTTTACCATCAGTTTCACACTCATATCATATACACGTCGCTAAACTTACCCGACTTTGGGTCCCACTTACCTTCTTGCGAATCCTACCGACCTCGAGCCTCATCCATAATGAGCTCACGGAAGCGTGGCCGAGACGAGATGGAATCGTTGGGGCCAGCACCAGAGCAGAGCTTACTCAATAGGATAAGGAATGCCTGGGAGTTCTCAAATCTCATGCAATTTATATTCATCTTTGGCAAAGCGGTGAAAATCGACGACGATCTCACCATAGAGGTAAACCTCCCCCGCATCGGCCTGAGTCCAATTGATGATACATTCGCCATACGTATGATGAAGGAGAGATCGAATGCTGACGCTCCGCCCAACACAGGACCTTGAGACCGAATGTTTAAAGCCTGATCCATCTCAGGTACTATCAGACATTGGATTGGCACTCCTGAAATATGTCTCGTCGCATCGGGGCTTGACGTGAGCTCTCCCCCTATGTCCCTCCTTCTTCATTCTCATGACCCATAGGCATGAGATCTTCGATGAGTATACTCGCCGGCAGTACTTAGCCAAAGCACCTGCACGGAATCCTTTTGGGGACGAGGACACCCCCAGAAAATTCACAGAGTTCGATGTCTTCACCAAACTGAGGGTTCTAGTGCAGCTTTCGCAATGGACATTGATAAATGCCGATCGGATGAGACAGAACATGCCGGAGACGAAGGATAGCGAACAGACACAATGGGTATGAGTTCAAACCCCCTTTTCGCTCTCATAGTCTGACATATAGCCGCATACAGCGTATTGAAGAGATAGGATATGACAGAGATGAGCGCCTTTACTTTGTACTCGACGATAATCGACTGTACCGTCGCACCGATCCCAGCCCACTCCCTCCTCCCGCACTTGCAACTAGACCGAAGGCCAACTCAAAAAAGGGAAAAGCTGCTGCTAGAGCTAGCAAGCGAAGGAAAACTCAAGAGGTAGAGGAGTCGGCCAACGATGCAGATGGCGAGACACCAGCAGCGGAGGATGCGTACGAAGAGTCACAGGAACCAGACGATGGCTTTGGCGGAAGGAAATGGGAGTGTATCGCCATCACACTAGGCGAATACCAGGATTTCTTGGAATCGATACGAAAGAGTAGAGATCCAGATGAGAAAGAGCTGCATCGAAGAATCACAGACGACGTTCTACCTGTCATCGAGAAGGCGGAAGAGTCACAGCTCAGGAGAAAGCACAAGCAAGAGCGGGAGCTGATGAAAATGCAGAAATTAGCTACGGCCAAACGGTCTAGTAGACTTGAGGCTAAGATGGAGCGGGAGAGACAAGAGCAAGAAGCTGTGGATGTAGAGCGAAAGAAGAGAGCTGATCTTATCGCTGCCAAGGAAAACGAGAACAAGCAGAAGAAGATGGAGGAGGCGCGGGAATCTCGCATGATGACCCGCGAACAAAGAACTAAGGACAGAGAGTACAAACGTATACTGCACGAAGAGGAGCTAGCCAATCTGTCGGAAGAGAATAAAAGAGTGGAGGCTGGCGAAGCCAGATTGTCGGAGAGGCACCTCGCGACCGAGATGGAGAAGAAAAAGAAGGAGCTTGCTGCACTTGCTGAGGATGATGAATGGTTCTTTGATTGTTCTAAGTGTGGTGTGCATGGTACAAACCTCGTAAGTACATCTCGGGTGTTGCCCAGACAGGTGGATGTGGAGCTGACGATGCACAGGATGATGGAACGCATAGTGTGGCATGCGACAAGTGTAATGTTTGGCAGCACAGTGCTTGCTTAGGCATTTCGCAAGCCGAAGCGGAAAAGGATGACTTCCACTTCATCTGCCATGACTGCAAGCGCCGAGAAGAAGACGCGAAGAAGCCCAAGATACCAAGTCTCAAATTTCACATTGGGTTGTCCTCTTCTCCGCCTTCACAGAAAACTCAAGTGGTCGTTCCTGGAGCAAACGATGGCAATAAGTGCAAGTCTAGTGAAGGAGAGCCTTGCATGCCTCCGATGAAAAAGTACAAGCTAAATAACAACGTACCCCGTACTCCAAACCCATCGCTGCCTCGACCACACCAGAATGGCCACAATGCCCAGCACGGTATGCATGCCACCTTGATGAATGGTCCAACATTATCCCCGCAAGGTCAAGGCCAAACTCAGGCTCCTCGTAGCATATCCGCCGGCAATCAAGGATCTCCAGGGCCCAGATCACCATCAGGACCTCCTGCATATGCCAATGGCTATGCAACCCATGTGAACCCGAACACCTACGTACCCCAACTACCACCACAAGCTTTTCAATCACCATACACGAATAATGGCCCGTACCAACCAAATCACCAAGCTCAGAATGTAGGCTGGTCAGCTCGCTATACTCCACCCCAACCCCAGCACCAACAGAAATCTGGTCCTCCTCCGCCATCACAAAATCCATTCTCCAACTCCTTCGACCGTCAACGACCGACTTCGTCCCAGTCAACGCACATTATCCCTCCACCCATCAGGAATGACCTATCACGATCTCCGCCCCAGCTTAAACCCTCCGCATTCAGTCCTCCGTCCTACCAAATGCCTCATACTAACGGTGTCTCACACCATCAGCCTGTTCCCGCAACAGTTGCTCCCGCATCTTCTCCCGTGAAGCAACAGTCGCCTCCCCACGCACCACCAATGCAACATCCGCCTTCCTCAAGTCCGGCCAGCCATCAGCCACCTTTACAGCCCAATGGGCCCTCGTCGCCAGGCTTCTCACCCACAAAGCATAGTCCAGCACATCAATCACCGCGAGGCCATGGGAATACAAGTACGCCAGCTGTACTCCCGCCTGCTCCTCAACTTTCACCGAGCCCCATGCAGCATCCAGATGCTGCAACGAGGGGGGCCTCGCCTGAGCGTATCATGCCAATCAAAGGTCAAACAAGCCAATAAAAAGTTTGGTATTATCCCCACAACATCGATCTTGGGCCCGGTATTCAGGACGACCTTGGTGGCATAACCCCAGATCAGTGTTTCTGACTCTTCTCCTTTCAACAAGTTTAGGCCTCTTGGGCCACGAAACAGGAGACAAGCCATTGCAGGCTACTCACATTATACTTATGATGTTGCGACGATATGCTACAAAATCCCAATCAGAACTTTGGCGCATAGCGTTATGGCGTTTACTTGCATGCATCGAAGCCGGAGCCATGCATTTTGGGGCCCGGATGCGTCATATATGATCATATGATAGACTTTATAGACTCATTCATTGTTATGTTCCTACGAATACATTTTGCTACTCCCCGATGGGCTTTGTAGTGGTTAGGACGTTTCTGATATTGATATTTAGTAGACAGTAAAACCATTGGAGGGGTTTCTCACGATCACGATCACGATGCAAGTGTTTTCAATTTGAAGAAGCGATTAAGGCTGCTTCTAATTAGGGGATGTTACTAGGGTAAGGCAACAGAGTAGCTTCCCTCACCAAAGAGGTTTTGTCCTGATTCTGTTTACCCGGTAGATGCTCTATTTCACTAACCTCTTCTGCAACCATGGGCAAGCAACCTCCTCATGTAATCAATTCTCTCCTACTACAGCACCACAATTACATAAATGTTCTCATCTGAACTGCACCGTTTGCTTCTATCTATCTAGATCGCTCATCGTTTACCACTACTTTACACTCACTTCTGCGCCATCACAACGCCACTCTTCGAATCGGCCGCTTGTGCCGTAATCCGCTTCTTATAAGCCTTGACATCCCCATCGAACTTTTCCACCTTCCCTGCATCACACACCCACAGGCTCGAACACACATTCTGCAACATCGTCACATCGTGACTGACCATCAGCACGCCCCCCTGGAAATTGCGCAGTGCGAGGGAAAGCGCGTCCATGGCTTCGATATCGAGATGGTTGGAGGGTTCGTCCAAGACTAAGATGTGCGGGTTGGTGAGCGAGAGGCAGGCGAATGCGACGCGGGACTTCTGTCCACCTGATAGCAGTGACATTTTCTGGAGGCCGGTCGTGCCTGTGATGCCGAAGGCGCCTAGGTGGCGGCGGTATTCCTCGTCTGCTTTTCCGTGGTAGTTTTTGGCCATGAAGGCGACGGCTGAAGCGTTCATGTCGAGCGCGTCGACGTGGTGCTGAGCGAAAAAGCCGACTCGTAAGCGGGGGTTTTGGCTGATGAGGCCTTTGCTGGGTGTGAGTTGGCCGATTAGCAGTTTCAGAACGGTGGTTTTCCCGGCGCCGTTGGGACCGACGATGCCAATGCGGGAGTCGAGTTGGACGTCTAGGTCTATGTTTCGCAGGAGGGGCTTGTCGGCGGTGTAGCCAAAGGAGACGTCGGTCATTTGGATGATGGGGGGTGAGAGCTTTTCGACTTCGGGGAATTTGAAGTGGACTGTGTATTCTGATTCTGGCGCCTCTAATACTGGCATCTTTTCCAATTTCTTTATCCTTGACTGTGCTTCGGAGGACTTTGCGGCGTTGTAGCGGAATTTGTCAATGAAAGCCTGCAGATGAGCGCGCTGGCCCATTTGGTTCTCGTACTCGCGCTTCGCTGTCTTGCGGCGTTCTTCCTTCGTGGCGTAGAAGGAGTCGAAGTCGGCACCTTTGTAGTAGTCGAGTCGTTCCGAGTGTTGGTGGATGATATCTGTAGCGACTTCGTTGAGAAAAGCGCGATCGTGGGAGACGACAAGAAGGGTGGAGGGGTAGGATTGAAGGTAAGTCGATAAGAAGGTTATGGAGGGGACGTCCAGCATGTTGGACGGCTCATCGAGGAGGAGGAGGTCAGGCTCGCAGAAGAGTGCTCGAGCTAACGCTAATCTCATCCTCCATCCTCCAGAGAATGTCTTTGTGGCGAAGTGCTGACGTTCTTCCGAAAACCCAAGGCCGGCTAATATACTTGCTGCTCGCGACTCTGCTTTGTCTGATTCCATTTCTGAGAGTTTGGAGTGTATGTCGCTGAGGGTGGCATCAAGACCTTCTCGGTGCTTGTCTAATCTTTCGGCATCCGTGGATGTATCTGCCATGGATGACCGCTCCTTTTCGAGCTCGGACAGTTGTTTGCCGATTTTCTGGCACAGGTCAGAATCGTCGGGGGCCTTTAGCTGAGAAGCGCCTTACTTCTTGTTCCGATAGAAGATGCTTTCGCCACACGTCAGCGTCGAGGACTGCTTGTAAAGCTGGTGTGTCGTCTCCCGTGATCTAAAAGTAAAACGTGTGAATTCTATTGTTCTGAAGGAAATGCACGAAGGCCTGGACAGAAGAAGTACCTCTTGTTCAACATGAAGAATGGAAATATGCGTTGGAATGGCCAATTCCCTTCGACTTAAAGCGCGCAGCAATGTAGATTTACCGATACCGTTCTGACCGACAAGACCGTAACGTCGGCCAAAAGCCATAGTCAATGTAGTATCAGTCAATATTCGTTTACCACCAATGGAAACATCAACTCCATCTACTTTAATGTCTTTGCTCTTGGCTTGATCACCGCCCAGCTGCAGAGGGTTCACAGCCATATAGAATTCTTCGTAAGATTGGGCATCATCTGGCTGATCAAGCAATCTAGAAGCCTCATACTCGACGTTCTTCATGACTTTTCGATCTTGCTTGGCTGCGATTTTTCGCTCGGCCTTTTCGAGCTTCTTCTTGTCTACGCGAGACTCTACCTTCCTAGTGTTGGCAGACTCAAGGTCTACTACGCCGCCCGCCAGACCCAAAGTAGATGACATATTGCGTTGCGATCCGACTTGGATGGCATGGGCAAGCTTTCGAGTCTTGGGGGCCATTTGCCTCCTCTCCGGGTCAACGCCATTGGCGGCGTTGAGGTTCGAGATGAACCTGTCTACCAAGTTATGGATAGCAGTTGTGTTCTGCTCGGAGAAGTCTCCGGACGCCGAGACTAATAAAGCAGTGATGGTCTCAGCTGCTTCGTCAAGAGGCGACGGGCCGTTAGGATCTGACTCTGGGGTGTAGAGTGTCGAGGCATGGTTTAGGTAGCCCTTCCGCAACTCAGTATCTTACCTCTGGTATCCACATCTATCGTTCGCTATTTCTGTTTGAGGGCGACTCACGGAAGCATATTGGGAGATGACCTGGTCAATGCCAGGTATCTGAGCTCTAATTTCGGCTTCCATTATCGGTCAGGCTGCAATGGCGCCAGCGCTGCACACTGATAGTAGCAGCCTTACTCCGTAGTCTGACACCCGTTACGAGAATCTCACGGCTGGTTGCAAAAGCAGAACCAATCTGATAATTTCGTATGGTGCAGCTCACCCGTGGTCGTTAAGATGAAGCAATATCGAAAGGCGTGGTCCTGTCCGTAAGGAGCAGGTCACAATTTGGATCCATGCAGGGTCTAGATCGCTTCCTTTCGCCTGAAATTCCCCAGGGCAAGGTGCGCTCCTCTCTGCCAATCAAGCCGGACCTCTGGTGTCGCGTCGCGTGCTTAGTCCAGCTCGCTAATAATGGAAGGCGCTAATCTACTTTATCTCAGATCTGATGGCATCATATCCGGAACCGATTCTGCTGTTCATTTGCTGTTGATGCTCCATGGGAGGAAGTCCAAGAGGACGCTCAACATCCATCGGTCGACTTCACGGAACCTTTCATTGCCTGTGTGATGCACAATTCTGGGTCATCGAAGGATCGTCACTCTCGGAGGATGCGCCTCTCGGTGCTTTGTATGGGTCGCGATTTGGCTCCACATCCCCGTCTGGTGCGGTACGCAATCCTTGATGATCGCCCGTTGGTTGCAGGCTTGCAGCTCTTACGCTGTCTTGGCCGCACGCTTTTACACCCAATTCCTTGATTCAGGCAGTCCACCAATCTCTTTGGGATTCATCTAATTTGTCCGGTGTGCGCCGCTGGGTGCAAGGGGCGGCACAACGCGAGCTATCTGGCAGACTCATGGATACCGGACATGAAAAGAAAGCTCTGGTCAGGAGCTCAGGACGCTCCGTGGCACTACGAAAGGCAGAAGATCTGGTGTTCATCAGACCCTTTGCTTGAAAGTTGAAACCATTGACTCCGCTTCCTCAAACTTACGCCGTTGGTGCCGTCCGTTTCCAACTTGCAGCTCATCGTTGTGATTTGATAGGATCCATCGCATACCCCGCCATGCTGGTGCCGGTCAAATAAAGCAAGCAGGCACACTCTGCTGACATATATGATATCTGAGACCAAGAGCCCTGTGGAGCCCTAGCCATTTGCTTTTTGGCCGCTTAAAGGGCTGCAGTCCGTAAAGGCTAACGCATGAATTCTAAGACCCCCAACCTGGTCCGGATTGTCTCTTGTCCCTTCCACGCATCGTGATTGGGGCTCTCGATTGTTCTTGTAGGATTCTCATTCGCCCCCCTTCTGCCGGGAAGGTGCCGCGCAGCTGGAGGGCGGTCTCACTTTGTGACGTTGTCATGTCATCCCTTTTGATTGCCGGCCTGGGTCAATCCTGGTTCTCTACGCGTCTGCCCTGAGCTTTGAATGAGAATAACAGCGTGAGGATGTCCTCCAGCAGAAGGTCGTGCATGCTGTCTCCTTTCCACGAACTGTCAACGGCTGCTTGCTTCCCCATCTTATCTCAGAAGATACGCATTGGACCCCGTCATAGGCGACGATTGACGCTGCGGATGTTGTAAGAGGAGATGCTCGCGAACGATGTACGAATTAGGCTTCTTCTTTCTCCACAGAAGGGTATCAGATTTACACGCCTATCCGATGGAATGACACAGCGCCGCCTACTCAGGCACACCGTCTCCGGGGCGGTGGAGAAACACGGGTGCATACACTGCATACAATGTGTTGTCAGCTAGAAGGCTTCACCTTCTTTCCATGGTCGGCAATTAGATATGTGTAGTTTAATTGTAGGCAGCGAATACTATTGAACGTTATACGTACGGGAAGGGTAGGAAGTGTGATTGGGTGTCCAAGTGTTTACGGGCTGGGCCCTAGTGACATTGATCCCCGTTACGCATCTCGTGGGCTGAAAGCAAAAGCCATGAACTCTCGCCATACCAAATTCTTTCCATCGTTTCCACCCACACATTCTCACCACCAGTACGGCCTTGGTTCCACTCGACCGTGGATGGATACTCCGTATTGAATGTCATTTTTCGTTAATTATCTAGTCGGGTACCGTCAGTGCTGTTGAACCTGGTGTTCAACTCGGCGGAGCCTCACGCCCTAACTTTCGTTAATTCGTTGGCCAACCACGTCTACTTGATGAATCGACCGACATCCAGAGGTGCTCCGGTCTCTTTACGCTCCAATGTGCTAGAATCTCCTTGCCACGGCCGTTGTAGACGCCCGTGAGCGCTGGTGATGGAGACAGTCCCATCGGTAACTCCTCCCCTGCCCCTCGTGTGTCTGCCCCGTTCGTCTTGAAACTCGGCCCATTCTCAGCGGGAATCTATTGGTCGTGTCTATAAGCTTGGAGAACATCCAAGCCAGGCTTGCAGTCAAGTCCAGAGCTCCTAGGCTAACATGTCGTCTTCCAACAGCTCTGTGCATCCGGTACCCTGGGCGTAGCGGCTGTCGGTTTCGCTCTGGGTCATCCACAACACCCAGTCGCCGCTAGACCCACGTCAAAGAAGAGGAGAATGCCCTCTCGAGCATCAATGCATAGCACCCTGACTCTACAAGATACCCCTGCAACGCCTTCGCCGCTGCCGCAAGCTGCCGCCGCTCCAACCTCGAAACTACGAAAGCGCAGCTCTGCTGGCCGGCCTTTGACTTCAGCAAGTAATCCAAGAGAAGGCATAAGGACACTTGCTTCAACACCCGAGACAAAGCTCAAGGATGAGTCTGCACTTGGAGGGGCAGTCCATCCTTCTGCCCAAATCTCGGAACCAACTTTTGGGCACGGCCCTTTTACGTTCGAATTTGGAAAGTCTGAAAACAATCCCCCGAACTGGCTAAGGCGCATGTCTACGCTGTCTTCTCTGAAGACTGGAAGTCCAGAGCCTACTCCACGACCTGGATCCCCATCTGTTTCCTATTCTAATGGATCTACAGCCCCCATTCTACCATACTTTGCAGACCCAAATCCCAGCACAACATCGCGAAACAAGCTTGTGAAGCGCAGCTCGTCCCAGCGGCTTCTTTCCAGCGGCAACGCATTACATTCATCGCTACGACGGCCAGCTACGAGCCATCAACGATCTGCTACCCTCCAACAGTTCCAACAGAATGAAGAGCCTAGTCGACTATCTTTAGGCGCTTCATCGATCATGCCCATTGAGTCCCTCAGAAATGAGCAATCAGATGATGATTTTTCTCAGGTCTGGTTGCCTTCATTCAAACCTCGAGTAATTGGGACAGCAAGAGATGGCTTCGCGCGACAGCCTAGTGCAAGTGGCATCTCAAACAGTCGAAACGAGGCAATCAAACCTATTGTACCTGGCATGACCGAGATAGCTACCCTTGTGATGGCAACTTCGATAAGCTTGGAATCTGCAAATGAGGTAGCCAACGGACGTCCGTCGAACATTTCCGGCCTCAGCAGGCCGTTCACTCCCGTGGGATTGGAAGCAATACCCTCACCAAAAGGTGACAACATCAGCACAGAAGCAGATGCAACTCCTGAGCTCAAATCGCGGCGCTCCTTCTCACTCAGCGAAATGTTTCCATCGCCGTCCCCTTCCACATGGAAGATGCCCAGAACAGGTAGCCTACGGAGAAGTAAACCCTTTGTCCGGGATACAGGTGGCACAAGGGTAGTTTCGGCTCCACAGTCTAGTCGTCCTCACAAGTCAAATTCGTTTGCACAGGGTCAAGGCAGCCTCGGACGGAACCCAGTGGGTCGACATGACGCGGACTACCAGGCCAGGCCGTCTGTGCCCCGAGCAGGGCTTACCAATATCAATCAACGGGGCTCTTCGTCGCCTCTCCCGCCATTGAATCGGCTTTCTGCTTTCGAAATCGATCTTCCTGGGGCCAGTCCTTCGTGCCCTACATCGCCACAACCCGAGAGTCCGGCGCCCTTCCAACGTGAATCATCTACCCGCTCATCTCAGTCGGTATCTTTGCCTTTCAGTCCTCTGATACCCAAAGTAAGACAGCACCGGTTTTCATCAGGTCCATCGGAACCCGGATCTACTCTCCTGGGATCAGACAATGACAATAGCCGTTTGATGTCAGGCGACGAGGATGACATTGATGCCAGAAGTGAGACTATCTACGATTCTACGAGGACTGGTGCTACCGATAGTAGTCACTCGGGAATTCGAAGACCTCCAATTGATACAATATTCGACGAGTCTCCACCACCTGAATTGCCTTCGAAGAAAAAGCTACTGGACTTACAAGATCTGCTACATCATGACGATTCGTTCAATGAGCCCAATCCGAGGACTCATCACATGGTAGCAGAAGAGCAACAGGGTTCAACGCCTGTTCAAGTCATTATTCCATGCAAGGAAGACGACAGCTCCACTCCCATGCATAACACCAGCGAAAATTTTCTTGCTTCAGACGTCCTTCCCCCATCGACACCAGCTCCGGCAGAGCTCAAGGCTACCACCTCAACGACTCGAATTAGCGATCCTGACCAAGACGAAGATTTGTGGGCTTTCGAGCACGCAGAGATCTCCCATGCAGAAGCAGTACATATCAGAAACGTGTCACTGAACGGAAGCAACAATCCACTGACTACTAGCGTCCAAGGTAGCGAAGTAAACCGAAGACGTGACTCTCCCCCTGTTCGTGGGCCTGATAAGTCTTCAAAGTCGAACATATTCGAGTGGTCAGAATCTCCACTAACGGATAGGGAGTCGTCACACGGAGACTCTCCTCGCCCGAAGACTGTGCACGGAAAGCAAGGCAAAGCCATGCGTGGAAGCCATGTGAATGGTCGTCGTGGTCCGAGTGCTCTGCACCTACGCAGTCAAAGCGTTCCAGTCCAGAAGGACATGACCGGCCGACGTACTCACAACAACCCATCCACGCTTGATTCGTGGGTCCTGGGTAATAAGGGTCCTAGCGAAGACTGGGACGGTGACTTCGAATTTGAGGAGGGTCCTCGTACAGGCAAGCAACCTTCCAACAGTGATCCCGTCCGCCCGAGCTTCTCCTCTGGCATGCTTGTTCCGCGCAATATACTGGAGAGACAAGCCAGCGTCCATGGACAATTTGGACAGGTCAAAGAATTGGCTCTTCTTGTAGAAGACCTCAGACGACTTCAACAGCAAGCTGCCGGTCAGGGAATAATGGAGGGCCAGTCCGCAGAATTGTGGAAGGAGGCAGAAGGCATCATCAACCTGGCCACTTTAGACGATGAAGAGCAAGAGATCTTCCCACCACGCTCACCGCATTCTCCAGGCTTCGATTTCGACCCTTTTGACGAAGACTCTCCCTCGATTCGTAGTCGACGGAGATCAGGAATGTCACCCCCCATAGAGGAACGTTTGAGTATAGTAGATGATTCTTCAGCTTCACAGCCCTCATCACGTCCATCCCAGGACATGGCTGGCGTGGAGACGCCGCCACCATCGAGGCCGCGCAAAGAATCTTCGGCCAAAGCCAAGTCTGTCCTTGAGAACATCTATCATCAACGTAGTCATTATGACGCGGTATTGCTCGATGCTCCATTCGCACAGAAGAAGCTTCCCTTCGACACCACCTCGCTCAAAGATCTGGTCACACGAGCAGGCGTCGTTACCAGAGCCTTGAAAGAGATCGTCCGCCGAGCAGAGAATGGCCGTCCTGCGACCCCAGAGCATCGATCTTCGACTCCCCGAGATCCGCCATATATCAGCCAGATGTTCCATCAGCCTCCCATCTCACCCACCCGCAACAACAGTCCTCGTGTCACGCAAAGCCCGAAGAGTCCGCAAAGCCAGAGAAGCGGCACTTTCACGGGAGGAAGCGGCGTTGGGAACGATAATGAAATCAACGGACATATGAAAATGATGACGGTCGTCTAGAAGCAGGATATATCACCCACCAACGAGCCTGTCGACAAGTGCACCGCTTCTAACGAGCTCTACGGAGCACCATTCACTTCTTGTACCATATCATGTAATACCGCTAGACTTTCTCGTTTGTCAGTCGTAAACCGTCACAGCATATTAGCGTCTTCATTACGGGCATCATCAGCGTTTCAGAATACACACAGCGGGCAACGGCATATCTTTCTTTCGGTCACACTTCCTTCGATTCGATTCCACCAACTCATGATGAGAGATGGCTTTCACGAGCAATACAAAAGTATGGGTATGAAGATTACAAAATGTCGGCAAAGACAAGGAGGAAATTAGGTTTACTTAATTAGGGTGCTTGCATCGCATTGCATGCAGCGAATGGACAAAGGTCGGTGTGCCGGGCTGGGAGGGAACTTGCATGAGTGATGGATGTGTACCTGAGGGTAGAGAAGCGCCTCGGAATTCATCAAGATGTTTTGATGTTTGCACTTTTTTGAATGCACAAGTGATATGATATGCTAGGATAGTACTCTTCCCGATTTCCCGATCCCCAAGACTAAGACGGCCACCAGTCAAGGGTCGGGCAACACTCTTGCCTACATCTCTACGATCTCAGACTCGATCGAAAGAACCTGCTATACTGAAATCTCCTGCCTCCAAATCCCCCGTGGAGTAATCCACAATATCCCACAACCTAGGTCCCACACCTAATAATTCCACACAGCATCCAGACGAAGAGACTGCTTACTTCTTACCACTTCGGAAGACTATTCACTAAACGCAGCCTGCCGTACCACGGACGTACGATAACGACCTCCTAGCCCAAACCATTCACGTTCAAACCGTTCAAATAATTAGCAAGCACAGTCTCAAATGCTAGATAGCATCCTGAGCTACAGTCAAGAGCGTTGACCCTTCCCGTGCACTCTTCCGCTCCCCTTTTCCACGAAAGGGCTGGCTTATGTATGTAGGGTGTTAGTACCTAGTCATGCCTACGCTGCGACTTGCGAATGGGTCTGGTCTGCTCGAGAAATATA
>JAABUW010006304.1_pt1 | contig 14943 bp, 27 predicted proteins | sample 5560081 | NCBI WGS metagenome assembly JAABUW01 (sample SAMN10711882, study PRJNA513363) | rock metagenome | isolation source: Antarctica rocks | place: Antarctica: Victoria Land, Knobhead sud
TGGCAATGGTGAGCTGCAGCCTGCCTCATGCTCTTGTGGTGTCTGGTGATGTGCGTCGCACCAGTGTGGACCTTCACCACCAGTCTATCATTACGCAATAATGATGAGCAGTGCTGTTGGCATCTTTGTCATGTAGTAAACTCAAAGAATTGAAGACAAGAAGAAAAGACAACACCATGTCTTTCGGCACCAATCCAATGACAAGCCAAGTAGTATGCACAGCTGCCTGATTAATAACAGAAGGGTATGAGAAATGACACAGGCTGCAAAAGCTGCACAGACTGTCTTGTTCACAGCTTGCAGCTTAGTCCAGCCTGCCTTGGGTGTATCAAGACATGATGCTGCCGTCTCGTGGCGCCACCACTGATTGCATTGTTGCTGTTGCTGTTCACAGCTGTAGCTCCACTGTAATCGAAAGTTGCTTGCTCTTATCACAGCACCATCTTTGCTTCTTTTCTGTTGTTGTTGTCTCATAGTGCTATAGTGCTAGCGCAGGGTCACCAGAGCTGTTGTCAGCAGCCTCAGAGAGCAGCCTTGGAGTGCACAGTACCTCAGTGGTGCAGCCAAACAGCGAGGCTGCTGCCACAAGACAGCAGCTCCTGATGGCTTTGTCATTGCTGAAGCACCTGGCGCACAACAGCCCTGCTGCATGCGAAGCCATTGTGGCTGCTGGAGTCATGGACACTGTCAGAAGGTAACCAGCTCTACCCCTTTAAATGTGAACACTCTTTTATGGACCCCGCGCAATTTCCTGTTCATATTCTGTGAATAATAACTCAAAGGACATCGTGTGGCATCTAAATGTGGGGTTGTAGCTCAGTGGTAGAGCGTCTGGTTCGCAATCAGAAGGTCGCGGGTTCAAGCCCCGTCAGCTCCAGAAGCACTCTTTTGTTCCGCCACCTGCTCTTGTCTCACTGGCAACAGCCACTCAATGCAGAGAAGGGTGACATATGCAGGATGTGGAAGATGGCCCTGGGGCACGATGGCTTGCTGCATGAGGTGCTGGGCCTGCTGGCCAACCTGTTCCCTGGCTGCCCTTCAGCTCAAAAGGCCTTTGCCAGCAGCGGCAACCCCTCACTTCTTCAACGCACTCTCATCCTTGTGAACAAGCCAAATCTGGATCTGCCCACACTGGAGGTATCTGCTGGATCATGCAGCTTCACGCACTCCATTTGAGACAAGCTTATCAGTTTATATTTCCTGTCTTTAGAGTTCTTCAGTGTGGTCAGCAGACCATGACTGGGAAATTCAAGAAGGCTCGACAAGACATCACATTCACTGCTGTTCTGTGTCATGCTGCGCATGCTTCAAGCCACAGGTGTCAGACGCATGACTGACTGTTGGAACCTGCTGCGGTGTATGCATGATAAGATGCAAAGCCAGCAGTACAAGGACTAGTTGAAAACATGCAAGGTATTGATCTTGCAGTTGTCATGTATGGAGAAGAAATGCCATGTAAAAGCAGCGATGAGCTGCCACTAGCAGACGAGGTGACATGGGACTTGGCAAGCTCAATTGGGTGAGTCTCTAAGACTGCTGCTGCTGTGTAATGCTGAAGAGCTTCATTGGCGTGCAGATGGGAATGACAACAGTAGCAAACCTGGCAGGCAGTGCAGAAGGTTGCCTGCTGCTGCTACGAAGCCCCCTGCTGGCCAAGACAGAGCAGCAGCTGCATCAGCTGCTGCAGCGGCGTGATGGCCCCAGAGTTGCCGCTTTCCTGGAGCCTCTCATCAACCTATCAGCACATGCTGAGGGCCGGAAGCAGGTTCTCAGGTGTACAAGCGCTCCAGGTGAGGGAACATCAGCACCCGCATCAGGCTTTGTCACCGGTGCTCCAAGCCATCATAAACTGACTGTGTGTCAACCGCTGACTATGGCTATTAGCTGATGCTGTTTCAGCCCACTACCTGTTACTGTGTCACAACTGCGTTACACTGGCTGCTGACTCAGTTTTGCCAGTTGCCACATGGCTTGCCGGCCCTCAAGCTCACTGCTGCCAGATGCCTGTGCAAAAGCTTATGCATGGCACCATAACCAAGCGTAGCAAGGTTGATAACAAGTGCCAACCAGCATTGCCAGCAGGCTCATTGAATCCACACATGAGCTGCACAGCAGCACACCTCAGACAGTTGCTTGCAAATCGTCCTGTAACCCCTGAGTCCAGTCTGTGGTCATCATGATGATCAATTAAGTGCATTCTGATCTATAGTTCTGCTGTCCCAGCAGGAACAGGCAATCAGCAAAGACATTCCTGTGGTATGCAGGTCTGTTGGACCTTGCCCTGACTGCGGCACAGTTGCATCATGCAGCAGGGTCTGCAAAGGCCCTGTTCCTGCTGCGCAACCTGGCTCTGGCTGCTGAGAACAAGGTGCATTTTGTGACCAACCCACGGGCCTTGCCAGTCCTGCTGGCTGCTGCTGCCAGGGCAGGGCACAATGCAGAAGCTGGGGCTTGTGCTGCATCTGCCTTATGGGCTCTGGTGCATCAGGGAGAAAAGGCAAGCCCCCTTGACGCCTGTCTGCATGCTGGTCTATCAATCAATCAAACAAACCCATCTATGCTCCTGTCATGGACTGTCACAGGCTTGCTGGCTCAGTCGGGGATTTCTTCATTGTGCTGGCTGCTTAATGCACCAAGAGTGTGATTGCAAACCTGGTGAGATGCATGATACCTGGCTGTAGTTCAGACCTGAAAAGAGTTTTCATTCACATGGTGCTGCAGTGTCTGAAATTTTAGATGCACAGTCAGGACAGGCAACTAATGGCATTCACAGTATGATATCATCAGAGTGGTGTTTGGGTTTTGTGATGCAGGTCAAAGCCAGCCTGCGCAGTCTGCCGCATGCTCAAGCTCAGCTGCAAGAAGCTGAAGCAGCTTGTTTTGGATCCCAGCGCATGCAAATGCAACAGAAGGCAGACGCTGTGGATGCAGGGGGTGACAGATACAACACACAGGCCTTACAGGCACTGCAAATGCTGCTGCTGTTACTTGAATTCCCTAAAGACTGAACTCTTCGACATATTCAATATTTGCAAGCTGTTGCGTCCCAAGCTAATGGATAGTAGTCCATGCCAGCAGTGTCTGTGGGAAGCTCCGGGCTGCTGCGTCAGGAGGCTCTCGTTATGCTCGCGGAAAAGCGTCATCTTTTCTTTCTTTTATTTTCTTTGTCTGTCAGAGCCATAGTCTAGGAGGACATGGTCATGCTAAATATCTGCACCTCGCTAGGACCAAGACTGCCATCTGTGAACTGCGCAGAGTACTCCACAGACATATCAATGCCCCTGTGTTGATCACTGCGAGCCATGCTGAAGCGGCCCTTCAGGCTGGCGGCCACTTTGCCCTTTGCTTCTGCTGTGCCAAGCCCAAACAGTATTGGCTTCCTGCATAAATGATGCAACTCTGACACCGCTGCCAGAGCCTTGACGTTTGGCAGTAAGAAATTAAGGTGCTTTCAACACGCAAAATGGACATTTGTCAGCACCAAAATATTTCCACGGGCAGGTGCAGGGGGCAGCATGCAGTACCTGAGCACAAGAACAGTTTGGCACCAGTGTGTCTGGGGACCATGGGGTGAGGTGGACAGCTTGACTGGCTGCTCTGCACAGAAGCGCTTGCTGAAGTTCATGTCGAACCACAACACCAAAGCATGGCACTCTTGAGGTCCACAGCAGCTCTGCAATCATGAAGCTTGCAGTTCAAAACGCAGGTTGTTGGAAACATTAAAGCTGTGTAACTGAGAAAGAGGACCAGGGAAACATACAACATGAAACTGCACAAATTTGATACTGTCATGGAAGCTACATGTGTAGCACAAACTATACAGCACAGCTAGGTGAGGCATACAAGGCTACAGAATGTTTCCAGGCAAGACTTTGTGTTTTGACGATTGCAAATTCAACATCGTTGTGCTCTGCAAACCACCTTGGGGTCTGCTTCGAGTATGAAATCTGTGCTGAAGCTGGCGTCAGCAGCATCCATGTGCGCAATGTCCAGCTGGCGCAAGAGGCAGCTGCAGCTCAGCAGGTCTTGGCTGCTGACATCCTTCAGGAGAGCAGTCTGGTGTGCATCCTCCCGCAGCTCCTGCTGCACCAGGCTGTAGTCAAGCCCATACACCTTGTTCCAGAAAGTGAGCCCTGTGGCCCCGGCACCTGCTGCCGCCATGTGCAGAGATGCCAAGTCAGGCAGAATGGCACCCCCTGGTTTCAGCCACCTGCATGTTGCATCTCCAACTGGCAAAAGGTGCCTCTGTTGTTTGGTCAGGTAGCCAGTTGAGCGGGTAGATGTCTTCATTCGAGACACCAAAGCAGGGCAGGCATGACGCAGTCTCTGCACTGGCCACTTGGTTGCAGATTGCACTGGAAGAATGCAAAACATACATTGGAGATAACTGTAATTTCTGACATCTGGAACTACAAGGAGCAGCAAGGCGTCACATTGGCAGCAGGAGTAAGGCTGACCTGTCACGAGCATACAACACTGTGTCCAGCATGCTCTCAAACAACAGTGCATATCCCATCCATTCACTCACAATCACATCTACCTGCATCAACACGCCAGACTCAGCAGAGTGGCAAACTGCCACAGACAAGCTGACACGCAACCCTACCTGCAATACAAGCAAGTAGTCTTGCATCAAGCCAATGGTGAGTCCTACGCTCCTGACACTTGATTCGAGCTGAACAGTTGGCCAGACTGACTGGCTCCACACCCCAGACTGTAAGGTGTTACATGGAATGGAATGAAATGACTGCATACCTGCTCAACAGGCAGACTGGGTAGCTGCTCTAGGCGCCCTTGCACTATGGTGACGGGACCACCACCAGTGCTTGCCAATCCATTTGCTGCTACCAAGCGCTCTGCCACATCAGCGATGCGTGTGCTGCCATCCACTCCTGCAGGTCACAAAGACAGGGGTCGTGCTCCACAGCCATACTCTTGTTATTTTTGACAACAACTGGGCAGAGCTTCAGTTGCCTGCATTGTGAGAGCTACACAGCTGATGATAATCGTGGAACATTCTGCGGCACATGACAGACGGTGCAATGCTGGCTGCACAGTTAGCAGCGGTGTGCATCAGAATGATGCGGTTTGTAGTGTGCATACCGATGACTTTAGTGGCGCCACCTTCAGCAGCAAACATTGACAGGATGCCGGTGCCACACCCAACATCCAACACGCTGGCCCCTTTTATCAAGGCTGGGTTTTGCTTGAGAGCATCTCTATAGGCCTCAGTTCGCACCTACAGGATGACCAGCCACCATCAGTCATTCCAGCTGCTTGTGCCCTACATCCAACTAGTCTGCTTGTTGAGGTCATGCAGCACCAGGCATGCATTCTATGCAGGATTCACAACATGTGTGAACTTGCCTTATCTGAGATCATCTCGCGGTGGATTCCAAAGAAGCCGTATGAGTCAAAGTAAGCCTCGTTAATGCGCTCTGTTGCGTCATCAGTGCCTCTGCTGACATCAGCCTGGGTTGTTGCCAGCTTGTTGCGCTCTGCCTGTACTCCAAAGCTGCCCGCAGTCTTCTGCCACTTGCTCAACCAATCGCTGTCAATTCCCTCTGCTAGCTGCATGCCATAACAGCAATTTGTGGCGTGTTTGCAGCACTTTTGGCATGCTGTTGTGCTGATAAGCATTGCAACAGAGTTGGGCAGATTGACCTTTACCTGGAATGGCTGCTCAGTAGCCAATTCAGATGGAAGGGCGAGCCTCGACATTTCCTGCAGAGTATTCCTCAAGGCCATGTTTTCATCTTGCAGGCTCTGCATGGCTGTAGATGTGCTGCAAACTGATGCTTCCTTTGCGCTTGGACCAGCACCACTGCAGGAAGACAGTGGCGTACAAAATGAAGTTGCAGAATGTTGTAAGGCTGATTTTGCAGAATACTGCAAGCTGCATTGTTTTACCTGTCCTGCTGTGGGCACACATCTTCGTCGAAATCATAAAACAGCAGAGGATCGTCAGGCAACACAGGGCGCATGTACTCGTCCTTCTCCCAGGGTCGCTGCGCGGCGGAGTTGTGCAGCAAAGCCTGAAGTGGGGAGTTGCCAGCAGCGACCTCGCTTCTGATGAAGTTGACGCAGCGTATTGTGTCATAATCCGTGAGTGCTTTCTGCATACCATTTAATGAGCCAGATGAGACTCAAGTTATCAAGTTCGGGCCAATTACCCCGGATTCCGATGAGCCGGCATTGCGTTGACCTACCTGTGCTCTGAAGTTTCGGAGGTCAAAGCCATGCTCACTAGCATCGTGCTCAATAGCTTGTTTTGCAGAGGACAGTATAGCACTTGAGAACAGGCTCTTTGTCAGATCCTCATCAACGTCGTCTCCCCAGTCGCTCCAGTCTCGTTCATCCTCCTCTTCAGAAGACATCGTCGCGTCGTGAGCTGGCTGCATGCGCGTGCGAAATAGCAGCAACTATGAATGTGCTTCAATAAAAAAAATGCACGATGCTTAAGCGATGCCGCAAGCAGCTAAAACGTTATGAAGCCTGCGGCAGAAGCTTTCAAACCCTAATTAGTCACAGCATCATGCTACGCACGTGATTGTGACTAAGCTTCATCCATGAGCAGCACTTCCGTTCTCGGCACGTCTGCCAGATCAGTCGCTAGGTCCGGCGTTCAAAGTTCAAGGCGATGCCGGCGACAATGTCGTCTGCCACAGGGCATAATGCGATGCCAGCACTAAGCTTGGACAGCTTCAAAGGCCAGTTCAATATCACGGCATTGATGGACAAGATCTCCAACCCCGTGCTGGAGCCACATCGGCAGGCTAAGACCATCCTGGCTAAAACTGGTTTGCAACGGCCCAAAGAAAGTCTGCAGGGGTCGTTACAAGTGACAGAGCAGCTGGTCGAACACTTTGACAAGTACGGCACAATCCGCGCCAAGGGAGATCACCTAGACTTCAGCTGGCAAACGGTGCAGACGCTGTATACATATTTCAAGCTGACATTGATTTAACAGGGCTGAGAAGGAGCTGCGGCGTTTACAATCCCAACTTGACCGCCAGATGCAAAAGCTGCAACGCAGTGTAGGTGAAGCTGAAAGGGACTACCAGGTCAGTTTGCATAGTTCTGCTGGGTCCTTTGGTATTCACAGCAGCGAACATTTAGGAGGCACAATTTTGCTGCCATGCCAACAGGCAGAAGTGATAGAACTTGAAGCGGTAGTGGAGGAGGTACATGAAGGTTTTCAGTCATTGGACCAACAAATGAGTCGCGCAGGCCAAACCGCAACAAAGATAGGGGACCGCTTGCAGGTAGAGAGAAAGGTTGTTTGTGAAACTTCTTTCCACACACAAACAGCCTCAATCGGACTTCATATGCATTGTCAACACCTGTTGACGTACGCTTCTGTCAGCAGGTGACTTGTTGCTGCAGAGTGCAGAAAGCCTGAGGTCACGAGCAGAAGAGGCCATCAGCTGCATACAGTACATGCAAAACTTCGCAGCCTGCACAGACTTTGCTGAGCTTCCAGAGCTATTTCAAGACAGCTCCAGGCTCTCTCAGGCAGCTGTAGGTCATTGCACCATTCACCATGCAAAGACTTACTTGCATAGTGAGCGCTTCATCTGGAGAAAATGCTAGCGATGTGGTTTATGTCATCACGGGGCTTGTGTGGTTCCTGTCATGTGGCTTGTGATGTGTGCTCTATATCACGCAACCTGCATGTTGCAGGCCATGACAGGCCGACTGCTGTCTGTGGCAAGAGATGTCAGTGGGGCAAGAGAGCGTGCTGCGTCCCCCAGTAAGCTACCTGTGGCTGCTGCCAAACAGGTGACTGACGCACAACATACATGGTCAAAATGGCAATCCACATGTTCCCAGGACAGTGTTCATTGGGCCCAGGCACAAACACAGCAGATTGCATTGTTGCTATCTCAAATTCAATTTCTCAGTCAGCGATTGTTCAGGTAGCAAGCATACAGACGCTGACCAGCTGGCATCCAGTGCGAGCTCACAAGAAAAGCATCCTGTTCAATGGCCTATGTTGTAGCTTTTTCACAAACAGTATTAGCAGTACACTGGCTGCACACAGGGTAGCATTGAGCAAGCAGCTCATCAGCTAGAAGCCTACAGAGCTCTGCTGGAGAAGGAAGTGATTGCCAGCTTTGACAAGGCTGTGCATCAGAAGGACTTGGGAACAATGGCTGAGTGCGCACAGGTCATGACACAGTTTGAGCGGGGTGATGTAGCTCTTATGCAGGTGGGACGCACTGCTGCCATGCTCAAGAGCTTAAACCTCATGTCTTGTCATTCCCACATGCCTGGACAATCAGTGAGGGGTCAGCTGTACAATCAGTGTGGGGTCAGCTGTACAATCTCATGCAGTTCGACTGATCTGTGTGTTCCTGCAGACATCTGCATCAGAGTGATGGCACCGTATAGAAGCAAACTAGACCAACTGTACTGTGCTGCTTCTGCTGTAGAGATACATCAGCACAAGGCCGCTGTTCATTGATGCACGTGAGTTGGCACTGGGTCAAGGGGCGGCCCAGGTGACAGACACCAGCAGCGCCATAACAGCGCTGCGCTCCCTGGCAGCCCTTTACAAAGCCATCGTCCAGGCTGTCAAAGATGAAGCCATCATCATGGAGCAGGTCTTCCCTGCACCTGGGGATGCCTTGGTCATGTTTGTTACAAGACTATATGAGCAGCGTGTACAGGTAAGCCCTGTTGGCATGTGAACAGCAAGGCAGCATGAAGCAGACTGCCACATCTCATATTTTATTCAAGCTTGGTTTGTGTTTTAGCCAAAATATGCTGAATTGTGAAAAGCCATTCTAGTCTCAGAGCATGTCTTTGCGCTTGCTGTTACACCACACCGCCACAAGCCAACTAGCATCTGAAGCTGGAGCACTGCAAACGCAAGCAGCTTTTGTGAAGTACTGAAGAGCTGTGAAACCAGAATTGGGTGATCTTTGATTCTGAATTATGCCACCATAGTAAACTGCCATCTTACCCTAGACCTGCTGGCCTGACTCTACAAAGCCTGCTCTACCACTGTACTGTCAGCTGCAACATGCAGACACCACAACTAGAAGCACCATATTAAGTCAAGTCATATGCAGGCATCGCTGGACCGCTTGCTTGTTGCCCCTGCCCCAACAGCTGCAGCAGAGACATTGCAGCAGCACATGAAGCTGGTCACTGAAGCCTTCAAGCGCACCATGGCTCTGGCAGAGAGCCTGCAGGAGGTTGTCGGAGAGGCTGCCAATGTGGCTGATTTGGCCAATGCTGTCTTCAGTGACATTCTGGGGGACTACCCTGACATAGAATTGCAGTGGTTACGCCTGTTGCACCAGAGCAAGTCATCTCAGGTAGGCTGTGCATGATTGCACAAGAGCGGCACTTTGTTATTGGCAGCTTGTTGCAGCTTATATGCAGATTAGTGTTTTGAAAGAATAGTGCTTTGATATTTATTAAAAGAATAGTACATTGATATTTGTTAGCACACAAAAATAGTGCTTCCCTGCATTGCTGTGCAGAAGTACCCTTGCCGTCATTTTCATTAAACAGCATTGTCGTCATGTCAGCAACAGGCAAGGTCCACACACACGACATGCTTGATGGCTGCAGATACTGATCAGACTGATCCTTGCAGAATTGCAGCTCATGCTGTAGAAACAAGGCTGTTGATCACATTGAAACATTTCCTTGCACACGACGCTAGCAGCCCTGAATGATGGCATTGATGAGGTACACCTCTCAAGTCATGTTCACAGCTCTGCCTTGTCGCACAGTGTTTCCCCACCTTTCTTGTTTGCACCTGCTTTCTTGTTTGCACCTCCTTTCTTGTTTGCACCTGCATCATCGTGCTTCATGGCTGCAGATGTCAGTGGAGATTGCCCAGGAGCATCTGACCTGGAACCTGGAGTCAGTGGAACGCTGCACAGTACTGAGCACAGAAGCCTCCTGCCCATCACACGTGCGCCAACTCTTCCACGCCGCTGCAAATCAGCAGACTCCAAACAGCTGCCTGCTGCAGCAGATCAGCAGGCTCGTACTGACAGGCCTTGCAGCAGCTGAAGAGGCCGGTCTGAGAGCAAGCCAAGCACCGTATGGTGTGGCTACCGCAGGCTCTGCAAGCAGGACAGCCATTGCCAAAGCAGCGTCTGTGGTGCGCTACCCTCCAACTTGTCCACATATACTTTGAAAAGTGCTCAGTGAAAGTACTGGCAGTGTTCTGAGTGGCAGTAGGCTGTCTCCTGAATCTCTGCAACTTCAGGGCTCAGCGGGAGATATCAATACGTCCTGGTGAGCATGTGAGCTGGCAGACTGTGTAGACTCATGTACAATCTGCTCCTTCTGCAAGGCGCCTTGCGCAACTGGTGTCATTGGCACTTGAAAGAACAACGTTGTCTTGCTGCAGGCAAGCAGCGAGGGTCTAGGCAGAATACTTGATGCTGTGGGCACTGTCAGTGTCATTATTGGGCTGGTGCAGCAGCACCATGTCAAGGTCATTCAGCCCAGAGTAGAGGCATCAGGGGCAGAAGCAGCTGCATGCAATGCTGGCTTGACAGGAGTGACCAAATCTGTAGAGGATCGTGTGCTAGCATCCCTCCAGGCTGGCCTCACAGCCTTCTTTGCTCAGGTAGCTTCTATGCATCATGAGTGTGCAGCCACCTGCAGTCAACTCTATCTCATGCACACCTGCCATGGCTTTTTTGTATCTCTGCGTCTCTCTATCCTTGCATCTCTCTGTCCTGGCAAGCACAGTGTACAAGGAGACACCTCAAGCAAGTGATGCTGCAAACCAATCGGTATTTGAGGTGTAGGTGGACAGGACACTGACGACAGAGCAGAAGCGCATTGACTTCCGGCCGCCTGAGGATCTGCCACCCCCATTGGATAGACCAACGGATGCCTGCCTCTTTGCTACCAGCTTGCTCACCACCGCAGCCAAAGCTGTTCAGCAACTGCTGCATGGCACAAACAGTTCTGCCTTCACATCTGAGGTGAGTTCTTTGCTACGCTTGCTTGTCTCACAAGGAGATGTGCGTAACTGCCAGATGCCACCCTTGAGCACAATAAAACTTCTGTGTATGCACGGTTGCCAGTGATCATGTGCATCAGCTCGATGGTGTACTGAGGCAGTTGCATGCTGTGCATCTGTATAAAAATACATGATGCTGTATAAGCAAGCAATGTTTGCTCAACCTGTCTTCCCACACATGTGCTGTATGCAGCTTGCTCATCGGATGGGTGCCCTATTGTTGAACCACATGCAGCGATATAGTTACAGCCCAACAGGAGCACTGCGCTGGAAGCGGGACATCACTGAGTATACGGACTGCATTCATGGATTTGACGCCCAATCTGCTGATGACAGCTTCACTGAGCTTGCCTCGCTGGTCAATATCCTACTAGTAGCCCCTGAACGCCTTTTGGGCCTGATTGATGGTAGTCTTCGGATCAGTCACCAGCAGGCACTCAAGTACATCAAGCTAAGAGAAGATTTCAAAACTGCCAAGATTGGCAGCTCAACACTGGCAATGTTATTCGCAAATGACTGAGTTCTAAGGAGTCCACTCCATAGCTGTTTTGCCCTCTGAACATGCAAGCTAACACAAGCAGAAACGCACGCCCTGCACATAGTGAATGACACAGCAAAACAACAGGAAAAGCACATGCCTTGGCATGTGAACTTGCACAGGATTGAAGCTCTGAAAAAGATGGTTAGGAGCACAGGCAGATACACGCTGAGGATGTACAACAGACAAGAGGGTTGGGTTGAAACTAAAAATGAATCGAGGAGATCATGTTGCTGTTCTGAGCAGCGCAGTCAAAGCCTCCTTTTGCAGATGTAGGTTGCAAACAAAGTACTGGAAATGAGCTCCATTTTGTATGATGCGCAGGTGCGCCTCTGGGACAAATCGCTTGAATGCAACAGACATAACTTCATGTACTTGCTTGTCGCCTGTACCATGCCAAAGGTGGATGGTAGGTTTCACGCTAGGATCAATTTCACTCACATTGAAGCCCCAATCACTAAAAAACAGCCCAAGGTCTTGCACCCATGGGGTGGCTGATTTCTGCAACAGAGCCTCGGGGATAATTCTGGTTAGGTATGCTTGATGACCTTCATTTAAGCACTTTGCATCGGCTTCTGCCATGAAGCGCCTGGGGTCCCTCATGAGTGGGCTGAGAATAGTGGAGTACAGCTGTCTGCCGCCAATCTTTGTTTCAAACAAATACTTCAGAAGGTTTTTGAGAGGAGTACTGTAGGTGCTGTGCAAAAAGTGCGCAATCCTTCTGTGAACTCCGCTAACTTGGGCATCAAATTGAAATTTCTCCTCTCTGTTCAGAATACCTGCATAGTGCAGCAGGCTCAGGTATTGCTTGTTCTCTCTGAGCTGTCCAAGCACATAGTGTACTAGCTATGAATGCTGTCACAGCAGTTGCAAATATGAGCAAGCTGCTTACCAAGATTGCCTGCACCACTGAAAATGAGTACACCTTGAACTCTGTGGGGTATATATCTAGCAGCTGCCCAACTGAACGGACCGCCGCCCGAAACGCCAATCAGGAGAAACCTTTGCAGCTGATGGTGATCAGCCAACTCCTCCAGGTCCTTGACAAAACCTTGCAAGCTTCTGCCATAGTGTGGATCAGACTGACCATATCCTGGCTTATCCACACCTATCAGCCGGAGATCTAAACCATTGAGAATGTCCTGGTTCAAGCCTAAGAACTCCAAACGACAAGAAGGGGTTCCATGCACATAGACTGCAGTGTGCTTGGCTTTTGGGTTGCCGCGAACCTCGTATAGCAAGGTGACGTCCGTCGGACAGTTTGACAAATGGCACTGTGCGGGCCCACTTCACCGGTGCACTTAGATGCTTGGAAAACAAGGCGATCAAGGCCGGTACCACGGCCAAAACAACACAAGCTGCCGACAATTTGAAGGTCGTCATGTTTACGAGCACTAGATGACAGAAGGTCGACGACAGGTCACAAGATCGCGTCGGCCTTGCGCCATCGATCCGCACATTGATGCGCTTGCAAACAATATAGCACGCACGCACGTCTCTACAGACATGCAGTACACCATACCACACCTTTTTCTTAGTAGTATGTACCGTAGTGGTATTACGGTTCCTCGGTTTTTAATGTTCCTCGGCCTCGGCTGGAATAAAATTCAATCGAATAGATCCTCGTTTCATTATTTAATATTTTTAATGGTCCTCGGACGACAATAGCAATACTTTTAATGACTTTAATGATCCTCGGGCACTCTTGAGTGTCCCAAACAACGACCATCAGACGGCTGCTACGTGTACACACCATTGGAACAGTCTCAAGTAATCAGGCAATATCATGCATCAAGGCATTGTCAAAGAACAATGAGCAACATTTGTGCGCATACAGAACTATATTGCAAACTAAGGCTCACGAGCGGGTTCCTGACCGTGCTTAGGGGCCCGAAACCAAACCTAGCTAGACCGGCTTGCTTCCTTGCACAGTCCCATGTAACGCACAATGATGAATGGTCGTATCGATCAAGTTTCAAAGCGCATGGCCGCCGTTGCAAGGTCTCGTGAGCTTAATCACAAGCAAGACCAACTTTCGCACCAAACCGCGGTCTTTCAACAGAATAATGGAATATTTTTAATGCACCTCGGAGGAGGATATTAATTAATTTATTGGTTTTATCTCGCCTCGTCTCAGACAGCAATTAGATATTTAATCGAGGAACATTAATACCACTACGGTACATTTGCGTGTGCATGTCCAGTGCAATCACCAGAGTGAACAGACTGTAGGGTCACAGCTGTTACCTGAATTTATTTCAGGGAACGTATATAAATACGTGTCCAAGGTACTGTACGTGCCTGACAATATTGATTAATCACAGCTTTATTTCACAACACCAGACAATCCTGAGTGTGCTGAGGCACAAGACATGAAAGTGATACGTAAAGCTATTGAGCAACATTGACTGCATTGCAGCAGCACACGTTGCAGACTTAGAGGCCTGCTCTAGAAATCAGCGTCAGCTTTCATAAAATGCTGCAAAACTCAGGACTCTGCTTGACTACTACGTATGACTACCTGTTAGCTACATATGCAATTAATCTGGGCGCTTAAGCTGCTGAAGCAGCCATGCTGAGAGTGACATGTGGCTCACTCTCTTCCTCTTGTGGCAGCTCTTTCCACTCAGGAAAGAAGTATGACTCATCAAAGTCTACCTCCTCGCCTTCATGGTGTTGCTGCATGAGCCAAACACTGATCATTAGCACCAAGTATGTGTGAGCAGTGTGAGTGCATCACAGTAATTCCATCTGCCACAGATGACTTGCGCAAACACGCACCAAGTCGTGACAACAGACAGCTCGCAGTTGCCAATACTAATGTTCAGCTTGACAATTGCACGTGACTGGCACATTTGAACGCAATCAAAGATATACAGGACTGCTGCGCATGACGCACCTTGCCAGTGAACTCAGGACAGTAGTTGTAGATGAGCATGTCCTGTTCTTGCAGCAGGTTGGCAGGTTCATGGAAGTTCTTCCTCGCCTCACTGATCAGGAAGTTGGCAACAGCTGCGGTCACTTGAATCTGCACGCACAGGACAGACAATAAAACATGCAGCGCTACAAAGTGGAAATGTCTGACATGGCAGCCTCAGTGTGGGCATCACAAGTTTCTTCAACACTGCCTGGTCATAGATGACATGCCCCCAGGGGCAATGCGTACTGCAACCCTTGCCGATCAAAAAGTGTATGACCACGCTCTCTGTCACACAGCAGGTTGACCATCATGGCGTTGGTTGATTCACAATATGAGATGCATGCTGACACAGCATAGGGGGGGGCAGAGGTTTTCTGCCTGGCAAATTCGTATATGGCACCCGCCCTGTCAGCGCACACCCCTTGGGTGCAACTAGTGTCTCGTGTTAGTGCATGTTGGCTCACACAGGACTAGGGTTTAGGC
>JAABUW010006305.1_pt1 | contig 14939 bp, 21 predicted proteins | sample 5560081 | NCBI WGS metagenome assembly JAABUW01 (sample SAMN10711882, study PRJNA513363) | rock metagenome | isolation source: Antarctica rocks | place: Antarctica: Victoria Land, Knobhead sud
TCCGCTCCCCTATCGACGAGGCTATCAGCCTTCTCTCCCCTTCCGTTCTCATAAATATTCCTTTTTCAAGTTCTTCGGCGATCCGTACCTCCCTTCTGTACCTTGAACCCTACCGAAGCGCAGCTTCGCATGTTTACGAGATACCAATAGGTGAAATCGAATGACTATTCGATTCGGGAAAGGCAATGCACATCTTCCTGGATTTGATGAGATCGAGGTGAGGTCCAGGGATTCGAAGACGAGGTACGGCGGCCGTCGGCAAGCACAATCTTCACTAAGCGCGCGATGCTCGGGTCATTCGTCTCTTTCAGTGGTGAGGCAGGCGTTGTTATCAATGCCTCAGCCCTCGCCGTCGCTCCGTATGCCCAGAATGTCCCACAGCCTCCGCATCGCGCCCTCTTCGGCAGAAGGCTGCGTCAAGTATTGTCTTGCCCAAGCCAAGTCTTCTTTCCAGCGACCGTCTCTGTCTGAGCGCTTACGCTCTCGTTCCAAGCCCTGCTGCCGGAGGGTGTTGAGGCGGACGGCTTCAGAGGCGGTCGGTGAGAAGTCCTGGGAGGGTTTTCTTTGGGGCGCGGTCCAGTTGGTGGGTGTAGCAGGGGACCCAGCGCGGGATCGGAGAGTATGTGGCATTGGCGACGAGCTATCGGCGAGGGTTGGAGGCACGCTGGCGAGGGATATGGAGAACTGAAGTAAGGGGTCTATGGTGGGTGGGCTGTAGTGCTTATCCGTACATGGTCGCTTCGCACGAGCAACCTGACGCGGCGAGCTTGTGGAAGCCGATGGAATGCATCGAGTTTTCGTGTAGACCCTCGCAGGATAGACATCAAAATCTGTTGCAACAGTGACAAAACGTTCTCTTGTCGAGGGCACCATGGATTAAGAGAAAAAACGATGATGGATGGGGACTTGGGCGCTTTTGATTCTAGAAAGATCAAGTGTGGCCGGTGAGGATTTCATTGGTGCAAAGATTAACTTACGAACTACAGCTCGAGATACCACTGATAGTTTCACTTCGTATGGAAGGTAAATATTGAGGTAAGGACGCCGGAAGCGACCAAACCCCTAGATATCAATGCCGTGTAATAGATGAACCACAAAATTATCTGTTTTTATTAATCTAATCTAGAAATACCCACACAACCTATCTACTCTCATTGTGGTTAAGCCATAAAACCGCTCTCCCAGTCACGTGTAGAGTTTGAGGGCCTCCTCATATCCTGGTCCTTTCAAGTCCTTAGCAAAGACGTTGCCAACGAAGAGAACTCGGAGGAGATGCGCCATGCTCAGCATTTTCTCCTCGTTAAGGGCTATGGATTGGGCTGTGCGGACCGCGTTCTTGATCTATCATCAGTGCCTTGTTAGCTCGTCGTGTGCGGTAGACGATCAATGAAAGGTAGGGAAGAGGCAGAGGAAAGATGAAAAGGTGGGTTTGGGAAAACAAAAAAAAGCTCCTGTACCTCTCGTCCATTGACTTCAAAGTTAGATAGCTGCGTGAAATCATCCTCTGTGATGTCCGCAACTTCCACCTCTGGTAATTTCCTGACTCGGTCAATGAACCCCTTCCAAATACCCTTTTTAGTTTTGATGTCGAGTTTGTCGTATCTGAGTCCGATGTGAATACGCGATTGAAAAGCCTCGTCAAAAGTTGCGACACGATTTGTGGTCAGAAAGAGTATACCCTGGAAGTACTCCAACATCCGCAGGAAGATGCTCACGAGCGCGTTGCGATTGACGTCGCGAAGCTCCCGTTGTTCCAAGAAGACGTCGGCCTCATCAATCAATAACACTGCACGCCATGTATGAGCAATATCGAGTATCTGGGAGAGGTTCTTCTCAAGATGTTCCATTCTTGTCCCCAGCTCTCCAACGGATACCATCTAAAAGATAAGTCAGTCTACCGAAAACTTCGACACGACAAAACTAACGTAGAGTGGTTTCTTGAGCATCTCCGCGATGCCTTCAGCTGTGAGGGTTTTCCCGGTCCCCGGCGGTCCATGTAGGACTGCCACGAGACCTCGTCCCTTGCCTGAGAATGTAAGCATAAGGGCGTGCACTGAATCTTAGGATGATACTAGCCTTGTATGATATCGTCGATGTTTTTCTTCGCGTTCCGTTCGTGCGACTCTACGAGAGATTTGACGACGTGCTTATGTTCATTGGGTATAACGAGCGAGTCGAAGGCGCTCTCGTTCCAAGTGACATCTTGAATGCCGGAAACCGCGAACTCGAGCCAGAGTTTCTCACCGAAGCTGAAACCGAGTGCGATAGGACTCGCAATGAGATATTCCTCATCAGTGAACTCGCGCTTACCGGAGTCGTTTTGACTTGGGATGTCCTCGATGTCCTCTTCCTGGACCACATTACCTTCTTCATCAACCGGCACGTCGACCAAATGATAAGTATCGGTCTCCTCGTCCTTGACCAATTTTTTTTGGGGTTTCGGCTCCTTTTTTCCATCATCGAACTGACTTGTGTGGTTTTCGCCCTCCTCGTCTGAACTGTCTTCGGATTCATCGTTGTCCTCAGATTCTGAATCACTAAGAATATCCTTATCCCCGTGTTTGAGCGTGGAAATAGGGTAGTTAGGGTTGCAGCGCCTGAAAGTCGCCGGATCGATCATCACCCTGCCGTCAATGTTGACTTTAACGATCTCTTGACGCTTCTAAAATGACCTAGTCAGAAGATTCTGGTTCTCGAGGAGGATAGTTGAATACCTTGTAGAAAGCTATGCCTTTCTGAACACAATATTGCCTGCCCTCCAAGGCGGCGAATTTCTTTCCGCGCTCAATCATCTCTTTCTCAAGCTTCTTGTGGTCTGGATGACGTTTGAGAGGGAAACAACGTAAGCTGGAAATGGGACGCGGTCCCTTGAACGCCTCAACTGTTACTTGCACGTTGCCCATTCCGAAGGTTTTACCGTCAAATTCCAGGTAGCGCCCTTCAATTATGTAATAATCACCCTTGAGTAACGAGTGTTCCTGTTTCAAGTCAGTGGCCAAGGCGTCAAAATAGTTCGAATGCGTGTCTGTGCTTACCAAATAGGCGTATTCGATCTTGAAAGCCCTAGGCTCACCCAACGTATCGTATGTTGGAGTATAAACAATCTCGTCGCTTTTGAACAATGCCCAAAGAAGATCAAAAGTGATCTTCTTGCTTTCGAGCAAGGGGTAAAGGGATTTCTTGGTCTCATCGTAGTCTTTGTCAAGATACTTGATAAGCACTTTGAGATGTCTAGCCTTAAGAGCAATCTCTTTGGCCTTTTCCTTTTTCTTCTCGGCATTGCTCTGCGCCCTAAGATTTCCCATATAGGCGCGTAGGTCTTCGAGAAAGAGGAAGATCGTGTTTGGATCAACGGAGGGCGAATCTTCTTCTAAAGAGATGCCTTTCACTTTTCCCATGATATGTCTCAAAGCGGCCTTGAGTGGCTTGCTCATGATGTCTAGACAGGTATCCGTATGTTTGTTTTCCCAGTTAAATTTGCGACGGACGTTGAAGGCGTACTGTGCATATTCGCCTGCTTCGGTGTGCTCCCTCGATTTCTTCAAAACGTACCTGTGCTCATCCGTGCTCCACAAGCGATCAACCCGTATGAACTTCGCCTTGGTACCTTTCTTATTCTCCTTTTTCTTCTCAGCCTGTTTCGCTTCTTTGGCTCTCTCCTCCTTGGCACGCGCCTTTCTCCTGGGCCCAGTCTTGCCACGGACATTGCCATCATCAGGTTCGGAATCCCCATCTTTTACCCTTTTGGATTTGGCTTTCTGCCTCACGCTCGGCTTCTTGACTTTCCTTACCTTGACCCTTCTCTCCTTCTTGCCTTCAGAAGAGCTAGAGTCCTCACTGGAACCAAGGTCACCGCCGTTCGTTTTGCCCTTTTTCAATTTTGCCTGTCTTTTCTTCTTAAGCTTCCTCGCTTCCTTCATCACCGTGTCAAGTTTCTTGTCAAAAGTTTCTGATGAAGAATCGGAAGACGAAACAGAGTCGCTAGAATTGGAGCTTTGAAATGAAGAATCATTCTCGCTGTCGTTGCTGTCGTCGTTGGGGGCGTGCTTCTCTCGACTGGAACGGGAAAGCTTGGATTTACTTGTAGACTTCATCATTGGCGAGACCCAAAGATTCTTGGAGGGCCTATTCCTTTTCGTGTTGGTGCCTCTGAGGACTTTGTCTTTGCCGGCAGCAGATTTTGAAGGTGGAAAGTAAGGGCAGAGCGGGAGCAAAATAAGACAGAATTACAACTTGCAGTGTTTGAAATGTGACCGGCTTCCAGATCCGCCCCATCCTATGCTAGGTAACCACAACCTAGGTATTCTGGCAGCCAACATCCTTGATTACGACAAAAAGAGAGCGCCGCAGACAACCCTTGTCAAAGCCAATGAGTGCTACCGGCCATCCGAATTGGATTGCTGACGCAGTGACTGATCCTCAATATAGGGACTTGCAACGCCACCTGCCTCCTTCTTCAAACATTATTCACATAACATCGATCAAAGTGCGATCGGCGCTAATATTATCGGAAGATTAAGGGACGTTGACGACTCCACTGGCCTCACTTTCGGACGGGGACTCGGACGCATCTTTGCTTCCAGTGGGATTGGTCTCCATTAAGTCATTCATGGGTCATCCCGATTGGCTCGATGGTAAGATGGACGCGCTAAATGAACGATTCAGCTGGGGTGGTGACAAAACTTCTTGTATAATACTACTGTGCACAAAGAATGCGATGGGTTGTTCCTCATGATTACATTGGAGTTTCAAGTGCCGGGAAGAAAATTGTTGATACATTGAACACAATACCCGCTCTTCGCTCTACCCACTCAGCTTTTGATGGCTTTCAGGGGAAACATCTCTGTCATTCTTCTCCCTCCCCCGAAAGATTGACGGTTAATACGAAACATATTTCTAATCTGAATGCCTTCAGTCTCCCGGAGTCCAAGTGCTGCCCTGAACATTAAACAGTAACCGCCCATATCTCATGCAGTGTTTGCTCACGACGACCTGCGTGTTTTAAGGGGATACTGAGACTTTGTGCACGCTCAATACGCCGACGAATATGCTGAACATAGGGTATTTCTTCGAAAAAGGTAAGGAAATGATGAGGGAATGATCGCTTGCTCAAGCGCTTGACGATCGATGTGCTGTGTGTGCATGCTGTATATACATCATAGTTCAAACAGAATGCTGTTGTGGATTGCACTTTATTTATTGCAGTGCTGTCGCTTCGAATGGGTTCGTGTTAGGATGAAATAGCACTTGCGGTCGCATCCTTTATTGTAACACCTGTATATGCTCGGATGGCATGGTGGTCATGCGCTCAAAAGGGAACGGGCGGCGACAGTATACCGAGGTAGCCCTTGCGGTGGTACATACGCACCGGTGCGTCTCCGAGTGCTTCTGCCTTGGTTTTGAGTAGACGTTTCAGTGTCTTGAAATTGCGGTCCAGCAAGTGAGGCATGACTTGGTATGGGGATGCCGTTTTGCAGTAGTACATCCTGCAGGAAGTCTCGCTCTTTGGTCATTTCCCGTACTTGTGCTTCTATATTTGAAATGTTGTTTGAGGTCTCCTGCTCCTTGTCTTTGCGTCGCTTTCGGAATTTATGGGAGGCGGTGGCATTGCGCTTGCGTTTTTCGTCAGCGACTTTAGACGCAGCTTGCACGTCAAAAGGTACCTGAATGGGACCTTGCTCCGTTTCGAGCGTCAACATCTGACATTGGCTCTGGCCCAAAGCCTTTGATGTTGGCGCGTTGAATGGGTTGACTGTAGTGTCGATCGGTCCCCTGTGGGAAGTGCGGAGGGTATAGCGCTTGGGGAGACATTGGCTATACTCCAGCCGTGGCTGAGTTGACTATGCAGAAATATCTCCTCTTGTATTGCACTCTTGTCCCACCTCGATCACTATTAGACGTTGATGTCGAGCTATTCAATATTTACCATTCGTCGCCTATTGTGTAGTCAACTTATCTCACCACAAAATTTAAGGTGTCCGGTTGGTGCCGACTACTGCGTTAGTCACATGCTCGCCATTGACCCCACATCATCATATCCCTCATTGCGATACTCTAATCAGTGAAGCAAGCGGCACTTCATCGAGGCTGCAGAAAGTGTGATCTCCAAACACTTATTCGTGAGCATGGCTGATAAGACTGAAATCTAGTTAGCTTGTCCTGTCGCACCTCACTGAGATCCCAAAAGCCCACCATGTCTTCTCATCCAGAAGTCATCCGTGTTTACGCCGGCATCGATATTGATTCCGATTTGATAGACGCAGCGAGAGGTGAATGCGATGGTCTGGACCTCAATACCACAGATTCATTCAAGGTCTTCCGGCCAGGAGAGAAATGCGCCAAGATTATCGACTCCTTGAAGAACAAGGTGGGTTAATATTTAAGGCAGCAACGAGCGTTAACGCAACAGAGGCTTACCAGGTGGTAGATTTCACGAACGGCTACTGGGCGTACTGTCTTTGTACTTCTTCCCGGTGCTACTAGCAAGTACATGGAGGCAACCTGTATCGCTGTCCCGATCAAGAAAGAGGGCTTGCCAACCAGTGTAATAACTGAAACTGGACAGATCGTTACTGTGAATTGGGAGGAAGGGAAAGCTTGGGAAATACGTCAAAGTGTTAAACCAGCGGCAGTAGATAAAAAGGGAGGGACTTTGCTGCTATGGCATTTAAAGTGATGGACTTGCTCGGTGGGCCAGAAGGGTAGAACATGTTGTAAATTCAAATTAATATTTTTATTAGGCTTTCGGGTATTATCGACGTGGTATAAGAATCATCGCATATGATAAGCTAACCCGTTTTCGATATCTGGAACCCAAGGGACGTAGTTGCCATTGCCTGCCATGAGACCAGCATCAGGGTTCACACTCGGAGCTTCGGCCCCGGACATACCTTCAGACTCGGCGAACCAAGGGACGTAGTTATTAGTGTTTGCCCCGAATCCAGCATCAAGGTTCACATCAGAAGCTTTGGCCCCGGACATATCATCAGACTCGGGGAACCAAGGGATGTAGTTACCAGTGCTTGCCCCGAATCCAGCATCAGGACTCAGACCAGGGGCCTGGGCGGGGGCATGGGCTTGGGCATCAAACGCATCGTCAGACTCGGGGAACCAAGGGACGTAGTTGCCAGTGCCTGCCGCTGGCCCAGAGCCAGAACCCAGATTAGTGTATTCGGCTGCAGATGGATTGTTGGATTGTGGATTTCTCTCTCCTTCCTGTGGGTTTGGTGGAACGCCCAATTGACAAGCATACTGCAAATTTTGACCCGGCGGGGATCCATAAGCTGTATTGGTAGGATTTCTTTGCAAAGAGGCTGGAATAAAATGGCTTGAGTGCTGATGGGCAGTGCCCGGCGTCGCTATACTACCATCAGTCGTTACGCGCGGGCCATCATATTCACCAGAGCTGAAGTTGTTACTAGAAGGATTCGGAGGATTTGTATGTATTAGATGCCGTAGCGACGGAAGACGCAATGCTGGAGATCGTTGAGTCCGCTCACGTTCATAAGATCGAGTCTCCTCTAATGATGGCCTCGCTGCGATGGTGGGAAGCCTTGTAGGTGTATATGAATCTAAATCTGTCAACACAGCTCTGAATTATTCCGATCGTAGCCAGTGCTCACTTACTCATGCCGAGGTTCGTCAATCCTTGTACTTCGACCTCAGTTGTGAAGAAAGCCTGACCTGTGGGTGGATTCGACTCCATTCCTGATGAGTAGGCCTCGGGCCCGCTCTGTTGATGACTGCTCGCTAAGGGCATAAGTGCAGCCGCGTCCTCCCACTGGCTAGGCCTGGAAAACACACCTTCATGTGTTTGTGTCCGGAAGTGTTCTGCGTCTCGATGGCTGTGTTCCGCCTCTTCAAGGCCGTTGACCATATCCCTTGCTGTTGATAAGACTCGATTGCCAGATTGCGAAGTATCTTGATACTGCGACAGTTGAGCATCGGAGGGACAATCAAATTGCGGGAGATTAATATCCTGATTTAATCGGCGGCGCTTTCCCCATGGTTCAGAGGGAGAAGAGCAAGGCTCATATGGTTTGTTGGTTCGCGACAACTTCTTGCACCACACTGTAGAAAAATGAGCAGCGCCAGTGCCAGCAACGGTCACGTACCATCATACAGAGTCTGGCATTCATCATACCAGTCTGCCTTCTGCTCCACAAGTTCCTTGATCCATTCCGAATCGTTCATCATCGTCTTCAAAAAGGGAAGATCTTCGAACTTGACCGCTCGAAAAAGACTGTATTTGAAGCTCAAAATCGCTGAAATTACCCTTGTGCCGACTAATAGTTCGAAGACAAGAAATTTGATTCCGTGCTCGATTCCTCTTCTTGTGATATCCTGTTTTTTGAATCGACGATTGTTGCTTTCAAGGTACTCCACGATGTGTCCCAAACCCCGTTCTTGTGAAACCGATAAGTCCTTCACCAGCACGCTGACTTTTGACGATCCATAAGTGTGGCGTTCCCACTGGATAAACTCAATAGCTAAGGACCGCTGACCCAGGCCCTTTCGAAACCTGGCCTTTGGCGTTGATCGACTTCCATCAAGCTGAAGATCAACGACACGAGGATCCTCGACTATCCGTTCTAGCTCATCCTCAATAGCTTCGAGTTCTGGTCTCGATAGAAACTCCTGGATCTGGGCCGAATCTTTGTTCAGCGCTTGGGTCAAGGTCAACACTGGTGGAGTCGGAGAGAGCTCGTGGCCGCTCAGGGAGGGTGAAGAGGAGGATTGTTGGATAGAGAAAGTTGTTGAGCCCTGAGAATGAAGAGCGAGCGAGGATGTGTCGGTGGTGTTTGGAAGAGTGGAGGACGAATTTGGACCATTCAAAGATGGTGTCGATGAACCCTGGGCAGCGAGAGCAGGCAGGAACGACTTGTTCGTGACCATAAGGGCTGAAGAGGAACTGTGATCTTCCGAAGGAGGTGAGCACGAGCTGTGATTGTTTGTAAGAGGAGGAGTCCAAGTGCCGCCATCATCCCCCACAACTGTCCGAAGCTTTTGAAAGGCTAACAGTGCCTCAGTTCTATGAGGCAGAAACGCTTCTTTAGGAACATTGCAAAGAACTTTCAGAGCCTTCTGAACGTGGACGGTGTCGTGGTAAGACATGTATAAACTTAATGTTTGTGAGACAAGAGATGGTCGAAAGGCGAACGTGTTTAGAAGCCTAAGAGCACTGCGCTATTCTCCTTGTCTTTTGACCCCGGGGTGAAGCGTCGGGATTAAATGTTCCGCTAGACTCTGCGAAGTCAACCTTAATCCCTGTCTTTCGACCCCGGGGGTGAAGTGCCGGGATTAACTGTTCCGCTAGACTGTACGAAGTCAACCGTGGTCCACCTCCGCCGAGAACTTATGGCTCATACAAGGCCTACACTACAAAAGAAGATGGCTTTGATATCAACTTGATAGGGAATCTGCATCTCATACACGCATGTTCAAGGTCCAGCGTGTTTGCCGAGAGTACTTAATTATAGTAGGTTCAATTCCTAATGGCGCTGGTACAATGGTGTTGTGGTTTTGTTCTTTTCTCAGCGTACATTCTACCCACTTCCCCGGCCGATCTATCCATCTAGTACACTATATCTTCCCACTTCGCCAGTTACTATTGGTTTATCGAGACAGAACCCGTCATGAATGAGGATCGCAAACCGTGGAAGTCAGGGAACTCGAGTCCATACTGTGAAAAGGATGCGCCAATGAGAAGATCGGTATCGTTCGTCCCTTTGATCGTAATGAGCTCTGAAGTTTCCTAATATGAAATTACGAATAAGGAGAGGAGCGACTGCTATATCATGTCCGTGCATCTGTGCATAGAATGTTCTTTATTTTGTTTGCCTCGTTTTGCCTTTTGGACCAATTCACTGGACTGTCCTCTGCATTCTCACCTGCATGCCTCCTGTTTTAATTATGGAAAGAGTCTCACCGACAGTTCATCTTTCTGTTCTGGCTTGTGTTCTTCTTGCCACTCTGGCAGCACTTCTTCCTCTGCGTTGGCGACACGTTCGCTTGAATTCGTTTCAAGATCTGTGCCGTCAACTACAGACATGGATCACGATATTGAAATGCACCTCTGACATCGCCCTAGTCGTTTTAAGTGCCCTGGACGTCTCAACAATTGTTCACGATGGTAAGCAAAGGCATTTTCGACGGCTGTATATGTCGTAAGTCCTGACTGTGTCGTGTAGGAACACACCTTTGGGTCTCTATTGGCCTCCTTCTTCGCTTCTCCATCACATGTGTAATAATCTTAGAGGTATGCCTTGAGCGAACATCTCAGACCAAATGCTGATTGTCGGCCACAGCATTTGATGGTGCAGCAGATCTTTCGTCAAACTCCCTTTGGACGGTTCTTCGGCTCTGTTAGTTTTGTTGCCATCTTTGCGTTCACCGTCTTGAGGTTTTTACCGTTTATCAGGTACGATCGTGGTACCATTGCAGAACTTATGCATGCTCATTTGGACTGCAGGTTGTACAACGAGGCATTGCATTTTTGGACTGTTTTTGCCGCCAACTTTTCGGAGACTTTGTGCTTCAGTTCCATTTACTGGTGGACTTTATACCAACTTCAGAGTGACCGCAAATGGAAGTCTCCTCTTGCCATCAGCGCCATTTCTAGTTCCTTGGTCACCCTTTCGACGCTAGTAGCTTTGGTAGTGGGACAGATGTATTCATGGATTCGAAGTCCCCTATTCTCTGAGGTAAGTCGGGTGATAATAGAAGCTCAAGGCGAAAGATAGTACTGAAAAAAACCGCAGGTTTTTCTACTACTCATCACCGGGCAGTTCTCGCTACGTAGCAATATCACGGAGAGAAGTCAGGCTCCCAAGAAAATTCACGGAAATATGCCGGACGAGGTCCCAGGTGAACCACGGCGCAATACTGGCACTGGCAACGAAAGACCCTCCACCACATCGACATCAAGGAAACCATTGACAGGCGATTCGAACGACCCCAGAGAGCTTTACGCGTTCAGCTTATCAGCAATTCAACTGGGAAAAAAGGAAGGAGACGAAGAAGGAGAAGAGGTGATTCTCCGCATGAAAGAAGAGATCGATGGTGTTTCTGGTGAGACTAGATGCCCCCTTGATTACCCTACCTTTTGTCGCCCTTTACTCTTCTCAGTCCGTTCTGACCTTACGCTACAGCTTATATCCCTGAAAAGTCCTCACATTCCGGCAATCCACGTCCATCCATGTGCTGCTCCTACATGTTGCCACCGCTGGGCTGGCGCTGTCGAATGACACACTTCACCAAAGATCTCCTTGCCAAGGACGAGAACCCCGAATCAATTGTGCTAATGCTGGAAGCGAAGTGGCCTCAAATGGCTGGCCGTGTAGAGGTCAAATGGGTGGAGTTTTGTGCATGGCAGGGCCAATCAGAGGAGTTGATAGTAGAAGCCGAAGAGATGGAAAATACAAGCTGGTGGCATCCAGAACTGGAGGGGGGTTCAAGGGTTGTACGTCATAGATGAGGCTTATGTAGAGCACGCCTCCCATCTATGGTACTGCTACTTCCAGTACTGCTACTTCCAGTACTGCCATTTTCAGTATCGTCACCTTCAGTACTCTCTTTGACAGCATTCCCTTCCACTTATGTCGCCGACACAACCTCGAAGTCCGGTATGAGAGCTTACTTTCTCCACGATTACGTATGTTTCTCATGAAGCACACATTAGACATAGTCTTTCGGTAGAGATAATATTTCCTCATCATGTGAAATGGCCCGAAAGAAGGGTAACGTTCGACGTCGAGCCTTGCGCGCACAGGAAAGATGAAAGGCTATGATAAGTAAAGATTCATCCTATTTGCGGCTAGGTAGCATGTTCACCCCCAAATTTTGAGGGCTCTACGGTCGATTGGGACTTTTTCATCTTCATTCCTATTTCTGGGACGGTTTCATAGGCTGTGTTTGGAAACACCTTCATGGTAGACCTAATATCCATGGGGGAAGTCTTACGTCTGTAAACCTTGCCCGTCACATGTGTGTGTTCATTAATTCACCGTAATCCCCGACTGAGAAACAATCATTCTTGAATAACCTTTACTCTTTGGAAGTTAGCCCTTGTAGATGCACTTGGATCACGATCATGTTGGTTCCATCACATACACGGGACGTCTTGCAGGAGCCCTCCCTTGATCTCTCCGGCTACGCAGCTTTCAACAGAATCATAAGAACCCGTTGGGTCAACGAGAAAATTGGCTTCTTCAGCGTTTTGCACTCATGGCAAATCCTACCTCATTATCTTCTTCAATGGGACCTGCTTCAGCCACTCAAGCTAGAGATGCAAGAAAACCTCAAAGTCAAAAACTCGTCCAGGCTCCCAATGAAAACGACTCTGACGTCGCTCTCGACACATCACCTAACACTAAATCTTCAGAGATCGTCAACGGAAGAAGTGACAGTGAGCACAAGCAAGATGGAAAAGAAGCGCAGAATGAAGAGAGCTATCTAGAATTGTGTCGTCTATCGAAACGCAGGTCAGATGTCGAAAAGTTGCTGAAAGTCGTGGTTGACATCCGCGAAGATTTCGGTGATAGTCTGATCGTCGTGAATACTGCAGTTCTTGATATCGTCAGTCTGGAAAGGTTGCTAGGTTGTGAAGCGAAACGAGAACGCGATGTGCTACATTGTACTCAAGAGAACGCAAGCTCTGATACTGAAGAAAGACTGCTTAGTGAAATAAGGGATGAACTACGTTTCTGCAAGACCGCATTTGATGTTAGACAGGCTGAGGCTGAATCAGCTTTCAAATGCTATCAGATGATCGCAGAAGCTCACGACGTTCACGACGTTTACGACGTTTGGAACGAAAGAGCAGGCGAAGAGAATGAAAACGCAGAGTTCGTCCCCTGATTCAATACTAAGATGAATGCTGACAATATCAATAAAGTGACCAAACATCGACATTCGCATACTCAGCAGCGTCGTCTTTACATGGTCGTAAGCGATGCAGTAGTGAAGCTCTAAGGAATATCACATCTTCTCGAAAAACTTCACGAACGCAAGACTGCAGTGACGGGGAAAGCAGTCAATCATTGTTCGACGAGGTTCGTACGACTTCGAGCGAGGTCAAACAACAGCGAGTAAACCAGCGAGGAATTTTGAAGCATGATTTTGAGAAGGGGAGACGAAGAGAGGGCAAGAGATGATGTTGTCATTGCAAACAATGAACAGAATCGACGAAAGGAAATCGGTGTGAGGATCGTTATTGCGATCATCCGCGCTGCAATGACTGCAGAAAGTAAAATGTCTTCTCGAGAACTTAATAGGCTTTAGACTTTTTTCCTTCCTGTCTTCTTGATATGCGAAGAGGCTCAGATCGTTTGTGTAGATAATAGATTGTGCAATGGAACCTACCGTCAAGAGGTCGAGAGAATGTATGTATGCCAGGTATGACGCTAGAAACGAGTCAGACCTTGCACTTCCCAATCGGCGAGGGTCACAAGCCTCAAAACTTTCGAAAGCGTGAATGAGTCGAGCATAAGCTCGCCATCGTTTCCCAGTTCAAGGTCTCACCAACAAGGCTACTACAAAGCTTTCGCGAAATCCTGGAAGTAAATCCGAGCTAGGTTAGGTGATAGATCATACATAGACCGAAGAAGTTGATCACCTTCACCTCGAATTTGAAGGCGCTTTCCTGTTTTGGGGAAAGAAGACTCATCAGAGTATCTGCACCTCTGATCTTCACTCTGCGCTTGAGATGAAAGGGCGGCTCAGAGATAAAGCGTGTCTGTTGAAACTGGGCTTATATACAACGGCAAAGAGCATTTCATTTGATTCTCTTTTTCAACTTCGTTCGAACAATCTTACGTTTTGTCTGGTCTTCTGCTGGATATTCACAGTGCAATGAAATCGATCAATAGTAAGTCAGTAGCGACGTTTATTCGGCAGTAAAAGTAACAAAGGCGCAGGTTTCACCTTCGTGTCGTCACTCGTCGAGTATCGATGGACAATCAACGGCCCTTGCGTGTTTCTCACATCGTGGCGGCAGAATGATTGGGAAACAAGATTTCGACCGAAGCAGTACACTTTGCCAGATCTTTATACTCAGTCAACATCGCTCAACAGGATTTTGATGATTCAACCTCTAAGAATCTTGCCATTTGAATTCTTCAACTTTGTCTCTCAATTTGAGTCTGTTGATTACGCAGTGTGGTTAAGACAGTCTTTGACTGTCAAATTTTTCTCAAAAGAGCACATCGATAAATGCTTTGACGAAGTTGTCGAAAAAGGATACAATGCGGCGATCACTGCGGTAGGTGCGATATTCAATATGGAACTTCGATGGCTAAATCAGATATAGGAGCGCTCTTATCAAATACTCGAATTCCTGCCTCATGAGTTTCTGCACACTAGTCAATGAAGGCAAGAGCGAGGTGGTGCTGGAACTTAGATAGATATCGTGCAAAACGACAACCGTTTTCTTACCGTGTGCCTGCCTGATCTTCATCACCATCTCAAGAATTCTCAGCCGTACATCGTAGAGCTCATTTCTTTCGCTGTTAGACTCATTCTCGTGCAGAATATGGCTTCACCTTCCTGCATGCATGGTCGAGACCTGTCACCTAGATGTCTTTATTCTTTGCTGTTTCTTTTGGGCCTCAGACTAGTGGCTCAGCCTCTCTTCCCTCATTCGAACCAGACATCTAGCTTCTTGTTAGCTCGATTCGAAGACGACGAATGAATGAATGGCCTTTCAGCCTCGTCTTTTGTAATGAGGCTCTTCTCCTTCCCACCATAAGAGATCTCTAAGATTTCATATATTCTTCACATAAAAACGACGGATTCTTCACATCTTTGACTTGATCACTCCTTTTTAAACTCATCGAACTGAAGCATGGCTTTTAGCAAAGCTTTTGAGGCTATAAAGTCTGCAGGTCCGATGGAAGGCAATTCAAGGACGAGTATCACACAGTTGCCTGCCAACGTTCTCG
>JAABUW010006308.1_pt1 | contig 14937 bp, 18 predicted proteins | sample 5560081 | NCBI WGS metagenome assembly JAABUW01 (sample SAMN10711882, study PRJNA513363) | rock metagenome | isolation source: Antarctica rocks | place: Antarctica: Victoria Land, Knobhead sud
ATTGAGCAGAGAAATATGTGATGAAAGAGAGATGCACATGATGAGAAGATAGAGTGTGATTGTATTGAGTAACTCTTTTCTTCTCTTGATTTGACTTGTGTCACGTAGACGTTGAATGAATTGTTAGTATAGACGTGCGATCGCAATCGTTCGATGTTTGACTCTGATCAATGAAAGAGAATGCATTCTGATCATTCTCTTGAGCTCTCAATTTTTCACGTGAATAGATGAATGACTTGACGTCAAGTAAAGAAGATGAGTTCAAGTCTTCTCAATATATCAGCGTGATCGACGAGTCACTACTTCTTCAAGCACTGTAGTCACGTCTTTCAATACTTGAAACGACTATTCTATCTGATATCTTTTCATCAATTACTTGATGACACTGTCAATGTGATGAAGACGTTTCGATATCGACGCAGTCAACGAGTCGCAAATTCTTCGATCACTTGTAGTCACAACTCACAGACTCTTCACCTGAATTGTCTTTTTCACTAGTAGTATCTTTTCATCTCTTACTGACATCGACATGTCATTAATCTTCTTCGTAGATCGATTGTGACTGTTAGAAAGAATGTTGTCGCATGAGTGAAAACTCTGCACGATGACTTTTCTGATCACGCAACGTTCTAACATCATTTGAACTGCGTTGAATTAAGATTTCTTGACTCTTTTGACTTCTATTCAAACACAGAATAGAATCAAAAGATTCGTAGTTGACATCATGTACAGATGAATCTCGTTGTCAATCATCATCGAAGAAATAGAAATTATATCTTTGTGCAAACTAAACGAAATTCTATCAGAAGAAAATTACTTTGAAAAGTTGTTTCTAATTGATGCTCATCTCATCTCGCAGAATCAATTCTTCAGTCTTTGTTCGCTAATAAACAGTGATTCAGTCATTCATACACTCATACATGCTAATCTAGTCAATAGAGTATGTGAGAAACTAGAAATTCAATCTATATCTCTGACAAAAGAGAAGCTAATAAGAGATTATGATGAGAAGATATCTAAGAAGATCATCACTCATAAAATTCTACTCAATCTCATCATTGAAAGTCATAAGAAATTGACTGTATCAATGTTGATAGCTGATATCAATCATCATGAAGTCATATTGAGTAAGCTCTGAATGAACAAAAACGAAATATTACTGAATATGCAAAACGACGTCATTGTTTTTCCGAATCAATTAAATACTTCTATTTCGATTTTTTCAATTTCTCTTAATTCAAAGCACTCAAGTTGATCATGATCAACTTCGTCTTCTTCAATCACTCAGACTAAAATCTCTATGATGCTCAAACGACTCATTTCAATCACTGCTCAGAAAGAGTCATTCTTGATTCAAAGCATAAATGCAGCTTCGTTCAAAACACTGTTGAATTGTTCAAAGAAGAATCAGACTGAAGTTTTTACTTTATTCATAATAAACATCAATAGAAAAATCGCGTACAATACTTAGTGCAATTTGAACGCTTTAAACATCTCTTCAATTGATGAAACGACTCAGAATTTGAAAGATATTAAAGCGAAGCTATCATCAAAATATCATGAGTTTCTAGATGTTTTTGATCGAGCTCAATTGAATAAACTACCTTCTCATCGCTTCTACAATCATAAAATCAAGCTCATCAGTGATTCAACACTTTCTCGCTGTTGAGTTTATTGAATGTCTTTTGTCAAACTTCTGAAAGTAAAGAAGTATTTAAACGAGAATCTGTCGAAAAAATTCATCACTTCTAGTCAGACTCTCTATTTCTTCTCTGTTCTATTTGCTCTCAAAGCAAATAAAGATTTTTGATTTTGCGTGAACTATTGAAAGCTAAATGTCATTTTCAAAAGAAATAGATATTCTCTATCGTTGATAAACGAGATCATTGATAAAATAGTGAATTGCAAGCATCTGACTAAATTGAACATCATATCAGCATTCAACAAACTTCAAATGCATTTTGATAGTGAGAATTACATCACTTTTATCACTGCTTTAGAAGCATATAAATACAAGATGCTATCATTCAAACTGACTAATGAATTGATCTTCTTTCAGCAATATATGAATGATGTGATATAAGACTTTCTGAACGACTTTTGTCAAGTCTATCTAGATGACATTCTCATTTATAGCAAAATGAGAAAGAAACATAGAGATCACGTCAAACTAGTATTGAGTCAACTGCATGAAGCTGAACTGCAGATAAATATTTGAAAGTGCGAATTCAATGTAGAAGAGACTGTCTTTCTAGAAGTCATTGTATCAGAACTAAATCTTCATATGAATCTCAGCAAAGTGACAGTCATAGTCAGTTGAATCACTTCAATCAATCTAAAAGAAATTCAAAGCTTCGTGAGATTTGTTAACTTCTATCGTCGTTTCATTAAGAACTTCTCGAAGCTAGTCAAATCATTTACTCAGCTGACTAGAAAGAACACATCTTTTGTTTGAAATGAGATCTGTGTTCAAGCTTTTGACAATCTAAAGAAACAAGTCAGCTCAGTCTCAGTACTTCATCACTTTGATCTCAAACAACAAGCTATTCTGAAAATTGATGCTTCAAACTATGTAAAAGATGAAATACTATCTCAGTACAATGACGAGAGAGTTCTTCATTCGATGATCTTCTATAGCAAAAGCATGATTCTCGCTGAAATCAATTATCACATTTATGACAAGAAATTACTAGTCATTATTCAATGTTTCAAACATTGATGATTCAAGCTGAAATGCACTGAACTACTCATTCAGATGTTCATTGATCATCAGACTTTAAAAATCTTCATGAAAAACAAACAGTTGAGTCGATGACAAGTCAACTATCTGAATATTTTATTGAAGTTCAACTTTCAGATCATCTTTAAATCAGGCAGAATAAACACTAAAGTCGATGCTTTAATCAGAATGTTTCTAACAAACGTCTCTGAATCAGCTCAGCGTCTTGAAAATCATTTTCAAACTATTCTGATTCTTGATAGAGTCAATGTTATATTTATTGAATCAGAAGCAAATCTCTATCAACGAGTATGAATGATCAATTAAACAGATGAGTTCTGCAGCGAATATAAACAAGTCATAAATGAAAACAAGCTCAAATTTCATATCACTAAACTGAAGAACTGCGAAATCATTGATGACGTTCTATTTAGAAAAGATTTATTGTGAGTCTCTGAGAACATGCATACGAAATTACTACAAGAAGTGCATGATCAATTCTCAATCTCTCACTTCGACAATAAACGAATCATTGATCTAGTTCAGCGTTTCTACTATTAATCAGATCATCGAGCTACTATTCAACAATACATTCAAAACTGTCATGCTTGTCAGCGAAGCAAAGTCTCTAGAGATAGCATCAATGAACTTCATCATTCTTTTTTGATTTCACAGAAATGCTGAAAAGATATAACTATGAACTTCATCACTGAACTATTTCTGTCAGAAAACTATAACGTCATTTGCACAATCATATGTCATTTCATCAAAGAACATCACTATGTTTTCTGTCATTGAGAAGATGATGACATTTCAGTTGAAGAAATGATTTGAATCATGCTATGAAACGTCTATTGACTGCATGATCTACTCAGTTCTATTGTTTCAAACAGAGACTTTCAATTCATATCGACTATGTGAAAAAGTCTTTGCAAGCGACTGAGAATCACAGCTAGTTTATTCACAGTCTATCATTCTGAGATTGATGATCAATCAAAATGAGTCAATCAAGACGTTGAACGCGAACTTAGAATTTACTGCAATTACATGCAGAACGACTGAGTCAAATGAATATCTATGATGAAATTCAGCGACAATTTCAATATCTTCTTGATCACTTCAATGACTCTCTTCTACTTCAATAAAGAATTTCACTTTCGAATGAGTTTCAATTCAGATACAACTGACTACGAAACAATTTGTGAACGACTTGAAGCTAGAAAAGCAGATGATATTGTCATTCAAATAAAAGAGCTACTGAGCTTCAATCATCAACAATTGAAAAAGACGAAGTTGATCATTGAAGTTCAGATCAATAAACATAGATGAAACGTCATCTATGAAGTAGATGACTGAGTTTGACTATCTTTCAGAAACGTCAAAACAATGAGACTCTGCAAAGATTTGAAAGACAAACAGCTGAGTCTCTATCAAATCATTGCGAAAGTGAGTATTTTCTATCATCTTCATCTATCAGTCAGCATGAAGCATCTGCATTCGATGTTCAGCTCAAAGCTACTGCGATTGTATTCAGAAGATCTTCTATCAGAACAGCATTCAGAATCACTCAGATCAATCACTATCGAAGACGATGAACACTGAAAGATAGATGATATATTGAACTTCAGACGCTATCGAGATCGAATACAGTACAAAGTCAAATGAACAGATCTAGATAGAAACGACGAATGATACTATGTCGATAAAGAGAAATTCAATGACTCAGAGAAAGTTTTGAACGAATTTCATAAGCTATATTCAAACAAATCGCGCTAAATATCGAAATAACTATCAACAAAAGCAAGCAAAGAAACTACATTCATGTGAACATGAATTTTCAAAGAGAAAAGTAATGTTACGAGTGTATCAAGATTAATAAGACTAAACAAGACTGAAGCTTTAATCAATTCACAGTGAACGCTAGTGAGTTCTCTGTGTAATAATTAGAACTAGTCAATGATTTAGTCAAGATCTGACTCAGGTTTGACTCAAATATGACTCAACACTCTTTTCTTTCTCAACACTTTTTTCTTTCATCAACATCTTGTTCATCTACATCACATTCTTCTCATGTCACAAACACATCTCTTTCAAGTCTAGCACAGTCTTTGAACATTACATAAATAGAAGCTTTTGTATCAATCTTCTTCTGTATTCTTAATATTCAGTTATAACTATCTTTAAAGATCAAGCATTATCAACTCTGATCTTCATTGATTGTATCATCTAGACACGATTCTGACAGAAATCACTATTTAGTGATGAAGATTATCAAGTGACAATTTGATTGTTTAGAAATCAAATAATGCAAGTGCATGAGAAAGTTGAAGATCTGATATTCAGCTTCGTAAAGTTTCTTAATAGTAATTTTCTCTACTTATGAATGACAGCAGAGAAAGAGAGATGAAAAACAATCAACGCTGAGCATGAGTGAATTGAGCGCAAACAAAGAAATATAGCTGACATCAGAAAGACAGTGACAAGCAGATGAGAACAGAAGCTTTTAAACATTTGAACTTCAGAACAAGACTTGAAGATGAATGCAATGAATAAGATGTATGTTGTCATTAACAGAATTGAAAATGAACACTTGATAAAAATGATGATGAAACAAGTGATATATCATTGAGCAGCTTAAGCAATCATCAGCAGAGAGTGAATCTCAGTCTCTTCATTTTTATAATCATTGAACTATAAAAAGTTAATTGCTGAGCAGAAGAAATTAATGTTAATCGAAGAATAATTGAATGAAATGAACTGAATGAGAATTGAATCTGAATTATTGAAAGAACGATCACGCAATATAAGTTTAAAGCTCGATCATGTAAAAACAGTTATGAGCTTATTAACAGTTTTGCAGTTCACGTTTAAGAAAAGATCAAGAACATCAAAACATAAGAACTATTCTTTTGCAACAAAGATAAGTAATGTGATCATGATCTCAGATCTTAATTCATTGAAGTTAGCAATGTGAAGTCTGACAATAAAATTTTGTTAATCATCAAGAATTGTTACATCAATTTCTTCTGACATGATCACTTCGTTCATGTTGTTAAATTCTTCAAGAACATTACGCGTACATCTTTTTATGTCTTCTCATTCTCTTATCTTGATTGCTTCAGCACTCTTGAAATCAGCAGAATATGACGAGCAAAGACTTGCATTTTTGCTAAATGTAATCATGAATAATGAAAAGATTCTTCTACAGTACAATCTTGAATCAGAAATAAGTGATGCTGCAAGTGTCTATGAGAAAGCTATCATTATGACAGCAATTGAAAGTGTATGATTGAAAGTTCAGTGATCATGTTATCAAATTGTCAAAAATCTCTGAAAGATGAAAGAAAGTAAAGCATGCTTTTGCATATGAATATTTCATACATGAAAGCAGAGACTTGATTATCTTGATTCAATATCTTTGATCATGATAATAAAGTTACTGAGAGAATTTCGCTTTGATACTAAAGATGTAGAAATGTTTATATGTCATTCACATCTTCAGAAACTGAAAAATAAACTCAAGCTACTGATGAATGAGCTGTTGTTTGAAATACTTATTGATCATATAAATATCATATACAACTATAGATTTTGACTAAATTTTGTGAAAATCAATGTCACTTTTGCAGACTGATTTCATCGAGATAGTCATTTCTTTCGCTTCACTAACTCACTACAACTATTTCGACTACAATTGTATATATTATAAAACTATAAAATTGATACATTTCTGATTCATAACATGTTCATAAAGAAAATCAAGTATCAGAAGTGAAAGAAAAACGATGCAATAATGTTATCAAATGTGTTTGATTAAATATTGAATGACAATACATGAGTCTTAATAAGAGAGAAACTAAACATGTATTTATGATATCAGAAAGATGACTTGAATCTTATGAATCACGACTGATTAAGAACTACTATGTACATCATGTTGCAACAATTAGTACGTCAGAATATAATGTATTATCTTATTACTGTAACTTTTTGATTGAATCACGAAATCAATCTTCTGATCTTCTCATATTTCATGAAGATCACTTTCAAGAATGATTCAGAACTCATAAAACATGTGAATCTGAATGTCAATGATTTAATGAGTGATAAAGAACAAAGTTAAATTCAAAGCACAGCAATGTTTGCAGATGAATTAATTAACAAAGATGATAAATTCATTCTTGATTTACATCTTTGCATGAAAAAATGATGAAAAGAAGTGACTAAGTGAAATCTAGCAACGAATGAGTATACTCACTACGTAGTACTTGAGATGTTCAACGAGAATGATTCACAAAAATCAGGTCTGAAATAAGTGAATCAGTCTTATGTTGCAGACAGTGTTCATTTCTGAATGTCACATTTATCACATGACAATAAAGATAAATCTGATAAACAATGCATTGCAATGCTCATTTATCATACAGCAATCTTTAAAGATGAAGTCAACATGAAAATTGTGAAATGTGAAACTAAGAATGAAGTGATCATTGCATTACAAGATCAAAGACTCATCGACGCGATTTCTTCTAATCTAGAAAATGATAAACAAGAAAGAGTATTGTTTTATCATTTTGTCATCATGAAAATTCAAGAAGTATGTTCAACTTCGAATGTGCTGATAAATCTTTGAAACTGAGATTCAATGAAGATGTTGAAAGAGAGAAGTTTTTTGTTTGATCAGAATCTGCAGCAAATAAAGAAGTTTGTTGAATATCATTGAAAATTTGCATTGAATCAGATAAGAAGAGCTTACGAAAGAATGAAAGAGACAAAGATTACAATCTACGAGTCTAAATTCTATTTCTACTGCATCAAAAATGATATTGAGTTGATGAAAAAAAATACATGAAGTGATCTTCAAACAGATTGACTGAGTGTTTCATTTATCAAATTGTTTTTCTTTATTTACTTATTTTTTCTTTTTCTGCTGATGATCAAGAAATAATCACAAGTTGAATGAGAAATGAATATCATAAGATCATTCGCGACATTTCTGAGCAAATTAGTAAAGAAGAGCAGAGACTGAGATCTGAGTTAATGATAGAAAAGTCAAGAACATTTCTTGAATGTATATATAAATGTCTTTTCAACTTGTAAATAAAGATCATTCATACACACACGTTTTACAGTATCTTTTTACTAGTATGATCATTGCATATGTTCATTGTTTGCTCACTTTGTTGAAGTACTTCAATACTAAAGATAAATCTTAAATAAGAACTCAAATTATTTCTAATCAAGACAAGAAGTTTTAATCAATTTGCAGTCAACGCTAGCAAGTTAACTGCATATTGATTAAAGCTAGAATTTAAAGTAAGAATTAAAATGAATCAATAACTGCATATTAAAGAAGATATCAAAAAGCGACTTAATAACACATGACATGACATGACAGCATGTCTCTACATCAAGTCAACATAACTCATGTGACTTGCATTTTAACAATAAATTTCTCAGTCGATCAATTAGCAATAAATTGCTCAGTTAATTAATCAGCAATAAATTGCTCAGTTAATTGATCAGCAATAAATTGTTCGATTGATCAATTAGCTATTTTCCTACGCTGTTTGCTCAAATTTCTAACTTTTTTTCATTAAGTACTAACATCAAGTTCAAGAAATCTTCTCAGCTTAACAATTGCATAAAACTGTTTGCATTCTTTCTTTTGCACTTTCAACTGTCTCGATTGAATTGCTACATTATTACTTTCACTATTACTTTCATTAGAACATTCTGATCATATCACATATTTTCTCATTCAACATTCAACTATAAAGAATCTTATTCAGAATCTTTGTTATTTTCACTTTGATTATTTCAGAAAAGCAAACATGACACTCACTAAAGCAAGCTTTGCGATCATGTTGTATCATCTGAGACACGTCATTAATGAACATCAGAAACTGACTATTTACTTGAACTTTCTCTCTATGATGCAAAAGCATCATAAGATGATTTGACAGTTTAAAGATTAAATCATGAATATGCATGTAAACGTTGAAGATTTAATGTACGAATTTGTAAAGTTTCTTGAGCGTAATTCACTCTACGCAAAGATGATTATTAAGAGAAATGAGTGAGAAGCAATCATCATCAAATATGAGTGCATAAACGCAGAGAAAAGAAATGTTATCAAAGCTAGAAAGATTGTAGCAAGCAGATGAAAGCAAAAACTTCTGAATCTTTAAACATCAGAGAAAAACTTCTCACTGTATTTAATCAAGAAAGAAGTCATGATCAAGATGCATGCTGCAATCACAAGAGTTGAAAGTGAAAATTTAGCAAAAGTGATGATGAAGCAAGTTGTTTATCATTGAGCAGTTTAAGCTTTTATCAGCAAAGAATGAATCTCAATGTCTTTGTTTTCACAATCATTGAACTATGATAAGTTGATTATTAAGCAGAAAGAAGTGATGTTAATAGAAGAACAGCTGAATAAAATGAACTGAACAAGAATTGAATCTGAATTGTTGAGCAAACAATCACAAAATATGAATCTTGAGATTAATCATGCAGAAACAGTAATAAAATCATCAACAGTTTTGCAGTTCACGTTCAAAAGAAGATCAAGATCATCAGAGCATGAAAATCATTCTTTTGTAACAAAGACAAGTGATGTTAGAAAATTAAGATCATCAGAGCATAAGAATCACTTTTTTGCAACAAAGACAAGTGATGTTAAAAGATTAAAATCATCAAAGTATGAGAATTATTCTTTTACAACAGAGATAAGTGATGTTAGAAGATCAAGATCATCAGAGCACAAGAATCATTCTTTTATAACAAAGACAAGTGATGTTAATATGTATCTTAGTTCATCAAAGTTTACATTATGAAGTGTGTTAATAACATGTCAATCATCAAGACTTCTTACATCAATCTCTTCAAAATCATCACATGTACAACTTATAGTATTTTCAATTTCTTCAACTTCAACATTGTTGAAAATGATGAAGTGAAACACTTAAAAACTCATCATTGCATTGAACTCACTCATGAATGATGAGAAAAGTTTTCTGCAATATAGCTTGAAAACAGAAATGAGTGAAACTGTTGTTGACATTGAAAAAGTCATTTTTGTCACTTTGACTGAGAATATCAGATCACAGATTCAGCGATTAAGTTATTGAACAGAAGAAAACTCATGAATGAATGTAGTAAGTAAATCATGCTCATATGTACAAGTTTTCAATGCATAAAAAAAAACTCTCAACTATCTTGATTTTATATCATTAGCAACTATAATGAAGTTGTTGCGAAAATTTCATTATGAGATCAAGAACACAAGAACGCATGTGTATCATCTTCATCTTCAAAAATTCAAACAAAGATTAGAATTAAAGACAAAACAGCTAGCAGAGAATATACTTCTTGAATGAATTAACATCATGTATGATTATCGATTTCATCTAAAGCATCTCAAAATCAATACTACTTCAATGAAATGATTTCATTAAGACAGCAGATTCTTTTATCAAATTGATTTACTTCAGTTATTTCAACTACAATTTATCATGATGAATAAGAATAGAATTGATACATCTCTGATTTGTAAGTTATTCATAAAGAAGACGAAATATCAGAAATGAAAAAAGAATAACTTGATAATGCTGCTTAAAGTTTTTGATTGACTCAAGAGTGAAAGAACGTGACTCTTGATAAAAGAAGAACTGAATATGCACATGTGACATCAGCAAAATGATCTGAATATCATTAAGCATGAATAACTTAGAACGTTGATGTATATCATATTACAACAGATAATGCAATAGAATCTACTATACTATCTCATCATCATAGCATTAAGATTGAATCATGAGATCAATTTGATAGCTTTTTTCTACTACATGAAATGTATGTTGAAGAATCACTTCGTGATCATAAGACATTTGAACATCAATGTTCTTAATTTATTAAGTGACAAAGAGCAGAACAAAATACAAAAGTTCACAGTCTTTGCAAACAAATTGATTAAAAGTGAAGATGAGATGATTTTGAGAATGCATCACAAGATGAAGCAGTGATGAGAGAAAATAACGAAAAGAGAACTAGCGACTGATGATTTCACACACAACGTAACTTTTGCAATGTTCATTGAAGTTGATTCAAAGAAATCAAAGCTTAGATGAATGAATCAGAAATGCGTGACGAGAGATGTATGCATCTTCATGTCACACATATCTTGTAAGAACATGAAAGACATTGAAGAAGAGAGAATTGCAGTCTCAACATATTACACAGTGATCTTGAAAGATGATGTGAATCTGAAAATTCAAGAATATGAAACAAAGAACAAGATAACAGCTACGCTGCAAGATCATCAATTTTCAGATGCAACATCGTGCAATTTACTAAACAATAAGCATGAAGAGTTGTTTTTTCATCACTTTGTAATGATTGAAATAAGAGAAATATGTATCACGTCAAATGCGCTGATGAGTCTGCAAAGCTGAAATTCAGTGAAAGTGTTGAAAGAAAGAAAGCTGCTTTTCAGTTAAAATCTACGTCAGATTTGAAAAATGATAAAGTTTTGTCATAACTCTTAATTGACTCAGATGTGAAAAGCACACAATAGAATGAGAAAGACGAAAATTGCAATCTACGAGTCAAAGTTGTACTTCTACTGCACGAAGAACGAAATTTTCTTGATGAAGAATAATGAGTGATAGCATTCAAGAGCAATTGCTTGAGTGTTAATCATCATGCTTGCAACTGTACGAAGAAGAGAATTGATCACTTCGCTTGATGTACTGACTTTGCAACGAAATTAATCATACATCTAAAATCTGCTTGAAGAAAGCTGTCATGTTGAATTATGTTGATGTCAAGTGTGTTATCTGTGATGAGTTTGATTATCATGCTTGCGACTGTACAAAGAAGAGAATTGATCGCTTCACTTATCATAGCTGCAAAAGCTTTTATCATGAGACAGAGATTGAGATCTGAGTCAATGATAAAAGAGTTGAGAATGTTTCTTGAATGTACATATAAATTTTCTTTTTGACAGATAAATAAAGAGCATTCATACATACACGTTCTACAGTATCTTTCTACTAGTATAATCATTGCACATGTTTATTGTTTGCTCACTCTGTTGCTTCTACAGCTTTTTATATCACATTTGTACTTTATTTTTTGAAAATGTGACTTAACACAACATGACTTCTATACTCTATTTAAATGAACTTAAAGTCAACAGTTTATTAACTGTTATTCAACAGCATGTTAAGAATAAAAGAGTGTTGACTTAAAATAAACAATCAGTTAAATTTACATAGTTTTATCTTAAAATATCTTCTATGCTATTAACAAGAAAGAATTTTTCTTAATCTTAAGCATGTTGAATATGCAATTCAAGTGTATTCAAATAAACACAGTTGTAAAAACATGACATTTCAATATGAATGAGTATGCATTCAAGTTATTCATTGCAGAAGATTTTGCAAAAGCTCTATAAAATGAGTTTACTATGTATGCTTTTATTATAATCAACGTCGTCAAAGAATTGATCATTAAACATCAAGTGAAAGCAATAAATAACGTGATGAATCATATCACAAATGTGCTTAAAATGCAGACTTTACTCATTGAATTGAAAGAGTATAAAGATGTATTCTTGATAAAAAGTGCAGACAAATTGTCTTTGCATGAAAATCATGATCATGCAATCGAAATCACTGCAAAGTTATCATATGAATTGTTGTATAATTTGTTGAATACAAAGTTAGCAACTCTGAAACAGTATTTAAACAATGTTTTAGCGAAAGAATGAATTAAGCACTTCATCAGCTCAATTGACACGTTTATTTTATTCGTTTTCAAAAAGAATGATAGTCTTTATTTATGCATGAACTTGTGAGAATGCATCTCATCAACTATGAATGATGCATGTCTGTAAGACTAGCTTGCAAGATTAGATTAAAAAAACTAATGAGTGAATAAAGATAATGACTTAACAGAAGATGAAAACTTTGCAAACTTTCACTTTCATTTCTTAACAATTAGTTCTATCATCAATAAAGTATTATCTTATTATCTTCTACTATGCAGTTTCACGTAAAAAGATCTCATCATTTTACAGTTTTAATTGCTTCATTTGCATGAAGCTGCTCAGTAAGAAATGTCAAACATGCAGCGATTTACTAAAAGTTGCATGATTGAAAGAAGTAATAACTTCTTTTATACTGAGAATTCATCATCTCATCAGAACAGATCTGAGAATCATGCATTCAAACATGCAAATGAGAAATTCAAGTTGCAAGAATTTAATGAACAGACAAATTATATTTCTTGATGATCAACAAGCGAAGTATGTAAGCAGTTGAAGAATCTGAAGATGCAAAACATATTACTTGTCTTGCAACTTTACATATTGAAACTTAAGCAAGAGACTTGATCAATTTCTGATCATCAATGTTAACATAATGATGATCACTATTGAAGTAATGCACGCAAGCATGCTAATCAATCTCACAAGTTTAAAGAGCAAAGTATCATGAATTACAACTTCTTGATGTTCTGACTGCAAGACTGCAAAGACTTCATAGTCATGACATTATTTGATTTCATCATGAAACAAGAGAAGCTGCAATGATCTGCATCATACTTGTTAAAGAAGTTTTGTAATCAGTGATGAGATCATGTAATGAGCATGCACAATCATGATGAGAAACTCAACTGAAAGTACTATACTGAATACTTGCGTGCTAAACTTAGCAATTCTGAAATTCATAACTTTCAAACAGAATATTGATTTAAAGCTGCAAAGCAGTGAGTCAATTAAAGCATCATGAATTTCAAACAATATCTCATCAAACTGTATGTAGATTTAAACTATCATATATTTGACAAGACTTGCATGATGTACTTACGAATGAAGATTAATGAAATTATCATGAATGAGTTTCTTTGCATCTTATACATTTCTATCAATTATGTCAATTTGCTAAAGCATTTTATAAACATTGACTTGCATTTGTGAAACATTGACACATTGTTAAAGTTACATTTGGAGCAAAGTGAGAATGCAGCATCTCAGAAGAGTTTTCAATTCTTGCATAAGAAGATGAAGTCTGTCGCTGCAATAAAGAATTCAAAGTTCTTTGCTTTAAGCATGCAGTTTAAAAATGATGCAACACTTAAGTTCAGTGAGTTCAAGCAAAATGTTGCTTTATTCAATATTACGTGCTGATCATGCAAAAAGCTGAAACATAAGATTGATAATTCAATGAATCTCAACAACGCATTCAGACAAGAGACTCACAATCATGATGAAGAAACAAGAAAAGAGAAAGTTTAATATTCATCATTGAATTATTAAATATAATTACGAAAAGACGATTGTTACATGCATTGATGATATCAGTATTGACAAATGTTTCTGAGAAAATGCGCGAAACTCACTGTCTTATTGACTCTGAAATTGAGCAAAACTTTATATTGCAATCATAAGTAAAAGAGCATGAATTATTAAAGAATCATGCAACTCTAAAACAGATTCAGATGATCAATGATCATTGAATTTTCTGCTATGATACACATCAGATCAATATTGAGTTGATCAATTATAAGAAAGTTCACAAAAGCTAAAACATTAAGTTTCATGCTGTGAACATGCAAGAATATGATATGATTCTTAACTATTTGTAATTAAATGAGATTAACTTGAATATTCATTGACGCAAGCATTGCTGATCATATCAAGAAAGCAGCACTCAGCGTGCAAAGCAAATACAAGTTAGTCTGTGCAAGACATTGAAATTTGTCAAGTTGACAATGCTTGCAGCTAAGAGAAAAGAAGAGACTTATGTAACTCTGTTTTATCAGCTGCTATCTACAGATGATTTATTTTTTATTTTTTATTTTTTTTATTTCTTCATTAAGTGCATGCAGCCTATGACTATGGCACTGTCTAGACGCTGTATGTATGCTAAGTTACATGTAACCTGGTCAAAGTCGCTGCTTTATATCTTTTCGTTGATCAATCACATCGATAGTTTGCGCATACAAGCGCTCTTCCTCAACCCTCGCCATCGTACTCTCGTTTTTCTTTGTTCTTTCGCACTCTTCGCGTTCTACTCTTTCGTTTCTAATAGTCATTTCCTCGTCGCAATTCGAGTATTTTTCAAATACTCTAGTGTTGCGATTCTTTCAATTTTGGTGATGAACAGTGTCAATATAGTGTCTGTGTTTTTGAGCTGAGCTTTTTCCTTAAG
>JAABUW010006309.1_pt1 | contig 14937 bp, 19 predicted proteins | sample 5560081 | NCBI WGS metagenome assembly JAABUW01 (sample SAMN10711882, study PRJNA513363) | rock metagenome | isolation source: Antarctica rocks | place: Antarctica: Victoria Land, Knobhead sud
GCGTTTTGAAGCAACTGCCTGCGTTGCAGCAGTGCTGTGTTCTGCTGGCTGCTCAGAACAGCAGACGAGGATTGCTGTAGTGAAGACTCAACAGCAGGGCCGCCAGTTGCACTGATGTTCAGTAGCGGTGAACAGCGGACAACGACTTTTGTGCGAGAACAAACACAGCTCTTGCTAGCTTGTCGTTCGCCTGCGTTGCAACTTCGAATGATGAGGCTGCTGATGTTGCAAAATACTTCGAGCCGTTACTGAACTTGCCTGCCAAAGGCATACAAACGTGCCCGGAAAGAAGCATGCTTGCAAGGTGAAAGCGAACGATTTTTCAAAACATACAGCAATTTCGCAAGCCAACGGTCGGGAGCCAGCGATAGCAGTAGCTGGATGTGAACTGTGAAGTGTTACGCTCGCTCACGGCAGCGCAGGATTTCCGCAATGTCCTGCTACAAGATAAGAATGCACTGCAATCTCTGTAGCCGCGCTAATTACCTGCCATCGAGGAGGAGAGTGTTGAGCCTGTCAACCCCCTCTGCCCCTGCCCTCATCCCCCCGCCTCCCCCCGCCCTTACATGGTGCTGTTTCCAATGTAAGCATAAGTGCAGTGGTGACTTCGCACATGAACGACCACGCGAAACAAGCAGTCCAACAGCTACAGAACGTTGCCTACATGCCTATAAAGTGACGAACATCATGGGCCACCGACATTTTACTGAAAGCCGTATTGTGCAAAAATGTAGACGACCATCCATGGTCACAAAGTGTCCAGCTAAAGGAAGTACAGGAATCACATGGTTATTCATTTCAATGGTCACTTTGCAGCGCCAGCTTAAATTAGGATGTCACTGATGAGGCTCCATTGAGTTAGCTGCCCAGAAGGCGTTATTGCAAGCTTGCATGCCTCGAGAGATGACTTCCCGAGGTTTGCTCCTGCATTCCACAGTAAAGTTGGGTTTGCCGCCCCATGGCATGTCAGGGTTGCGTTCCAGGTCATGCTTCACTACACTCACTTGCATTATCTCACAAAAATTAATGCCACTGCTTTACACCTGACATGGGTGGAAGCAGCAGACCTGGCGCAAAGTCAGCAGTAAAAGCTGCTATGGCTTCAATTGCGCAGTATCAGCTGTTTCAGTCAGTACAAACAATGGAAAGGCGCCGAAAGTATTGCCAACATTGAATACTCAAATGGCCAGCTACACAGTGGCACGTAGAAACATGCAAACCATGACATATATGGAACACAGTAAAATGAGTGCAACACTGCGTGGTCTGTCTCAACATTGCAATACTACACCACATACAACATCAAGGTCAAGGAGATCTTTGGTGCATACAGTGCATACAAGACTGACCTGTGCATGTTCGCCTCATGAGGATTCCTGGCAGCCTGGCGAAGCCACGCTATAGCATCCTTCATAGTCTTGCGCCGATTGCTGTCCCTGACAGCCTCCAAGCGACGCATATGAGTCTCCTCAACACTGGCCCTCTTCTTCAGCACCTCTGCTCTCAGAGCTGCTGCTGCTTGTATCTTCTCCTGCATGGCAACACAAAACCTGTCAGCTTTGATTCAGGCGCTTTACCAAGCTCTGCGAATTAGTGTACCCTTGGGAAAGTGTATCTGTATCCAATCTATCAAGAAAACCTGTCAGCTCTCTTTGTGTGGAAAGCAAGCTCTTCCCAATCCCAAAACGTCTAGTTTAATTGAGAAATGTCATCCCTACACTCGAACTCTGACCTCAAAAACGCGTGAGGACTGTTAGAAGTGCGTTTCTACATTGTGGAGATGTTTTAGGTATACAGAAGCAGCATTGGTGTTGAGTTTGCAGCGCTTGCACCCTCTCCATCAGCAACAGCAGCAACAGCAGTAACTCGCGAGCGTCATGTCTCTCAGTATGTAAGCTGCATGCACAGACGTCGCTGAAACTGGCATTTGCTGTGAGTCAGCAACACTTGCCATGATTGGCCTGCTGTTTGCTCTCTTGGCATTGCAGACTGTCTCACAAAAACCTTGACTAGAAGTTTTGGCAACACATGTCAAGGTTCATCAGCTTGGACATGCATGCAGAGCGCCAGATGCAGCACATGCACCAGCACTGCCAGCATGACATCTATTGCCCTGGGCTGTACGGAAGTAGAAGATGGACGGACCTCAGCCAAGCGGAAGTACCACGCCTGTGCTCTGGCAGTACTTTGTGTCTTCCACACATTGTAGTAATACAGCACCAGATGCTCTGTTTCCCGCTGTGGCAGAAACTGCTTCCTGATGGCGGGAAAGTCCCTGCCGTGAGTAAGCATCCCCTCCTCAAACTGCTGCGCCTCAGCATCAGTCCAGTCTTGACCCACTGCATCACCCATCAGGGGGAGACCCAAGGGCTTGTGGGCAGATCGGGGCAGGGCATCTTCCAGCGCTGCCCTTCCCAATGCCATCCATTCAGCCCTACAGGTATGGACTTGAAATATTCAATTATGCACTGGAGATACGTCACTCATGCACTGAAGGCATTTGAGTGTGCCTGTTGCCAAGTTGGGAGTTTTATCATCTATTCAAACACACGAAAGATGGCTGGTGGAGCAAGTTGCTGCGCATGATTTCCTTGTCCAGTATACAGCATCCCTAGGAGAAGCTCTCATTGAAACATGCGGCCAAAACAGTGCATGCTGAATTTTACAAGCAGGCCAACAAGCACAGTGTGACCATGCCAGCTGCAGCTGGTGCTGTCTGGAAGGTCTGCCATGAGTCAAAGGCACAGTGATGCATGCCTTCAGCCCAAATTGCAGGCAAGCTATGACAAGGGCTAGGTGACTGCAAATGCGGCTGCAAAAGTTACAGACAGCCAGATCAGACAGACGAGGAAGAGCCAATCACCACAAGGACAACATAAGGCCCCATGCAAAGTGCCTGACAGTCCCATGTAACTGGCCTTGTTTGCAGGAAATGTACCTCTCTTGGACTGTGGAGGTCTCTATATGTGGTAGACGGGCTGGGTGGCGAATGAGAGAAGGCTTGCCCGGCAGACCTGCATGCAACCCCCACATGTTTGGTAATGATATGAACAATGATAATTAAACGCCTGCCAGCTCATGGTGAGCTAGGTGTGTGCAGGACAAGTCTTGTCTCTCCATCTCTTGATCATTTCATCAGCTCACTGATGCAGCGCTATACAGTGCAAACATTGCCATTGCAAGGTGCACAGGATGGCAAGCTGTGGATCAAGCTCAAGTGTGTTTGTTTGCTTGATCTGATCCACCAGGTTCGTGATAATCTCCAGGTCTTGCCTTGCCTTTGATTCTCATTTGAGCTTGTCACAATGCATTGGAGCAAGTCTGCAGAGTATGCAAATTGGCTTATGCAAGACTCTTGGCTGAGGCGGCGGTTGTGCTGCACAGCAAAGCTCTGTCTGTATTGAAATCTTCCTGTAAGTCACTGTTCTCCCGTTATTATCATCACTCAAAATGAAGTCAAAATGAAGTCAAAATGAAGTCCGTGGTATCCCTCGTAAAGTATCCCTTACCTGTAAGGATAGGAGGCTGCATCCAGATCTGCTCCTCAGCAGGAATCTTGGCAGGCCTGGGGCGCACCTCAGGCAGCACAGCCTGGTAATCCTCCCCTTCTCGGGTCTCCTCCACATCAGAATCCACACTGTGGGCATACCCCTGCTCACTTGCCACCCAGGCAGGCCGGTACACCTCCGGCGCTGCCCTGGCTCTGGTGCTACGCCTCACCACTGCATTCACACCCATTTCAACACACTCTCAGCAGCTTCACTTGGCAAGCAAAGCTGGTCACCGAGGCATGCATAATCTCAGGAGACATGGCAGTTGCAGCTGGCCCACGTCACAGCCCATGTCTTGGGAAAAATGCAAGGCGTTACGCATGCAACAGGACTTTCCACTATTGATGAACAACAGGGCAGAGTCAGCATCAACTTGAGGCCATGCTTTTGGTGCTAGCACAGGGCTTGAATCTTCATCATGATGAGTGCGCACCTGCCACATCGTACTTGCCATTGCCATGCTTTCTTTGCAACAACTGCACAGATGCAGAAGCAGGGCTCACCAGCAGCAGGCAGCTCTTCTGATGAATTCACTGCAATGTCTTCAAACATGATGGAGCGCAGCTGTGCCAGGGTGTCCATGCAGCCCCATTCCTGCTGAGGGGTACCCCTCCACCCGCTCACAGGCGGTACTAAAGCTGCAGCTTTGGCCTCAGCAGCTGCCGGTCCAGCTGCAGCATCAGCTGCTGTAGGAGCTGCTGTCATTGGTGCAGGTGCTGCTGCAGCAGCCTGTGGGGCTATGACTCGCCGGTCCCTTTGTGTAGCAGCCTCAGGAACAAGTGAGTGCTGAGGGACAGAGGCTGGCTCATGTAGAGCTGATTGCCTTGATTGAACACCAGCTGAGACAGCAGGCCGCACAGGAGGCTCTGCAGATGAGGCTGCAGGTTGAATCCCAGTGACCTGGTGTGGCGCGGTAGACTCTGACACACATTCTGTTGCCTGCTGTGCCTGCTGAGCCTGCTGTGCCTGCTGTGCCTGCTGAGCCTGCTGCTGAGCGTGCTGTGCTGGCTGCTGCTGAAGCCTGCCTTTGCGGCGGGCCTTGCGCGAAGCAGAGGTACAGGAGGTGGAATGAGGCGCTGGGCAAGCTGCAGTCATGCGCAGCCACTGCATCACAGCTGACATGTTGGTCTCGCCCTGCAGAGCCAGACACCAGCAGCCTTGAGCATCAGCAGCACATTGCAAGAAAAAGATCTTTGGGTTTACTGTTTTCAAAACCCAAGAATTTCTAAAGCGTGGGCTGGAGCCTGAGATGGCTCTCAAGCCAAATGTATGGCTCTCCTTGAGGCATAAATCAAGCGGTGTGTATCCCTTTTGGGTGTAAATTTCTGTGCCTCTGTATGCTGCAAATGGCGCCCTGGAATAAACAAGATGGCCATGAATGCTGGTGCAATGAGATGACAGCTGCCTGGCCTGGCCCCCTCGGCACACAGCTCTGTCTCCTGATGCTGCAATAGCAGTGCATGGCTTGCCACATTCTACATCATAACTGTCTGGCTTGCTTCATGCTGCAGTATCAGAGAACGGCTTGATGCTGCAGTTCAACAGTCTGTCTTGACGCATGCTGCAGTATCAGTGAATGACCTGATGCTGCAGTTTCAGTAGTGTGTCTTGACAGTGTGGCAGTGCACACCTGAGCCACTAGGTGATAGCCGCGATGCCTCCACTCAGCACAGCTTGCCGTCCTGACTGTTGCAGGCACAAGACTTGGGGCCGTTGAGGGGGGTATGTACCCCACTCCCCCCACTGTGTCCCAGGCAAGCTCTGCAGGGGATGCTGACTGCACAAAACAGACAACAGGGTGAATGCTGCACCCAGTACCCCACAACTTACATGTGGAGCCAATTGCAAGATGTCAGCATGAATGAGGAAATCAGAAATACATGCGGGTGACAGAAACTACTCCAGAAGGGCCTGAAGGGTGGATCTATGACAGGCATGACACAGCATTGCAAATAGCAGTTATTGCATACAGGTAATATAATAATGATGACAACAATGGCAAGACTTGTATGCTTTCCAGCTGACAATGAGCTGGGTGCGTGCAGGAAAAGATTTGTCTCTCTAGAAGATTACATAAGACGACCTTACAACAGATTGAATTGTCAGTGCTGATATTCAGGCGGGCACAATGCTTACCCTGCGAACTGTTTGCTGAAGCCCACTACTACTTGACTCAGGCTGTACCAGCAAAGCTCCAGCAGGGATGCTTGAGGCTGCACCGCCACGGCCCCTGCCTCTGCCCCTGCCTCGGGCCCTGCCCCTCCCCCTGCCCCGGCCTCTACCTGCACCCCGCCTGGCAAAAGTGGTGTCTGAGCCAGCCTCTGAAGCCTCCTCTTCAGATTCCAGCGCCCTGCTGCTGTTATCACTGGAGGATGCTTCTTCATCTTCAGAGCGTGACTTGGAGCTGCCCTCAGATACTGATTTGGAACTGCCCCGCCCTCTTCCCCTGCCTCTGCCTCGGCCTCTTCCTCTACTTCGCCCCCTGGATGCACCCCTACTGGGGGCTGTACCAGAGACCCGCCCAGTACCCCTCCCGCTGCCAGGCGGTCTGCCCCGCCTCTTTGGAACCTCTGGGACTGCTTCAGTCCCTGGGGCTGATGCAGTCCCTGCTTCTTGCTTGGGGATTTGACCTGAGTCCTGGGACAGAGTGGCAGCTGGCGGACCAGGTCTGGCTGCTTGATCATGTGACAGTGGTGCTGCACTGCTCACTGGCATCTGCCCACCAAACACTACATTACCCTGCACCAGCCACAATCATTGCATCAGTTTCATCTACCTTTATCAGGAGGCAACTCATGTGCTGCAAACAACTCGAGTGTCGCATGTCTCAAATGCCTCGAGGCACCTTGGAAGGCTCTTGAGTTAGCCACTGACAAGACATTGTCATGATGTAGCCACGTGCTAGTCATGCAGTTTGAACCAGGGCAGCAGGAATGCAGCAAGCAATCATGTCCCTGAGCTAGATCTAGGCATGACTCAGGTGGTCGTTAACCACGGAGCATGGCACTGACAGAAGGCTCGCCCTTTGTACTTTATAAAGGCGATGTCAACCACCGGAAGTCAAATTCCACAAGCCCTCCGCATTTGATACTGAACCAATTGATATCACACTCAATGTATAGGACGGCACATCAGCACATTTCATCAGCAGGTGCAGTCAGGCTTGTTCTGAAAGATCAAGGAATCCAGGCAAAGTTGATGAGGCCTTATTCTTACTGACCTTAACACGTGTGCCCACTAAGCTAGCAAGCCCTACAGGCTCCCCATACCCTGAAGCAGCAGCTGCTGCAGCAGCTGCTGCAATGATGTCCTCATGAGTCATCCCATCCACATGGTCAGGCTTTACCACAGGGATAGCCACCCTTGACCGCCCCTGTTGACTGGCCCTGCCCAAGGGCATTGCCCGCACAGGCAGCTGCTTTGGCTGCTGCTGCTGCTGCTGTGGTTGCTGCTGTGGTTGCTGCTGATGTTGTGGTTGCTGCTGTGTTGGTTGCTGATGCAGTGAGGGGCCCTTGGGAGACAGCCTGGCAGGTGAGACAGCATGCCCTGGGTTGGCATGCAGGGGCTGGTAGCTCATCTGTTGGGGTCCCAGGGCAACAACCCCAGCTGGTAACCCCCCCGACATCAGTTGCTGTTGCGGCTGCGGCTGCTGCTGCTGCTGCTGCTGCTGTAGGTGCTGTGCATGCAGCTGTGAGTGCTGGGGCCACTGGGGCTGCAGGGCAGGCTGTGCATGGGGCAGCTGGAAGCGGGCCTGGGATGGGGACATGCCTGACATATGCTGACTACTTGGTGGGTGGGGGCTGGGGGCTGGATCCGATGATGGACTGCGAGCACGTTTGTTCCTGCCCCGCGTCACATGAGCATGAGGGGATTGCCCTGTAGGGTTTTGCAATGGGGCGCCATTGCTCAGCTGTGCTGCTGGAGGCGGTTGGCTTTGACTCTGGCTTGCTGTTCTGCCGAGAGGGGCTGGGCTGGTGTTTGGGGCCAGCACAGGGTGTGGTGAGGGGGGCCTGGGAGCTGGCTGGGACATTGCCTGGTAGGCAACAGCTTGCTTCATCAGAGACTGATCAAACTCCATGAGCTTTGCCCTGCACAATTACCATGCTTGACACGTAAGTATCTGCAATCGATGGCATCACTAGCGACGCCTGCATTGACATGTAAATCAGCATCAAATGACATCTTGAAATTGAGCATGCATGCAGGGACATCGGGACCAGGGTGTGCACCTTCACAATTGACGTTAAGTATGAATACGCAGTGCAGCTCCCTAAACTGGCTACCAGATTGAGCGCATGAGGAGTTGAACTCAGAATTGAACCCAGAATTGAACTCAGAATTGACCGCATCTCTACCTCAGAGATTGTATGAATACCCACACAACATTTGACTCTGGCCAGACATTTGGCACATTGAAGCAGGGTTCACTGTTTCTGATGTTGCTCCAGCTGCGAGCTTCTCACCTGTACAACAACTGCGTTTGTTGTGCAGCATCTTGACGCCATGCTGGACACCCAAGCAGGGAGTGTGCTATTGTCCCCCAGGGGATGCTCAGGGTGGGTTGGGCAGCATGAAATTCGTGGACCAGTCGCCAGAGCTTGTACAGGTCAATCCATTTGCCCTCGCACACAGACTGTAACACCGGCAGCTTGCCTGCAGCAAAGCATGCAAAGCACTCTGCTGGTATGATTTGGTGCGTTGGCATACTCACAGAGGTCATGTGATCTTGAGAGCGCTGCTCTGAACAGTGGGTACACTGCTTTGAACACCGGGTACGCGCACCGCCGCACCCAGTTTCGAAAATTGCCGCACCATGGAAACTATGGTCCCGGTTTCTGACAATGCATGGTTTGTGTGTCATCTTGCCGACGGAATAGATGACAAGGATGAGGACAGGATGAATTGCAACAGCACAATGGCGATGAAGGGCCTTGCAATTGCTCAAAGACCATTTAGACACTGACAGAGGAATACTGCATGCTTGCTGCATGAAGTTACACCTGTATGACTACAGAAGCTTGTGTATAGCTCCACAAAGTTGTTTTCTGGCAGCATGAGCAGCCAGGCCTGTACAAATAAACAAAAAGCCTGAGGCTGTAAAGAAGCAGATAGTGACATTAAAAAGTCTTCTGGCTACTAACAGTGTATATACACAGAGAACACACATGTGCTGTGCACATTCAGCAAGAACTGATATACCTTATCAGGCAGTCACATCAGCGGGATGCCTCACCAGAATATTGTTTGATGTATGCAATCTGGGACTAACTTTTACAAGCCTGCAGCCAGATGTAGAGTACTCGGAATTGATTCTATGTCCGTGGCAAAATTTGCATGACGCTCACATGGCGATAATCCGCTTACAGCAAAAGTGACTTTCCAGGAATAAGGCAATACCAGCACCTGCAGCAGAGCTACCTGGCGGTGCAGTATGTCTTTCACAGCAAATTCTTCCAATGCCGAGCACCTCAGAGCTCTCGAGGAACTTCGTGATCCTGCATGAGCTCATGCGCCTTCGTAATGCGCCATTTAAGTGAGCAATGATGTGTTTCTCGGCGACATCAGACGAATGCTTTCCCCCCCTCGATACCCCCCACGTGGCCCTGAAAATAGCACTTATACAATACTTTAGGCTGCGCTCGGTCAAGCATGCAACCTAATAAACGCCGGCGCAGGAGCTATGATCTTGCTGCCGTACAAGCCGTAGGGGGTTCTGGATGCCAAGGCGAGGCGGGTCTGCAAGCACGTGCAGATGACACTGTAACTGTAGAGCATTCTAAAATGCCTTCAAATGCATTGCAGTACATGCAAGGGCAGAAAGTGCCGATCTTAGGCCCCCAACATAAATGCATGATTCTAGCTGGCTGCAAGTGTGAACACAGTTGGAGCTGTGCAGTATTTTCGGCCTCAGCAGTTCTTCAACAGTCCGTGTTTCAACAGCAGTCATCAATATTTCAGAATCTGGCCCTCAAGGCACTACATTAGCTGGGGTCATTCATTCATTATACATGCGTGACTGCAGTGCATTCGCAGACATAGAAGCGCCCTCAGAGAAACATGTCACATGGTGAGAACGCCATTGAGCTGGTTGATGTTCAATGACAAGCCATTCCTGCTTCTCTGAATGGTTACATTGACTTCCCCCTGCAGCCAGAACATGTCTAAGGGTTCTGTCTTTTGCACACTGTCAAGGGTGTTGAATGCCTACACAATTGCTTAGCTAACAAACAGAAGAGCAATGATAGCTGAGCTGAGCTGCCTGCTCAGCATGATAGAGATGTCAACATCTGCAACATCACAAGCAGTACGGGCAGTGAGAGCTTTGCTGAGTCAGGATGCAGAAGTGTACTGGACTTAGGTCATGCACAAAGGCTTGTTAGAATAGCCTGATGCCACACCTATGCATGACCCTGTGCCTCAATGCCAGGCAGACTTGAGTGCTAACATATACACTAGCACAGCAGATGCTATGTGTTGGGTCTACTAACATACAGAATGATCGAGGAGACTGAACAGAAGGTTGTCTTGAACCTCCAGTTAGGCGCGGGCAATGAGCAAGCAGATGTCACATCAGTTTCTGGTGTGATCTGCCCTACGCTGGGCAGCCCGATATAGTACTTGGCTTCTCACGCAATTGACACCAAAAGGCGTAGTCTTTTGTTTTCTTTTCTTTTCTGAACTGCCCTACCTGAGCCAGTCCTCGGTTCTTGAGGCCGGGCAGGGTCAAGGTGAGGTCATCAGGGAAGCGCTTGCCACCGGTGACGGGCTTGCCCAAAGCCAAGAGGCCCACAGCCCCAACCAAAACAGTCTGCCAGGGCTTTATGCTGCCAATGTCCAGGCCGATTTCTTTCCTGCCTGTGCATTCATGATGCAATTCGAAACTCATCCTGGTGTGTCTCTGCTGTCATATGGGAAGCACATGCAGGGCAGCCATGCAGAAAATGGAAGGTCTGGCAACTGATGTCACCATGGTGGCAAGAGTGATATGTTGGAGCCTTCTTCACATGCTGTAGTTTCCCTGCTGGTGATGAAAGTCTGAAAAAGATATTGCCTAGCTTGCAAGACTTCTTCAAAAGCTCGACAGCAAATGACAAGCAATGGTGGCAGCTTGCTGCGGCGGTGTTTGCTTCATGACTGCTGCAGCCAAGCATGGCTATGGAGATCTACCCACTCAGCACAATGGCTGAAAGTCAAGGCAGCAACTACATATAAGACTTACCTTGAAAGGTGCACCCCACTTTGCCTGTCACTCTGCAGCTTGCATCCTTCCTCTGTAGACTGATTCCCTTTCTGTATGACATGCCTGTAGTGGTGGCTTGGACTGCACCCCAATGCTTGTCCTTAGCAATGATCTGCATGGCACTCAGCTCAAAGTCATAATCAGCATCTTGCAGATCTGCTTGGCACCCAGCACAAGGTCATAGCCAGCCCTTACAATGTGGAAAAGGGCGAGTACATGTGTAAGAAAGTCACCTCATACTGCAGCGTTCCTGCTGGGAAAACTGACTGCTGTTGAAGGTTCAAGTCTGCACCAACTTGGCATGAAAGCTTCTCGCTGAACCTGTAGTTGGTTCGCAGCCTCAGCAAGTTTTGAAGTCCCCCAAGGTGCACTGCCAATGGGTTGCTCTTTTTGGGCTTGCTCTTCGTCTTGTGTGGCTGCCCATTGCCTGTACGCGTTGTGGATTCCTCGTAAAGGCCCTGCATGACCGGTTGAGCGCCCTGTACTCACAACGACTGCTATCAATCAGTTAGTTAAGTGATCTGTTGTGACAGCCGGTGCCTGTCCAGTGTACCGAAGGCTGCTGCAGGAAAGTATGTGACGCACGTACTAATACAACAAGGGCATAACAGGCTACGAAAGATGCAGCAAGTTCACGCTAAAGCTAATACGACATGTTCCAACAGGTCCGGCACACAAACCTTTGCAAGGACGTGAAGTCCGGGCGGCTTTCACGATTTACCCCGAGACGAGCAAGAGTCTCACCCCACAGTCTGTGAACGCTTGCTTGCTGAAACTCGCGTTGTGTTCGTTTGCTTGTCTTGATTGGACTGGGACGAATGAACACAGTTTGAATGCCTTGCCAAAGATTAGAAGTTTGGACGACTGGAATCCTGGGAATTAGACAGCAGAGACAGGCAACGGTCTACATGTGTTGAGGTATGCATTCAGCACACACCACCGCCGTTGATGTCTTCGAAATTCCGTGTGTGCAACGCTGCTTTTGCCTTTCGCGGCCCACACCGTAATCATGCCCCCAACCCATTTGCCCCTTGCCCCCCAAGTGGATTCCAATTTTGACTAATGTCTGAAGATCCGTCATGCTGAAGCCACTGGTTTGAAGCAACCTTGCAACTTTGCGCTGTATGCAGACACCCTTTCGTGCATGGACGCCGGCGATCACAGCGAGCTTGCAGCAGCTGATTTGAAGCTGAGGCAGATTCAGACCTGCCTGCTTGCAAGGTTCACGCCACACGTTTTGTGCATGCCGTTCTGCTGCCCTGGTTGTGCAAGCGCTATGACGGAGCTTAGGCAAAACAAACTGGTTGTGATGCCACCTGACTTCAACTTTAGACGGCCTTGCTAGATAGCTTGAGCTGCTGAGGGCGAGAGGCCTCCAGCAAGCTGACACAGTTTCTGCTGCGGACCGGAGTCGCAGACGAACCAGTAACATCATTCGGTTTGTCAGCCATGTTGCCAGACTCTCGCGGTCGTCAGGGAGCTCGCAGTCCCTTCAATAACTTGCACAAGTCTCCACGTGCACCAGGGCGCGTTAGCAAAGCTGGCAGCCTAATAGCACGAGAGGTAGGATGTTTCACAACGTCACTGCTCACAGCGAATTTATGGGTATTCTGCTTGTGAACTTTCCCGCTGCATCGTTTATGCAGCTCATGCAGCATTTGGTCACCTTTGACTCAGCTCTGTTCAGCTGTCTCATCATGACTACGCCCGACCTAGCCAGCTAGCCTTGTGATGCCAACAAGGTCAGCTGCTTTGCAGGCAGCTGCTGCTACTACTACACAAGGACAGCCACTGTACCACAAAGGCTCTGGCCTGGCATCGCTGGCAAAGTTCTTGGCCAATGCTCAGCATCTGCATGGCGCAGAAGCCCCTCAGAACCTTCTAAACAAAGGTGCTCAGGCTAGCAATCAGACTCCTACTACAGCCGCAGAGGCAGCTGCAGAAGGGTCAAGGCCAGGCAGTGCTCAAAAGTAAGATGAACGGCATGTTGCAGCTGCAATGAGTGCAGCAGCCTGCTGCATGCCTACCTCACGGCATACTTGCAACTTGCTTGACGTGCTTATGTGGGTGTGCAGCCTCATCCAAAGTCACACAGCAAAATGAGACTCTGGCAGTGCATACATGTGCTGCGACTCAACTTCAGTGCATACATGTGCTGCGGCTCAACTCAGCACAAGGAGATGCAGGCTACATGCGTGCTGCTACACTTTGCTTAGTGCTCTAACTGTGCACGCTCTTCATTGCTGCAGGTGGAATGCAGCAACAGGTGTTGTGATGTCACATGAGGTTGCTCGCCATGTACACTACAATACTAAGCTGAAAGCACTGCAGCGCACGCCCCACCATATGATCATCAGCCGTGTGCGAATCCTCCTGGAGCGGCTGCGAGATACGCCAGCAGCAGCGCCTGGCAGCAGCAAAGCAGCGCCTGGAAGTGGCAAACCAGTGGATGAACAGGTGACTGTGATTTGCTTTGCGCCAGCTGTAGGCTCATGCAAGAACCAGGTTCACAGCCTATCATTTGCGTGATGATATACATGTACCCCAGTGACTGCTTTGCTGGCAAGCATTCCTTCCCGTAGCAGGCAGGGTCTTGCTCTTCTTCTGCGCAGTTGAGACCCTGGAGCGGATCTCTGATTGCAGGTTTCATAAGGGGTATGCGTCAGGAGGCTCATCTGCTTTTGATTCGGTCACTTTCTGTCTTACTCTGCCATGCTGTGATGCCCAGCTGTGTCATCATGCTACTGTACTTGGCCTTAGGCTTCTTCTTCTTCCCAGATTGCTGCATAGGCTGTCACCTGAACAGGCTTTGTAGCCTCTGCAGCAGGGCGCATGCATTGCCCAACTGAAGCCTATTGCACTAGACTGGGGGTTGGGAGGGGGAAAGTGGGGGAAAGGGGTGTCATCAGTTTTGCCTTTCTATGACTAACCTCCAAGCATGGCCAGCCCCCTTTGAGTCGTGTCATGGCAGACGGTCTGCAGAAGCTCGCATGTCGTGTTGACTGCAGGACTTTGTAGTGCCTGCTTGGCTGTCTGGTTCTAAGCCCATGGGTGCAGCTCCCTCCCCCCCTCTGACTGCTCACAAGGAAGGCCAACCCTCCCCTTCACAGCTGATCAAGCGAGTTGACAGTTCAAGGAAAGCTGCAGAGGCTGCAATGGTCGCAAAAGATGCAATCATGAGATCTGGCAGGTTGGACACACTGTACATGACCTTACTGCATGGCAGCCAACAAGCGTTGTGCACCCATGTAAGGTGTTCATTTGCAGGCAATCATTGGCATGCATTGCACATAGACATAAATACAAAAACATTTGGGAAAAATCTTCATAGAATATACAATTTGCCCAGAGGGACTTGCCACCTTGCAAGATGGCAACGCATTTGCTTTGCGATGACTCTATCTCTTTGAGCCTTGCAGCATTTGCCATGTAGCAACGTCTGGCAACCGTGAGAGTCCCATCAGCCCTCACTGTGCAGTGTTGCTTCAACCATGGATGAGCTCTCTGCGCTGGATGAGCTTTCGATAATCCTGATGTTCCTGAATCCCTTCCTGGCCAAGCTGCCTGAAGAGGCAAGGGAGGGCTTGTGCCGGCGCATGAGCATTGAATCCATCAACCGGGACCACATTATCTACAAGCAAGGCGATGAAGTCCCCAACTTCTATCTCATATTGAGTGGTAGGCACCGATACAGGGAGTCAGTGGTGTTGCTCAGTCACAGTCTGTCATCTGCTTGATGATCTTTGATTTGCTGCTGTGCATGTGAGATGACAACACTCGCTGACCAGGATGCAGCAAGACTCTTAGTGTGCCTGATACACCAAGCGTTTTTCTCAAGCCTGAAAGGCCATATGCCTGCAAGAGTACCTGCATCCATGAGAGGCACCTTGCGTATGTGAGAAGCAGAGCTGTCATTACTGGCAGTCAACATTTAAAGCAAGACTCTGCAGAAGGGCCAAAGCATCATCTTAGCATCATTCCCATGACAAAGGCAGAGGTCATTTGGTCTGAAAGCATGTCGCAGGGACTATTCTGGCATCATCTGAGCATCATTTTGATGGCAAAGGCAGGGATTGTTCCATTTGACAGCATGTTGCAGGGGTTGGCAGACTGCTCTGGAAAGACAAGACTTGTCCCGCACGTACC
>JAABUW010006310.1_pt1 | contig 14936 bp, 14 predicted proteins | sample 5560081 | NCBI WGS metagenome assembly JAABUW01 (sample SAMN10711882, study PRJNA513363) | rock metagenome | isolation source: Antarctica rocks | place: Antarctica: Victoria Land, Knobhead sud
ACCCTGGGTCTTCGGTAAAACTAGTCAGCTTTGACTTGTAGTATCCAGTTTTATCAGTGAAGCAGCAGGCATAGAACAAGAGCGTTTGCACAAGAAGGTCCAAAAGCTTGCTGCCTGAACAAGCTTTGCTTTGACACAAGGAGAGCCTGTTCAGTCAGCAAGCCTTTGTTTTCAGTGAAGTAACTTGCATATGTACAACACAGCAGTTTACTTACCAGCTCCAAAAAAAATGCCAGGGTTTGGCCCTCCCCTTGCCCCTTGACTTTGACTTTGACTGCGCCAGCAGCTTTCTTGCTGAGCAAAGGCTACCCCAAATTTTGAACGAAGTCTAAAGCTTTGGCTTTCAAACTTGGTCACGTAAGATGCAAGACCATGTTGAGTCACTGAGATGTCATGGTCATGAATGGCAATGTACCATGCCATCTCCAGCAATGCAAATGTCCTGATCAGGACTTATGGGCCCCACTGTACATGCTTGATCTGTGATCCTGATCATTGCGGCACTATATCCGCAATGCAATGTGAGCACTGCATGCTCGGATAAGTCACAGGTGGTCAGAAAGCCATTTGGTCAGATAGATAGACCAAGCTGCCTCTGAATTGAGCGGCGTCTCATGCTTTGACTACAAGCATCAGCTATGACGCTGCAGCACTCAGCGGGTGGCTGAGGCTGATGCTGTTCCAGTCCCAGACACGCTGCTGCAGCTACTGCCTTGTAAGGTGCGGTGAGCTGCACTGCTCTGCTGCTTCTGTGGAGATGGCGTCATTACTTGAGCGTTTCGCTTGCACATGTCGTACCCGATCTGAACAGAGCAACTGCGTTGCAGGAGGAGCTCATCTGCGAAGCTGCTTGCTGCGCCCAAGCTTGCACAATCATCAGCGAAGCAGGCAACCAGTCAGAGGCTGCGACACATGCAAGCCAACTTTGCGCTGTTCACCCTTTTAACGATGCTCAGTCAGGCTACAGAAGACAGTCCTGCTTAAGGCACACCCTGATGCAGCATCCAGTGCCAGAGACACCGAGTTTGTCAGAGCAGAGCTGGAAAAAGCTGGTGTGCCTCGGCACAGGATCACAGCCATTCTGAAGCGATACCCCACGTATACCAGTTGGGGTATGGCCAGATTCAGTCAGCTGTGCAAGAATGGCAAGCAGGGGTGGGCCGCGAGGCCTTCAAAATGATGATTCTCAATGCCAGCCTTCTTCAGAGAAGGTGGATGAGCTGGCCAAGGCCAAGGGCGTCAAGCCTGGCCGGCTTGCACTAGCTTGGGTCCATGCTTGGGTACTCTCTCATTGCCCTCCTCTCATATAGCTCTGCACACAAAGCTCATCTCTGCGCCGTGCTGCTTCCCTTTTGGATGTGTTTGTTTCTTAACATTGACAAGCACTCCTTTTGAATGCTACTTGCCACTATTTGCTGTGCTAATTTGCCTTTTGGATGTGTTTGATTTCTGACATTGACACTCACTCCTTTTGAATGCTACTTACCGCAATTTGCTCTGGTAATTTTGCCACTATTTGGTCAGGTGACCTTGACGTGTGACTCATAGCTGCCAATCCTGACTGCTGGTGGCTGGCTGCTTCATGACAGCTGCTCATGACTGCTACAATTGCCCCGATGTCAAGTCTGCTGATATTTCAATGGGGAAGTAAGGATGACTGCAACACTGCGCATGTGGAGGGGGAGGATGTCTTCCCTATACCGGGCACCAAGAGAACTCATTACCTGGAGGAGAATGTGGCAGCCTTCCACATCAAGCTGACTGCTGAGGACAAGCAGCAGCTTGAGGCGGTCTTTGCTGCTGACCAGGTCACCTCCTGCACGGTCATCACTTTTCAGTGTTGCTTCACATCAGGCTGTGTATGTGCGACTTGAACTCATCAACACCATGGAGTCAACATACAGGCATGGTCACGCACGCAGTAGCTACTAGGGAAAGCAACAAAACATTGTCCCTACAGAACAGCACTGTTTGTCGTGTGCGCAATGCAGTTGTACGCTTCCTCATTTTGTCTTTCATATCCTGCTTGCATGCCTCTGTAGATGAGTGCTGACACATGGTGCAGATGGTCAGACAGCATTATGGTGCCAACATTGCACTGAGCAGTCTTGTGGCGGTAGGAAATTCGCGTGCTTGAATGGGACAAGTGTATGAACTAAAAGTTACACGGCCGCTTTGCAGTCTGCTGTGATCTAGCAGGGTCTGTACCAAGTCAGCAATTAGTCAGGACATGTCACGCCTTGTGGCCTTTCTGCATAAGCAATTTTGCTTATTGTCAGGGCAATGATGACTTTGCAATGAACCTGCAGGTATCCGGTGAAAGGTACAATGCTGCAATGAAGAAGCTAGCACATGAGGGGGCATTGTAATTTTCGTTTTGCCAGCTTGGCATCACTAGCAAACTTTCTCAGCCAATATACCCTATCCAGCTCAAATGCCAACCTGCAAACGCAGAGAAGTTCAAGAGCCAGATATACCTGTATGCCAATTGCAAGTGCCATCTGTGCTTTTTGGTTGCTTGCAATGTATATCAAACCACTACCTTGTGCAGACAGCAGAAGCTGCGGCTAGAATCCCCTGGCATGTCTGATAGTCATGTTCGTCATCAGGATGTCAATTCATGGCGCTCTTACACCAGTCCAGATACAACTTGCACATACTTGAGCCGTGGGTTGGACATCAGGGTATCAACATGGCGCATCACCTGATACAAGTCACTAGATAGAACTGTTAAGGTTGCAGAGGAGATCTTGACCATAATTTGTTGCTGCAGAACTTCCTGCACGGTCTCCCAGATAACAGTGAATTGTAGGAGTAAGACATGCAGATGTTCAGCAAGAGTGCTAGCTAATATAGGCACATAGTTATAGTGACATGAAACCGTCAAGCGTTTTGGTGAGAACGGTTTTTGTGTGCCATTGCAGCGCATGATTGATCAAAATTTAAAATGGACTACCACGGTGTGAGAGCAACACTACATGTGGTCCAAGACAATCTTGTCTGCTACCATGTCACTAATCTTGGCTGCAAACTGATCTACTAGACCATCCAGAGCACTGCAGCCTGCTGCAATGTCGCCAAAAACCCGCCATAGCTCAGCACCAGTGGCTGCCTCCCTCATTTCCCCTCTCCCTGCCCATGCCAACTCTGACAACATGTTCTTGCCAAAGGCAATGGTAAATACTTGCAGCTGGCTCCCTGTGCAAGTCCGGACAATGTCCTGCATTGCTGCTTTGGGTCCTCGGTCAAGGGCCTCACCCTGACCATCTGACATGAAGATCAGAATGGAGGCATAGTCCTTGGCAGACGCATCTGCTAGCAGCGTTTGCGCACTGCAAAGGGCAGGAGTGAATGCTGTGCCCCCGCCTGTTTGCTGCATCCATTGGTTGGCCTCAGAGACTGGTTTCATAGCAAACTGTTGATGAGCTTGGTGATCAAAGATGATGACTGACACCTTGTCCTCTGTAGCCTGTAATCCTGCTCGAGTGCTGAGCAAGTGGGAATATGCTTGCATCAGCTCTTTCCAGGGCTCCCCACTCATACTGCCAGATCCGTCCAAGCAGAATACTAGGTGAAATGGTCTGGTCTGCAGCTTGCTGGCATCAAACAGATCAGTGGTTTTCAACTTGAAGTTGCGCTGCTCTTCGTTGTAGTGCTTGACAAACTCCCCCTCCATAAGCTGAGTGGCGTGAGGCTTAATACGTGCGAACATGAACTGTATGTCCTTCTGCTTGAACATGTTCATGACTCCAGCTACTGTCAAATTAGCTGGGTGCACGTCAGGGTACCTGCATGAGGCATGCAATTGTGACTGACTAGGATGCATCAACTGCAGCTTGTGATGTCAACACACTTAACACGCAAGTGAAGAAGACTGGAAAAGGCATGCAAGCAGATGGCTAGACAGACACATGCACATAACTTTACAGGACATGCCCTAGCAGCATAGACTCCAACATCAGAATCCAACATTGGGATTTTAAGCAGTTCAACACACAGTCAAGCACGTCTGTGTGGACAGCTCAATGAAAAGGGGCTGAAGGGATACAATGCTAAGCGCTTCCTTGTGGACATGCTGTATGGTCATACCAACAGCTTGATGGAAAAGCAAGAAGCAGACAAGGACACAAGCAAGCAAGGAGCAGATATTTATGTCACCCTTGCCAGACAGTCTGCGCTTGCAGTTGGCAAAATAGGACAAAACAGTCCCCAAAGCATTTTGCAACATGAGTTGTCTTGCAATCAACTCTGCAAACAGGTGTGATGTCAACAACAGTCAAAAGGCACAGACCTGTCTACGGTCCCAGGCTGGGTGCAGTCTCTGCCATGAGCAGGGGCGTCACCAATGAGCACCAAGAATCTGGTGGGCGCTTGCCAGCTGAGATTGGCAGCAGCATTCAAGCCACCTAGAACATCTTCAGGGATATCGCCGCCACCCAAAGGCGAGGAGCTCGCTGCATGCAGCTGCATGGGCAAAGAATTTGCTGAGGTTGTTGCTAAGCAATCTGTGTGTTCCATACAACGCTGTTAAACATGTGCGGCAGGCAGCACAGCCAGCAGATGAGCATAATAAGATAATGATAAACATACATGCCTCACAGTGTGTTTGAGCAGCTTGTCTGATGGGAAAGGGAGACAGAGACAACATGTACAAACATGATGGCAACAGCTGATTTGCCTAAGCATCATATAGGATACATAGCATGTTGGCATGGGCATGGACCTAGCAAGCAAAGACTCACCCATTGACTCAGCTCTTCAACATCTGCTGTGAAGTCGTGTGCAACAATGTGCTCAGCATCTCCAAAGTCCCGATAGACTACAAGGCCATAGCGGAGGCTGAGCTGTAGCTGCGGAAACTTCTCCACGACCTTGGGCACAATTGCATCTGTGATGACCTTGATTTGCTTGCGTGCCTCAGTGATCCAAGGTCCCATGCTGCCTGTGCAGTCCAACACAAATGCCAGGTCCAGCTCAACAGCGTCCGGCATGCCACCAGCTGTCAGCACAAATTCCCTGTCTCCACAAAGAAGCTTTTCCATCTCAGGGTATGCTTTCTCCATGTTGGCAATGATGCTTTCAGCTGTGGCCTTGCTGCCCACAGGAACAATCTCCTCCCAAGGGCGAGTGTGAGGCTGGTGCTGACTGCTGCTGCCTTCCTCTTGCTCATACAGTGCCCGCAGAGCATCTGGTAGGGCTGAAGACTGGCCAGCTGTCAACCATCGCTGGTAGCAATAGGGAACAAACGTGCGGTCAAAGCCAATGCCCATGCCAACAACCTCCACGTCCTTTTGAGCTGCAGCTTGTAAGCTCTGCACAGCAACACAGTAGGTGCAAAGCCAAATCAGGAGTCAAAGCCTTTCATGCAATCTCTCATCAGGCAGAAATACTGCAAAGACATTCAACAAAGCCTGCTACAACTCATCACTGGCAATGAGTGCTTGTATGCTGAACGCATATGCAATCACTCATGCTGCACTGTTGAAGCCTTTGACATCAATGAAAGTACACACCTGAATCAAGCCTAGTACAAGGTCAAATCAGGACATATGCACTTTGGTCCATTCTTTACCTGCGCCAGGCGTGCTCCGCATGAGCCGTACCCATCAGTGAGAACAAAGATCTTCTTGGGACCGCGCACAGTAGAAGAGTTCAGAAGTGCAAGGGCACACTGAATGGCATCGGCATCCAAGGTGGCAAACTCAGTCTCAAAGCTCAGCTGCTTCAGCAGAACATAGATGGCAGCTCTGCTCCAAGGCATGTCTGAGCTCTTGATCAAACGCACGGTCTCCCCAAACAGCAGGATGCTGTATGACTCCAGCTCTAGTTGGCCCAGGGCGCAAATGATGGTGACCAGAGCATCTACTGTAGCCTGAGCAAGCTGGCCATGCATGCTGAGGGATGTATCAACAACCAGGCAGATGCTGTACTCCTTGCGCCCACCCGCTGTCTTGGAGCTGAAGTACTTCTTGTAATTGAAGTCTGTGCTGACAGCTTTAATAAGGCCAGGGAGGTGAAGGGAGGAGCCATGGTAGTCGCCGCGCTTGCGTGTGTGGCGATTGTTGGGGAAGACACACTCCTCAAAGACTGCGACCAAATCTTGTGTCTGGCGATCCAGGCTGGAAACTGCTGCTGACCAGCTGACTTCTGCTTGCTTCACTTGATCTGCAAACTCTGTGGAGGCATCGACTTGAGCTATGAGTGCATGAAGCTGCTCAAATGCTGCTGCCAAGCTATTGGCATCCACTGGATCCTGGTCTCTGAAGGCATTGGCAGCTTCTTCATCAGTGTATGGAATGGGAGCATCTGCAGGGCTGACAGCATAAGCCTTGTCGCTACGAGGTGCTGATTGCTGATCTGCCATGGTGATTGTCCTGCTGTACTTCAGCTGGAACAGGCTAGTTGTCTGCTTGATGCTGGCCGCTTTCATATGGATGGCCAGATCATTGCGAGCTAGCTTGGTGTCCTGCAACACACTCAAACAGTAAGCCTCTGCTTGCTGATGTGGCTTGTAGCACCAAGACCTGAATGCCCAAGCCAGTGTTGATGTAAAACTGCTGGACAGCTGTAGCAATTTTGCAAATGATGTTGAGCTAATTGCACAGGTGAGCACACATGAGTATTGGACTCTAATTCAACAGCAACACAAAGAGTCACTGGCGCGTCTCAGCCGCCATGTTGAGAAAGCTTAACTGCTGGACTACAGCAAAGCCACAGTAATATGTAGCATGGCAATGAATAACTCCAGCAATGCAGGAAAGCATTTAGCACCGCGGAACGGTGCTCTAGTGATGCTCAGCAGCAATGTGAGATTGCACAATGCACTGCAGCAAGCATTAGAGGTCGATAGGCAAGGATTCACAAGACTTGGTGCTTGACAAAATGCTTGAGTCTGACAAAATCTGTGTTGAACAACACCACCATGATAGTGCACACAGCTCATAGGCAAACATTGTCCTGTGTATGCATTGCAAACAATGTGCCATGGTGTGCTTGTCATACTGGCCATGTCTCTGTCATCAGTATGACATGTGTAGATACTAAACTGCAGAATTGGTGCCACACAGCAGAATACATTGAAGATGTGAATCACCTGTTGCGTTCTGGTGAGCACACGCTGAAACTGCCTGGTCATGATCCGAGCAACCGCCATGGGCAACTCATTGATGTTGTCCACATCAAGGATTTGGTAGTTGCCCTGCCTGCCCTGAACACCGCCATCAGCTGTGATGGCCTCCAGCATTCTGACAATGTCCTTCATGACAGCGTTCTGATGCTGATCCTTGATGTTCAGGATGCAGAGGTCAAACTGATACTCCCGCGTGACTGCCAAGTAGTCATCAGCAACTGACTCTTGGGTCATCCCATCATAGATCATCATGACCATGCGGTGCTTCCTTGCATCTGGCGCATGTACTTGAGCAGCAGATCCCCAGGTCTCATGAGCAATGGCTTTCAGGTTGGTTCCTGGATGTGTACCCTCATTGTACGTGAACCCTTCCAGAATCTTCTGGCCAGTGGCATAGGTGAAGGGCTCCTCAAAGGTTTTGAGAACAACATGCCCAGAGGCGCCCTTGTTCCCAAAGCGCCAAACAGAGAAGCGGCATTCCAGCCGTCGTAGTGTCTCAATGGCAAGCACCAATGCTTCTGCCGTCTGAGTCTTCTTGCTGCCCATGGAGCCTGAGTTGTCCACCATGATGACCCACTCAAGCTCCTGCCGCTGAAGAGTGTGCTCATGAAAAGCCTTGAAGTAGCCTCTGAACTCGTTGATGACAAGGCGAGTGAACCTCATCAAAGCATCTGACTCAAGCAGCAGCTGATAAGACCACTTCTTGTGCTTGTCTGCTGGTGGCTGGACTGTGAGAGGGGCGGAAGGGCCTGAGACTGCCCCCACACGTTCTGCTGCAGCTTTGGTGTAGATGTCTGCATAGCCTTCACGCTGTGACTCAGTTATCCTAGGATCCAGCTTGATGTTGGCTGCTGCACGCTGTACTGCTTCGTTCTCCAGACCCAACTCAATGACTGGCGTGTTCTGCACACGTTTCTGCCCAGCAGCTAGACCTTGAGACACCGGCTCTGTAGCACGCTGCCTCATGATCGCTGGCAAGTTGTCAAGAGCCTGCTGTACATTCTGATCATGTGTGTTTGCTGATGATACGTGATAGCTTGGCCTGGACGAGGATGGGGCTGCTGTTGCTGAGACATTGACGCTGTCAAACTTCAAATCAATCTCCTTGCCACCCAAGAAAGATAGCGTCCCTCTGGATGCTTCTGTGGCTGGCCTTTGCTGATCTGAGGACAACAGGTCAAGTGGCTGATCAGCATCATCCATATAGCCAGACTGGTCTTGGCCAGCCTGATCCAGTGTGAGCTGCTCATGCTGCCACTGCTGAGGCTCTTGGGGCGTGAGAGGCTCATCTGCCTCAGGCAAGCTGACTTCAGGGCTGCGGCTCAGTCCAGAGGGCAGGCTCCAACTATCTGCTTGAGATGTAGCTGAATGATACAGGCCCAAAGCCTGCATTGACACAACAAAGTCAGTGATATGAGCATTCAGCATCAAACCAGACGAGTCCACAACGGTACTGCTTATTGCACATACCAATTTTACAGAGGCGCAAGTTCAACTTCAGGACTTTTTAAGCCAGGCTTTTGGTGTGCAGCATGAGGTTGGCATCTATGCTGCTGCTGCAGAACACCTTTCTGTGTATGCTGCTCAAGTCCTGCTTGCCTAGAGGAACACTCACATCAATGAACTTTTGGGTCTGAGCAGAGAAGATGTCTTGAGGCAGCTGACGCAACAGCTCTTGCAACTCCTGTTCATCAACCTGGATTGCCTTGCCCATGCTGGGAGAGCCAATGCTGAGGCTGTGACGAGCCACCTCCATCATGCGTAGGACAAGCAGACCCTGCCTGAGCAGCTTGGGTACTTCTGCACCATGCCTCAACACAGCACCAGCTTGCAACAGCTGACTGGTTTGCTGGAAAGCGGCAGCCCAGATGCAGGCAGCCCTCTGCATGCTGGGGTACATCCTCAAGACATGGCCAATTTGTAGTTCATCTGACCCAGAGATGTCCGCTGCTGCCATGACAGATTGAGCCTCAGTGAGCATCTGCTCTACAAGTGCAGTCTGTGCCTGTGTGTCCTTCTCCATGCTGTCTTGCTGAGGAGCTGATATAGTGCACGCTTGGTCAGCGCCAGCATCTGAGCTGTAAAACTCCTCTGCAGGAGCGCCAACAGGGAACAAATGCCATTCTGTTGCCACATCAGCATCACCTGCAAAATGAAAGCCGGCACTTGAGTTTGCATGGCATCCCAGCACCTGTTGTGCTTTGTCAATACAGCAATGCAGTGAGAAAGTGACATAATGCAGGCCCAAATGAAAAGACCTACAGCAAATATTACTACATGGGCACAAGATTTGTGTATATACACACACATATATACACACTTGCAATGACCCTGCAACTATGCCAGCATTGGTTGCCACTCAAACATGTGAAGTTCACAAAAGAATGTGCTACAGAGTATACGGGAAAGTCGGGGCATCTATGAGCACCAACCTGGATCTGTATCATCAAGACCGTTTTGGCTGAAGCTGCTCTGGCGCGAGACTTGAGGGTAGGTGGCTGGGGAGGGGCTGGGGCAAGGACAGTTGTTCACTGCATTATCACCTCATGCTCAGCAGATGCACTACACTACTGTCTTTTTACTGTGCGTGTTGCAACTGTAAATGCTTGCAGACATGCTACACAGTGAGTGGTCAACATGGAGTGCGCTTGTATGAAGCAGAGCAGGCTAAACAAGCATAACCAGCAGGTAACAATAAAACTGCACAGAGTGGTCAGCAGCTGTAATGGCTGCATCAAATGGCTTCAGATTCAATTAGATTTGGCATACAAGCAGCAGGTCAGAGTATGCTCTGCTGAGCTGTCATACCAGTAGGGTCAGCTTGCAACGGCAACTTGACAGTGCATGGCGCTCCAAGGCCCTCAGAGTGGGTGTGAATCTTCATCATGCTGATTAGCAGCTGCATGCAGGCCAATCTGGTTGTTGCATCTGCCCCAACACTTGGGCTTGACACCGTGGCCAAGATGAACTGCAGCGACTGGAGGAGTCTGAGCAGCATGGGCATTGCCTGAGCTGCAACTGTGCTGTTTGTCCTGGCAAGGAAAATACTTGAGAGTGTGTTCAGCAACTGGGCTCTGGATGCAGCCACAACTTCAGCTGTTGAACATTGAATGGCTGTCTCTACAGCCACAAGCACAGACCGTATGTCTTCAATGGCACCTGCCATAGCTGCATTCCCAATGCTGCTGTTCTCTGCCTTGACCTGTTCAAGCCACGAACAAATCTGCACAGTGTCTCCTCCGTGCTGCCAAGCCTCACGCAAGCGCAGAAGTATGCTTTGCTGGTGCACCATCAGCCCAACGGATTCCTGAATGCACAGAATGAACGTAAGAAGCAGCTGTGTGCATCACATGAACATTGACATGTAGTCAGTGACCAAACAACTCTCACATGCACAGACATAGCTGTTGAGTATATGCCATCATATGCTAAAGGCCTTGAAGGGTAGGCATGATGCTTCACCCAAATGTCCATCATTCCAGGCATGTGGAACCTAACAGAACAACTTAGGAGAATGTATGCGCTGCACACACACATGTGAACATATGTGAGCACAGGTATGCAGGAATCAGCACACAACATACAGCAGTAAGGGTGATAGAGGTGTAGAAAGTCTGCGTCAAAACAGTATGACTGATGCCACAGTGTCCTTGTAACAGTTACTAAGTACAGGGCGAGAGTCACCTCATGAATTGCGTCACGCAGGCTGCTGCGGTCCATTGTCTGCCGCAGATGGGCCATCAACTTCTCCAATCGACGAGCCAATGCCCCATGCTGGTGTGCTGCATCTGCAGAGCTGATAGTTACCAGTAACTGACAGGCAGCGTGGGCAGCACCCCATTGGCCCCCAAGATGCCCATGAGCAGAGGCAAAGTAAGTGTTGATGGCACTCTGCAGCTCATGCATCCTCTGTGCTTGCCGGCCGTCGGCTAGCTTTGCTGCCAAGTTGCAGCCCTGTGTCAGTGCAGACACTGGCGATGTTGTGACATCTCTTGCTGACCTACAAGCCAAGGCCACTGCCAGAATCTGAGGGGTCAGGTTGACTCCTGATGTCATGAGAACTATGCCACCAAATTCTTGCAGAGCTTTGGAGAGATCACTGGCTTTGGCAGCTGCAGCTGCCTCGCATAGACTCTTCTTCAGCTGCTCCTGGACGGTGATGGGAGCAGACTGCAGCTGAGATAGCAAGGAGGGATGCTGTTGCAGCACTGAATCCACGTTGCTGCATGTCAGGTCCTTGGCTTCTGTCAGCAAGAAGTCATGTCCAACAACCAGGATTGTCATGAGTCCCTGCACCTTGCGTCTGTCCATGCCCTCAAGCTTGGCAAGGGCCAGCAGGATGCTGTGACTGTGCTCAACAGTCTTGGGGATGCCATATCCAGGCTGCTCAATGACCTTTGTGATTGCTTTCTGTAAGCGAGACACGCTGCTCCCCAGAAGAGCAAGCGGTGCTGTCATGGACTTTGCAATTAGGCTGATGCTGGCATGCTCTGATCTGATGCAAGAGATGGCTTTACACACACGCAACAACCCAGACGCTGAATGGGCAGCCGAAGCACCTGACAAGATAGTAGCTGCATTCCACACTGCTGCAGGGCTGGACCCAAGGAAGTCATCAAGCATCTTAGACACGCTGCTGTCCACCATCTGTGCTGGAAGAGTGTCCCAGGCAGCATCAGTGTTGGACTGCATGGCTTGGAGCAGACACACTGCTGCAGGTGGCGCTGAGCTGCCAAAGATTGGCATGAGCATGCTAAGTCCTACAGCCACTGCACCTGACTGGAATGAGGTGGCTGCAGCTTGCTGCCAGACAATGTAGGCTTCCCAGAAGGGATTTGCTGACTGCCAGGCATTTGTGTTGCCAAGCACTGGGTGCAAAAGATGCTCAAGGGTATCACAGCTGCTGCCTGATTTGCATGCCTCCATGATGTCCAACGCCATTTGCTGAACTTGCTTGGCATGATCAAAGCTGGGGAGGTTGCTGGCAGCTTGTGCAACTGAGTTGAGGAGGGCGTCTGCCCAGGTGGTGTTGCACTGGAAGAGCCTGGCAAACTGTAGATAGGGGAGGCGGCTGACTGGAGAAAGAAGAGAGGAAACCAGTGGGAAGAAGGAGCTGGGATCTGCAGCAACCTGCCGTAGGAAAGTTGCCACATTGCCTGCTTGAGCTGCCAGCTGTGTGTGTGTAGAAGATGGCTGCCCTGTCACTGCTGCCTCTGTAGCGCATGACAGTGCGTGTGCCAGGATGTTGGCCAGCACATCTGCATTCTGGTTCTGCCAGGGCTCTTGAACATGCCAGTTGAGATTCTCAAGCAATGTCAAGATGCCATCAGCAAACCCGGGACCTTGCAGCAGCCGGCAGGCAGCAATAGCTGGGAGTAGTGCCTCAGGCAAAGCGCCTGAGGTGCCCCCTGAAGCAGTGTGCAGGAAGCTGAATGGCAGGTCAGCTACGCTGGACCAGCTGAACTGAGCCACTGCAGCTGGGTCTGGGGAATTCAAAACTGCAGTGTTGCCAGTGATGCCACCAACCTGTGAGCAGCAAGTTATATGGAGAAGGAGTGACAACACTGAATGTCCATTACTGTTGTTCAGCTGGATTTGCAACAACTGATTTGCTTCACGCTGTTTGAATCTCTTAATGGCCAGCTGATGAGAGCCCACATGATCTCAGATTTGAGTCAACTGCTTTGTACAATGCACGAGGTGAGCATAATGTCTGCACTTCTGGGTGTTGTGCAAGGCAACACAGTTGCCTTTTGGCAGAACTGGTATCTAGACATAATGTGCAGAACTGACTGTCTTAGTTGTTTTCACAGCTCAAATGTGCATGATGAAGCCATTCATCTGCTCAAAGCAATCACTTGCTCACATGCTGTGCATACCTTAAGGTTGTGGACAAATCGCTTGTACCATGGGGAAGTATTGCACAGCTCCCATTGCTTGCTAGCCTTCAGCACAATAGCTGCTTGCCACACACAGGGAGCAGAGGTAGTTGTGACCGTGACAGCGAACTCAATGGCACATCCACGACGGAGTTTCCAGCCTGGATGGTGGCTGCCAGGCTGCAAGACTGGCTGCCCATCAGTGCTGACATGGAGTGAGGCTAGGCCAGGGGGCAGCTCTGCTGCCAGCATCATAGCAAAGTCAAGGTCTTTGGTACCAGCATTACGCACTTGGAAGTGTTGGACAGCGGTGATGTTGGCAGCAATGATGCCAAAGTCCAGAGCTGTTTTTGGCTCACACTGCAGGAGTGGCGCCTTCAGCTTGACGCTGCACTTCGCAGTAATAAGTGGCACTGCAAGGGAGCTGGTCACCAGCTGAAGTTGGATGTCCTTAGGTACTGCTGTCAGGCTGTCCAGCTGCAGCTTGGTAGTGACGTCCAGCTGACAGCCAGGTGCCAGCTCCAACGCTGCAGGTACTGTGGTGAGTGAGGGCGACTGCATGAACTCACACTTGGCCAACATGTTTCCAGTGTTGCTGACTTTGAACTGGGAGAGGACAGGTGCCAGTTGGCCGCTGATGAATGATGCCCTGAGTTCTGCTTCTGTGCTGAAGCCTGCACTGAAGCTGATGTCTGCTGGCGTGAAGCTGACAGCAGGCTCTGCACATGGGAGGTCAATGTTGAACACGCTTGGTTCGCCAGACACAGACAAGGTACACTTCTCTGTCAGGATTGCTGCTGCCGCTGCAGGACCTGCTGTGCCGCTGCCGCCAATGCCGCTGACCCACACAGGAAGCTGCTCTGAGGGCTGCAGTCTGCCAGATGAAGGCTGAATGTCAAAGTTGTTGACTCTGAAGCGAAATTCCACTGGCACAACACCAACATTGGAGATCTGAAGTTGCTGGAGCACGCGCTGCCCTGGTTGTGCTGTCTCCATTTGCAGCGTGCTGTGTGCCTTCAGCTCATGTCCATCTGCTGCTGTCAGCTTGAACTCTGGTTTGATGACTTCAACTGACAGCGGAAAATCCATCACCTTGGCAGCAGACCCTACACCTACCATCAGGATGCCTGTTGCCTTCATCTCTGTCAGGGTGTGCTTGACAGAAACATGAAAGACAACCTGCACGCAAGCAAAAGCATCTCAGGACATAACGCAAAAGCCTTGTACTGCAGTGTCACTACAGACTGACCACACATGCTGTGCCATAGCAAACTCTGGTGAATGCTACCTTCACACAACATGGCACCTAAAACACAGGCATTTTGCAAGCTTCTGCATGGCTCTTGCGGCACTATGCAGATAGTGCTGCCACTCTGTGATGGCAAGCAAACCAATCAACAACGCAACTCACCTCATCATAGGGTGGCAAGGTGACAGCTGTTCGCTCCACTGTGAACATTCCTGAGTGAGCATTATGCTGAACTTGACCCTTCAGAGCAATTGACACCCCAGTCAAATTGCACACAGTCACTTTTCTTGTGCGCTCTGTTTCTAGAGCCACTTTGCCAAAGTCCACTGAGCTGCTGCTGAACTTGACAGCAAGTTCCTGGACGCGAGCTGTCAAGGTAGCATTGACTGCAGCTTGCAGTCCCTCAAATGCAACGCTCACACTGCCTTGCAGTACACCTGGGCTGACAGCACTGTCCAGGGAGATGTCCACTATCCCTGTGCTCTGAGACGGTATGGTAAGCTGCGCCACAAGTACCTTGAATGCTGGATGGCTGCTGGGCTGCACCTGCAAGATCAGGACAATATGATTACACTTGCCCTGTAAGACTAGTCCAGACATCCCCAGCAGAAATTGGCTGACAGGTTCATTAGAGGAACAAATTGGTCTACTTCTGTAGAATTGCTGCAAGACTTAATCA
>JAABUW010006320.1_pt1 | contig 14924 bp, 12 predicted proteins | sample 5560081 | NCBI WGS metagenome assembly JAABUW01 (sample SAMN10711882, study PRJNA513363) | rock metagenome | isolation source: Antarctica rocks | place: Antarctica: Victoria Land, Knobhead sud
ACCAGCTCCGCCTGGCCGAGCACGAGATGCCCGGTCTGATGTCCCTCCGCGAGGAGTTCGGCGAGTCCAAGCCCCTCGCCGGCGCCCGCATCGCGGGCTCCCTCCACATGACCGTGCAGACCGCGGTTCTCATCGAGACGCTCACGGCGCTCGGCGCCGAGGTCCGCTGGGCCTCGTGCAACATCTACTCCACCCAGGACGAGGCCGCCGCCGCGGCCGTCGTCGGGCCGCACGGCACCGTGGACGACCCGCAGGGCGTCCCGGTCTTCGCCTGGAAGGGCGAGACGCTGCCCGAGTACTGGTGGTGCACCGACCAGATCCTCACCTGGCCGGCCACCGACGGCGGCGAGGTCGCCGGCCCCAACATGATCCTCGACGACGGCGGCGACGCCACCATGCTCGTGCACAAGGGCCGCGAGTGGGAGACCGCCGGGCAGGTGCCGCCCACGGCCGAGGAGGACTCCGAGGAGTTCGGCGTCTTCAAGGAGCTCGTCCGCGAGACCCTGAAGGCCACCCCGCAGAAGTGGACGACGATCTCGGAGGACATCCTCGGGGTCACCGAGGAGACCACCACCGGCGTGCACCGCCTCTACCAGCTCGCCGAGGCCGGACAGCTGCTCTTCCCCGCCATCAACGTCAACGACTCGGTGACCAAGAGCAAGTTCGACAACAAGTACGGCTGCCGCCACTCCCTCCTCGACGGTCTCAACCGCGCCACCGACGTCCTCATCGGCGGCAAGGTCGCGGTGGTCTGCGGTTACGGCGACGTCGGCAAGGGCTGCGCCCAGTCCCTGGCCGGCCAGGGGGCGCGCGTCGTCGTCACCGAGGTCGACCCGATCTGTGCGCTGCAGGCCGCGATGGAGGGCTACCAGGTCGCCCGCCTCGAGGACGTGGTTGAGAGCGCAGACATCTTCATCACGACGACCGGCTGCTACGACGTCATCACCGCCGAGGACATGTCGAGGATGAAGAACAAGGCGATCGTCGCCAACATCGGCCACTTCGACAACGAGATCGACATGGCCGGCCTGGCCCGGCTGCCCGGCATCACCAAGACCGAGATCAAGCCGCAGGTCCACGAGTGGACCTTTACCTCCGGCACCTCGATCATCGTCCTGTCCGAGGGCCGGCTGATGAACCTCGGCAACGCCACCGGTCACCCGAGCTTTGTGATGAGCAACTCGTTCTCCAACCAGACGATCGCCCAGATCGAGCTCTTCACCAAGCACGACCAGTACGCCGAGAACGGCAACCAGGTCCACGTGCTGCCCAAGCACCTCGACGAGAAGGTCGCCCGCCTCCACCTTGACGCCCTCGGGGTCCGGCTCACGGAGCTGACCAAGGTCCAGGCCGAGTATCTCGGCCTCGACGTCGCCGGCCCCTACAAGCCGGAGCACTACCGCTACTGAGGTCCACCAAGCAAGCAACACCACCCGGTATGCCGTCCGCTCACCCGAGCGGGCGGCATACCTGTGCGTGGTGCCGATGAGGCGACTCTGCGACTCTCCTGTCACTTCGATGAGGTTTCAAGGAAAGAGTCGCGATGAGGCTTCGCCTGGGGTCATAATGGTCCTGCGATGGCGTCCTTCACCCCCTGGGAGGACGCCATCCACCTGCCCGCCGCCTGCATGTGCTGACCGACCCCGTGTGTGATGAGGACTAGGCTGAACCCATGGGGAAAGGACTACCGGCGTGAAGGGTCGCGTGCTTGTCGTCGATGACGACCTTGCCCTCGCAGAGATGTTGAGCATCGTGCTGCGCCAAGAGGGGCTCGAGGTCGCGCATGTCGCCGACGGCTCGTCTGCAGTGGCCGCCTTCCGCGACTCCCGTCCGGATCTGGTCCTCCTCGACGTCATGCTCCCGGGGCTGGACGGCATGGAGGTATGCCGTCGCATCCGCGCCGAGTCGGGGATCCCGATCATCATGCTCACAGCGCGCACCGACACCGTCGACATCGTCGTGGGGCTTGAGTCCGGGGCCGACGACTACGTCGTCAAGCCCTTCAAACCGCAAGAGCTCATCGCCCGGGTCCGAGCAAGGCTGCGCCGCGGGGACGACCCCGAACCCGAGAAGCTGGAGATCGGCGATCTGGACATCGACGTGGCCGGCCACTCGGTCAAGCGCCAGGGCAATGCGCTGTCCCTGACCCCGCTCGAGTTCGACCTGCTCGTGGCCCTCGCTCGCAAGCCGTGGCAGGTTTTCACCCGGGAGGTGCTCCTCGAGCAGGTATGGGGCTACCGACACGCCGGAGACACCCGTCTCGTGAACGTCCACGTCCAGCGCCTGCGCAGCAAGATCGAGCACGACCCCGAGCGTCCGGAGATCGTCGTGACCGTCCGAGGGGTCGGCTACAAGGCCGGTCCAGCCTGAGTCGATGAGTGGCGTGGCGGCTCCGGACCGGACGCCTGAAGGGCCCGTGGGTCCGGCGGCTTCTGTCTCGTCGCGACTGGGCGGTGCGCTGCTCGCCGTGGGCGGCCGCATCCGTGACGGGGGACGACTCGTGCGCTCCCGATGGCGTCGCTCACTCCAGTTCCGGGTCGTCTCCGTCACGATGATCCTCGGCACGGTGGTGCTGGGGATCGTCGGTTCCTACCTCTACCAGCAGGTCGCGAGTGGGCTGGTCGAGGAACGACGAGCTACGGCATCCTCCGAGGTCCTGCAGCTGACGAAGAGGGCGCAGACGTTGCTCGAAGTCACTGACAAGGTCCAGACGACCGACGAGCTGTACTCGGCGGCCCAGAACGTGGTGCAGGAGGTCGTTGGCACCGAACGGTCGCGCTACGCCGTCCTCGTCCGGGGGGAGGACAACAAGGTCCAGGACGTCATCCTGCCCCCCATCCAGGTCGGTGAGGTGGGGGTGACGTCGTTGCCCGTAGAGCTGCGCCAGAAGGTCGCCGAAACCCCGGGTGTCCAGCAGACGCAGATCATCTCGGTCAAGCTGGCGGGCGAGGAGGACCCCGTCCCGGCCTGGGCCATCGGCCAGCAGGTCATCGTGCCGAGGGCGAAGGAGTACGGCCTTTACTTCGTGTATCCGATGACGCGCGAGCGAGAGACGCTTGACATCGTCGGGAGGACCTTCTTCTGGGGCGGCCTGGTCCTGATGTTCCTGATCGGCGGCGTCGCCTACGTCGTCACCCGCATTGTCGTCTCTCCCGTCCGGCGGGCCGCGGAGGTCGCCGAGCGCTTCGCGTCCGGCGCGTTCGACGAGCGGATGTTCGCCAAGGGAGAGGACGACCTCGCCACCCTTGCCAAGTCGTTCAACGAGATGGCGGCGAGCCTCCAGCAGCAGATCGGTCAGCTCGAGAGCCTCTCGCGGTTCCAGCAGCGGTTTGTCTCCGACGTCTCCCACGAGCTGCGCACCCCGTTGACGACCATCCGGATGGCCGGAGACCTGATCCACGACTCCCGAGCAGACTTCGACCCAGCTGTCTCCCGCTCGGCGGAGCTGCTCCACAACGAGGTTGACCGGTTTGAGGCACTTCTCGGGGACCTGCTCGAGATCAGTCGGTTCGACGCCGGGGCAGCCGTGCTCGACCTGGAGCCGACGGACCTGCGCGCGACCTTGGCTAAGGTTACCGACTCTTGCGAGGCCTTGGCGCAGCGGAAAGGCAGCCCGCTCGCCGTCGAGCAGCCCAGCGAGCCGTGCGAGGCCGAGGTCGACACGCGCCGCGTGGAGCGCATCTTGCGCAACCTCCTGGTCAACGCGATCGAGCACGGCGAGGGACGTCCGATCGAGCTGCGGGTCGCGGCGAACGCCAGCTCTGTGGCGATATCGGTCCGCGACCACGGTCTCGGCCTGCGGCCCGGAGAAGCCGCGATGGTCTTCAACCGCTTCTGGCGGGCCGACCCTGCACGAGCGAGGACGACCGGAGGCACGGGGCTGGGGCTGGCAATCTCCCTCGAGGACGCCCGCCTGCACGAGGGCTGGCTCCAGGCCTGGGGCTCTCCGGGGCAGGGCTCCTGCTTCCGCCTGACGGTCCCCAAGGTTGCCGGCGCGGCACTCGAAGTCTCACCGTTACCGCTAAATCCCTTGGTGACGCCTTCCGCAGATGCCGCCGGCAACCCGGGCGCCTCTGCATCGAGGCCGGTGCGCCCTTCCACGTCACCAAAGGTCGCCGTCGCTCGCAGCGGGGGCTCTCGGCCGTGACACGACTGCGACTGGCTGGTCGGGGGGTTGCTGGCGTGGTCCTCGTGGCGATGCTGGCGGCGTGCGGTGGACTTCCGAGCTCGAGCGACGTCCAGCCCGGGCGCCGGGTTGGTGAGAACGTCGCCCCCCGTGTTCGCATCGCGGTCAACCCCCCGGTCCGGGGGGCCTCTCAAGACGTCATCGCTCGCGACTTCATCCGCGCGGGAGCCGGCTTCCAGGAGACCGACGAGAACCAGCAGGTGGTCGGACGCCTATATCTTGCGCCAGCCTCCATCGACCGCTGGCGTCCCACATCGTCGGTGACGATCTACGACACCAGGGGGCCGCTGTCGATCGAGCACCTGCCGGGCGACCAGCTCAAGCTGACGACGACTGCCGTTGCCACTATCGACGAGACCGGTCACTACCGGGAGCTGCCACCGGGCACCCTCTCTGCGGTCGTCCTCACCATGACGAAGGTCGACGGCGAGTGGAGGGTCCAGCTGCCTGAAGCGGGCTTCGGCCTGTGGGTCAACACCGACGACTTCGACCGGGCCTTCGCTGCCTTCCGGATCCATTACGTCGTGCCGCGTGACCGCCGCCTCGTCGCGGACGTGCGCTGGTTCCCGTCCGGCCCCCGCGTGGCCACGGCGCTCGCGCGGGCGCAGCTGGGGGCAGTCCCTTCATATCTCAAGGGTGTCGCCGAGTCCGGTCTGCCGGAGGCCGCCCAACTCGCGGTGGACGCCGTCAACGTCGACGACTCCCAGGTCGCGACGGTGACCCTGACGAACAGCGCGCAGACCCTGGACCCTAACCGGCGCCGAGCCATGTGGGCCCAGTTCGTGGCGACCCTGACTCAGGCGCCAGGTATCTCCGCGGTATCTCTTGAGGTTCAGGGCGTGGGAAAGATCCCGGTCTCCAACCTGACCAGCTCCGTCGGCTCGTTGGCCGACCTCGGCTACCAGTCGGACGTTCTTCCAGCACCAACCATGGGCCTCAAGCGAACCAAAGACGGGGTAGAGCGGATCAGACCCCAGTCTCTGGATGAGGGTGACGTGGCACGGCCACCGCAGCCGCCCAAAGGGGCTGACGAGCCGCTGAAGGTCGCCGACGCCTACGTCGACCTCGCCCTCTCGCCGAACGGCGCCGACATCGCTGCTGTCGCCAAGAGCCGAGCGGAGCTCGTGCGGTGGCGCGGGACCACGGTGATCACCGTGCCGCCCTTTGCCTCGCACCTGACGAACCCTTCCTACGACGCTGATGGCTGGCTCTGGATCGCTGGCAAGGCGCCGGCAGAGACCAAGATCTGGACGTTTGACGCGTCCGTGGCTCAGCCGACGCCACCTCTTGCGGTCGCGGTGACGTGGCTGGCCGGGCGCGATGTGATCAACATCAGCGTCTCGCCGGATGCGACCCGGGCCGGCGTGCTGTCGAAGCTGCCCGACGACACCGACTACCGCCTCGACGTGGCGGGAGTCCTCCGCGGCGCCGCCGGGGAGCCGACATCTCTCGCCGCGCCGTCCCGACAGGGGGAGCCGCTCACCCGGTTCTCGGACCTCACCTGGCTCGACTCGATGACCCTGGCCGTCCTGGCCCAGGACAAGGAGGGCGCCCCGTTGCGACCGTTCCAGGTGGACGTCGGGGGTGGGGTCGGACTGCGCCGGGCGGGTCAGCTCGCGCTGCAGGACTCCCTGATCCCCGTGGTGCCCGCTGCTCGGAGCATCACGTCGCGCGGTGGCGTCCGCGGGTTGATCGTCATGACGGACAGGGCAGCCGAGATCCGGGTCGGCAAGGTCTGGGATGCCGTGCCCGATGTGTCTGAGGTCGTCATTGCCGGAAGCTGAAGCTGGCCCGCGCCAACCGGACCGGTCAGCCGGTCAACCCGCGCGTGACGACCCGGGGCAGGAGCCGTCCGGTGGCGCGGTAGTCGGCATACTCCGGCAGTGCTGTGAGCAGCACCCCTTCCTGGTGTGAAGACCTGCTCGTCAGCGCGAACCCGGTCGCCAGGTCGACGGCGACGACGAGCAGGACCCACGGCAGCACGGCGAGGGCGCTCTGGTGCACGACGTTGACGAGGACGACGACCACCGCGAGAGCGACCCGCAGCCGCGTGCCCGTGGGAATGTCCCGACCGACCTGCATTGAAGGGATGCCTCTCGCCCGTGTGCCGAACCCCAAGGTTGTGCCAGATTTCCCGGCTGTGCCAGATCCGGGCGTGTCCAGCCCCCGGCTGTGGCAGACCCATGATGGCCGCTCAGGCAACAACGTGGGACGGAACGGGTCAAGACCGCGTCCATTCGCCCGAGTCGTTGAGGTTTGAAGGGCTTTGCTGGTGAGCCTCTCGCGAGTCCGTCGGTCAGGCTGTCCACGTCCCCGGTGCCATCCTTCCCGTTGTCCACAGCAGGAACCTCCTCTCGGTGTCCTCGTGCCGGGACGCCTGACGATGGAGCCATGGGAAGGCCATTGGCGCTGCGTGTGCTCGCTGCGAGCCTTCTCGACCTCGTCCTGCCCGGCACCTGCGCCGCGTGCGACGCGCCCCGGGCACCACTTTGCGCCGGGTGCCTCGAGGCCCTGTATGCCGGTCTCTTCCCCCGTCCGCACCTCGTCGCACCCGACCCGTGCCCACCGGGGCTGCCGCCGGTGACGTCGTGCGGCCCCTACGGCGGCGTGCTCAAGGCGCTGGTCACGGCATACAAGGACCAGGACCGGCGCGACCTCGGTGTGGTCCTGGCACCCTTGCTCCTCGAGGCGATCGAGAGCGCGGCCCCGGCCGGCTCGGTCACGCTCGTCCCGGCGCCGTCCTCGCGCGCCGCGACGCGCCGCCGCGGCGACGCACCCATCAGTGAGCTCGGCCGCCGGAGCGTGCACCTGGCCGACCCTGGCAGGTTCAGCCTCGCGCCGGCGCTCGCTCCGGTGCGCCGCCTCGCCGACCAGGCCGGGCTCGGCCACGCAGCCCGGGCGGCCAACCTCTCCGGCGCGTATGCCGTGCGGTCGCGATGGAGGGGCCGGCTCACCGAGGGCGTGCTCCTCGTGGACGACGTGGTGACGACCGGGGCAACCCTCGCGGAGGCCGCTCGGGCCCTGCGCGCGGACGGCGTCCTGGTCCTCGGCGTGGCCACGCTCGCGGCGACTCGCCGCCGCGGCTCGCGCCCCGAGGGGTCGGGGCCGCGGTCCGGGCAAGGAAATGGCCATCCCGTGTTCCGCCACGACCGGGAGCAGACTACGGTCGAGGCAGAGCCCGAGCAGTCGAGGATCGGAGGTGGTGCCACCGGTGACATGGGTCCGCCCGGCCCGACCAGCACGATCCCCAACTGCTAGGAGGACCACGTGGACATCGTCGTCACTGGGCGCCATGCCCAGATCTCTGACCGGTTCCGCGAGCATCTCGACGAGAAGCTCTCGAAGGTGCCGCAGCTCTTGCCGAAGGTCTCTCGCGTCGACGTCGTCGTCACGCACGAGCAGACCGCCCGCAACTCGGAGTCCGTCGAGATCACCTGTCACGCAAAGGGACCCGTCATCCGGGCCGAGGCGTGCACGGATGACAAGTACGCCGCACTCGACGCGGCCCTCGACAAGCTGCTCGAGCGGCTCCGGCGGGCCAACGACCGCCGCAAGGTCTCACGCACCGGTCGCCGGGTGCCCGAGTCGGTGGCCCGGGCGACCGGCCGGATTGCCGCAGCCGACAGCCTGGGCGACTCGACGCCCGGCGATACCCGGGCCGACGAGGACGGCCTCGGCGCCATGGGGGACTCCCCGATCGACGTCCGGGAGAAGATCCACGCGAGCGCCCCCATGACTCTCGAGGAGGCGCTGAACCAGATGGAGCTCGTCGGGCACGACTTCTTCCTCTTCCACGACTCCGACACGGACCAGCCGAGCGTGGTCTACCGCCGCCGGGGCTGGTCCTACGGCGTGATCCACCTCAAGGTGGACCAGCACGACGGCCTGCTTGACCCGGTCTGAGCGCCGGGGACCCGGCAGCACGCCGCGATCCGTCGCGCCCGCCTTCCGTCGACCCGGGCGGCTCGGTCGGTCGTGCAATGATGCGTCCCATGGACCGCATGCCCGCGTCCCAGGACGCCCAGCGCAGTGCGGGCGCAGAGAGCGGCGAGCCGATCCGCGTCCTCGTGGCGGACGACCACGTCCTGTTCCGGCGAGGGCTCGAGATGGTGCTGCAGCAGGAGGGCGACATCGACGTCGTCGGCGAGGCCGGTGACGGTCTCGACGCCGTCAAACGAGCCGAGGAGCTCCTGCCCGACGTCATCCTCATGGACGTCCGGATGCCCCGGAGCAACGGCATCGAGGCCTGCCTCTCGATCAAGGAGCTCGTCCCGTCGAGCAAGATCCTCATGCTGACCATCTCCGACGAGGAGAACGACCTCTTCGAGGCGATCCGCGCCGGCGCCAACGGCTACCTGCTCAAGGACGTGCCGGGTGAGGAGATCGCCGCGGGGATCCGCGCGGTCCACCACGGCCAGTCGCTCATCTCGCCGTCGATGGCCTCGAAGCTGCTCATCGAGTTCGCCCAGATCAGCCGGCGCGAGGCCGAGGCCCCGAACCCCCACGCGCCCCAGCTGACCGGCCGCGAGGTCGAGGTGCTCCGCCTCGTCGCGCGCGGGATGCCCAACCGGGAGATCGGCGTGCAGCTCTTCATCTCCGAGAACACCGTCAAGAACCACGTGCGCAACATCCTCGAGAAGCTGCAGCTGCACACGCGGATGGAGGCGGCGATGTATGCCGTCCGGCAGAACATCATCGACCCTCACCAGGGCTGATGACGGCCCGTCGGCTGACAAAGGCTCAGGCGCGCCGGATCGCGTTGGCCGCGCAGGGTTTCGCTGACCCGAAGCCGGTTGCGTGGGGTGCCGGGACGCGGCACCTCCAGCGGGTCGTCGACCGCGTCGGCGTCGTCCAGATCGACAGCGTCAACGTCGTCGCCCGCAGCCACTACCTCCCCTTCTTCTCCCGGCTCGGCCCCTACGACATCGCCCTGCTCGACCGGGCCCGCGACCTTGCCCCGCGCCGCCTCGTCGAGTACTGGGCCCACGAGGCGAGCCTCATCCCGCCGGCGACGTGGCCGCTGCTCGACTTCCGGATGCGGCGGGCGCTCGATGACTCCTGGGGCGGGATGCAGCGCGTCGCGATCGGCCACCCGGAGATCGTCGATGCCGTATGCCGTGAGGTGCAGACCCGCGGCCCGCTCACCTCCCGGCAGGTCGAGGTCGCACTGTCGCACGACCTGCCACGCTCGAAGGAGCACTGGGGCTGGAACTGGTCGCTGGTGAAGGCAGCACTCGAGCACCTCTTCTGGGCCGGCCGGATCAGCTCGGCCGGGCGGACCAGCCAGTTCGAGCGTCGTTACGCCGCGTTGGCCAAGGTCGCGCCGGTCGAGGTCCGGCAGGGCTGGGTCGACCCCGGTGTCCGGCCGCCCGAGCAGGAGGCTTTCGTCGAGCTGGTCCGGATCGCTGCCCGGGCGCACGGCGTCGGCACCGAGCTCTGTCTCCGGGACTACTTCCGGCTCAAGGGGACCCAGGCCCGGCCGGCGATTGCCCGCCTCGTCGCGGACGGCGAGCTCATCCCCGTCGAGGTGGAGGGCTGGGGCCGCCCCGCCTGGCTGCACGCGCAGGCCCGGCTGCCCCGGCGGGTGCACGCCGAGGCGCTGCTCAGCCCCTTCGACTCCCTCGTCTGGCAGCGGGAGCGGACCGAGGCGCTCTACGACTTCCGCTACCGGATCGAGATCTACACGCCGGCGCACCAGCGGGTCCACGGCTACTACGTCCTGCCGTTCCTCTACGGCGACCGCCTTGTCGCACGGTGTGACCTCAAGGCCGACCGCGCGGGCGGGGTTCTCCGGGTCCACCAGGTCACGTGGGAGCCCGGCGCCCCGGCGGAGGCCGGCGCGGCCCTGGAGCAAGCGCTCGCGTCGATGGCGGACTGGCTCGCTCTGCCGGATGTCTCTCACGGTCGAGCCGCTGCCGGGGCCGATGGCGTCGTGCGGGCCCAGCCGGCTGCCGGCGCCGGGTGACCGGCGTGCCGGCGGCCGGAACCGTGGCCGCGGTCATCACGGCCTTCGACCCGGGCGAGAGCCTGATCACCGTCGCGGCGAGCGTCGTCGGGCAGGTGGGCGCGGTTGTCGTCGTCGACGACGGGAGCACCGCCACCGGCACGGGCCGGGTTCTCGGATCCTGCGAGCGACTTGGCTGCACCGTCGTCCGTCGGGGTGTCAATGGTGGCGTCGCCGCCGCGCTGAACTCCGGTGTGACACAGGCGCTTGCGACATCCCCGGCGCCGTCGGACATCCTCACCCTGGACCAGGACTCCCTGGTGCCCGAGGGCTATGTCGAGGCAGCGGTCGCGGCCCGGGCGGCGGCCGAGCGGCACGGCATCCGGGTCGCGATGGTGGCGCCCGAGCGCGTCGCGGGCCTGCCGCGCCGCCTGCGGGGCTCCCGGGACGGGGTGCTGCTCGGGGGCGAGCCGGTCCAGTCCGGTCTTCTGGTCCCGGCCGCCGTGCTGCGCTCGGTCGGCTTGTTCGACGAGTCGCTCTTCATCGACGGTGTCGACACCGAGTTCTACCTGCGCTGCCTCGACGCTGGCCTCGTCGTCGTCCTGGTGCGGGGGACGACCCTGAGGCACCAGCTCGGGTCACGGCATCCCGTCCGGTTCCTGGGTCGACCCGTCGTCCTGCGCGGGTCCGCCGTCGAGCTGACGCACGCGCGACCCTTCCGCTATTACTACATCGCGCGCAACCGCATCGCGCTCGTCATGGCCCACGGTCGCCGGCACCCGGGCTGGGCGGCGGACCAGCTGCTCGGCCTGGCCCGGCACCTCCTCCTCGTCACGGTCCTGGTCCCGGGCCGGCTGGAGCGGGCGCGCGAGGTGCGCCACGGCATACGTGATGGTCTTCGTGGCGTGGGTGGGCCGGCGCCTCCCCGCTGACGTGGCCCGAGGGCGTCCGGCCGCCACCCCTGAGCCCACCGCGGCGTTCCGAACTTCACTTCGGCGGACAAGTGAAGACCACCAGGTCGAGTGTCCTCACGTCGGTCGTCACCGACCTGCGCGAGAGCGGGACCCCGCCCGAAGGGTCTGCAGCGCGCCTCTTGTGGTTGGCGCCAATGTGTCTAGGCTGACGACTTCACGACAACAACGGGATGGCCCAACGCTCGCGCGCCAGCGGCACCACGGTTTCGCTGGCGTTGCCTGCTTCGGCCGCCCCTCACGGGAGGTTGAGCTGACGATGACCGTTGTGCGCGCGGCGCTGGTCCAGACGACGTGGACGGGCGACAAGGAGTCGATGATCCTGGCCCACGAGGAGTACGCGCGTGACGCCGCCGCGCAGGGCGCCCAGGTGATCTGCTTCCAGGAGCTGTTCTATGGTCCCTACTTCTGCCAGGTGCAGGACAAGCAGTACTACGAGTATGCCGAGGCAGTGCCAGGGCCGTCGACGGAGCGGTTCCAGTCGCTGGCCAAAGAGCTGGGGCTTGTCATCATCCTGCCGGTCTACGAGCGGGAGGACCCGTTCCTCTACAACACGGCGGCGGTCATCGACGCCGACGGCAGCTACCTGGGCAAGTACCGCAAGCAGCACATTCCCCACGTCGGCGGCTTCTGGGAGAAGTTCTACTTCCGTCCCGGCAACGGCGGATATCCCGTCTTCGACACGGCGGTGGGCAGGGTCGGCGTCTACATCTGCTACGACCGCCACTTTCCCGAGGGGTGGCGGGCACTGGGGCTCAACGGTGCCCAGATCGTCTTCAACCCGTCGGCGACGTCCCGCGGGCTGAGCGAGTACCTCTGGAGCATCGAGCAGCCCGCGGCCGCCGTCGCGAACGAGTACTACGTCGGCGCCATCAACCGGGTCGGCATCGAGGAGCTCGGTGACGACGACTTCTACGGCCAGTCCTACTTCGTCGACCCGGAGGGCAACTACGTCGGTGAGAAGGGCGACCCGCAGAAGCCCGAACTCATCATCCGCGACCTCGACCTCGACCTCATCGACACGGTGCGCGAGCGGTGGGCGTTCTACCGCGACCGTCGGCCGGACGCCTACGACGACCTCGTCCGCCCCTGACCACGTCGGCTGAGCCGGCTGCGGGGCAGCTGACTGGCAGGTCCCGAGCCCACCCCCGCGAACCGCACCGACCCGGCATACCAAGGAGTCCCAGTGACCACGCTCATCACCGGCGGCACAGTCGTCTCGGCGACCGGCCGGGTGACGGCCGACGTCCTCGTCGAGGGCGAGACCATCGTGGCGCTCGTCGCCCCGGGGAGCACGGCCCTAGGGTCAGACCTGGCGGCCACCGCCGACACGGTGATCGACGCCACCGGGAAGTACGTCATCCCCGGCGGGGTCGACTGCCACACCCACATGGAGATGCCGTTCGGCGGGACCAGCGCGTCGGACACCTTCGAGACCGGCACCCGGGCCGCCGCCTGGGGTGGGACGACGACGATCGTCGACTTCGCCATGCAGCGGACCGGGGAGCGGGTCCAGGACGGTCTCGCCGCCCGGCACGAGAAGGCAGCCGGCCACTGCGCGATCGACTACGGCTTCCACCAGATCCTCGGCGGGGTGGACGACGACGCGCTCAAGGCGATGGACGAGCTCGTCGACGAGGGCATCACGAGCTTCAAGCTCTTCATGGCCTATCCCGGGGTCTTCTACTCCGACGACGGGCAGATCCTGAGGGCGATGCAGAAGGCCCGCGAGAACGGCTCGATGATCATGATGCACGCCGAGAACGGCATCGCCATCGATGTCCTGGTCGCGCAAGCGCTTTCGCGCGGGGAGACCGACCCGGTCAACCACGGCTACACCCGCCCCTGGGAGACGGAAGAGGAGGCCACCCACCGGGCGATCATGCTCGCCCGGCTCACCGGTGCCCCGCTCTACATCGTGCACATGAGCGCGAAACAGGCGGTCGCCCGGCTCGCGGAGGCGCGCGACCAGGGTTTCAACGTCTTCGGCGAGACCTGCCCCCAGTACCTCTACCTCTCCCTCGAGGAGCAGCTCGGCGCGCCCGGCTTCGAGGGCGCGAAGTGGGTCTGCTCCACACCGCTGCGCTCGAGGGAGGAGGGGCACCAGGACGAGCTGTGGAGGTATCTGCGGACCGGAGACATCTCCGTCGTCAGCACCGACCACTGCCCGTTCTGCTTCAAGGAGCAGAAGGAGCTCGGCCTCGGCGACTTCTCCAAGATCCCCAACGGGATCGGCTCGGTGGAGCACCGGCTCGACTTGCTCTACCAGGGGGTCGTCACCGGTGAGATCACGCTCGAGCGCTGGGTCGAGCTGACGTCGACGACGCCAGCCCGGATGTTCGGGCTCTACGGACGCAAGGGCGTCATCGCGCCAGGAGCCGACGCCGACATCGTCGTCTACGACCCCCAGGGGCACACCAGCATCGGACTCGAGAAGACCCACCACATGAACATGGACTACTCCGCGTGGGAGGGCTTCGAGATCGACGGTCACGTCGACACGGTCCTCTCGCGCGGACGGGTCGTGGTGCAGGACAACGAGTTCCGTGGGGCGAAGGGTCATGGGCAGTTCATCCGGCGTGGCCTGTCGCAGTACCTGCACTAGAACAGGGCGCTCGAGAACGCGCCTACCCCCCGACGCGAGGTATGCCGTGTGGCCCGGCCACCCGGCATACCTCCTCTCCAAGGAGGAGACCCATGGATTTCGGTGTCGTGCTCCAGACGAACCCTCCTGCCAGCCGCGTCGTCGAGCTGTGCCGGCAGGCGGAGCACTTCGGCTTCAGCCACGCCTGGACCTTCGACTCCCACCTGCTGTGGGAGGAGCCGTACGTCATCTACAGCGCGGTGCTGGCCGCGACCCGCAAGATCATCGTCGGCCCGATGGTCACCAACCCGGCGACGCGCGACTGGACCGTCACCGCGTCGACCTACGCGACCCTGAACGAGATGTATGGCAACCGGACGATCTGCGGGATCGGCCGGGGCGACTCGGCCGTCCGGGTGACGAACGGCCGGCCGTCCACGGTCGCTGAGCTGCGTGAGTCGATCGGGGTGATCCGGGGGCTGGCGAACGGTGAGGAGGTCGACTACCGGGGCAGCCGGTTGCGCCTGCCCTGGACCCGGGACTCCTACCTCGAGGTCTGGGTCGCCGCCTACGGGCCCCGCGTCCTCGAGCTCACCGGTCAGGTCGCCGACGGCTTCATCCTCCAGCTCGCCGACCCCGCCATCGCCGAGTGGAGCATCGCCGCGGTCCGTCGGGCGGCGGCCGAGGCCGGTCGCGACCCAGACGCCCTGTCGATCTGCGTCGCGGCGCCGGCCTACGTCACGGACGGCAGCGACGAGCAGCGCGCCCACGCCTACGAGCAGTGCCGCTGGTTCGGGGGCATGGTCGGCAACCACGTCGCCGACATCGTGGCCCGCTACGGCGCGGACGGAGCGAGCGTGCCCCAGGCCCTGACCGACTACATCGCGACCCGTGAGGGCTACGACTACAACGAGCACGGTCGGGCCGGCAACACGCATACGGCCTTCGTGCCCGACGACATCGTCGACCGGTTCTGCCTCATCGGCCCGGTCGACGAGCAGGTGGCCAAGCTGGAGGCGCTCAAGGCCCTCGGCGTCGACCAGTTCGCGATCTACCTCCAGCACGACGCGCAGGACGAGACCCTGCGCGCCTACGGCCAGCGGGTCATGCCGGCGGTCGCGGACCGCATCAGGGCCAGGAGCTGAGCGCGGGGCTACAGCCCGGATTCTGCCACGGCGGACGTTCCGTGTCCCGGCGGAGATATGCGCCGGGGACGCCGAGTTTCCGCCGTCAGGCCCC
>JAABUW010006322.1_pt1 | contig 14922 bp, 17 predicted proteins | sample 5560081 | NCBI WGS metagenome assembly JAABUW01 (sample SAMN10711882, study PRJNA513363) | rock metagenome | isolation source: Antarctica rocks | place: Antarctica: Victoria Land, Knobhead sud
TTTGTCCAGAATCCTACTTGCCCCTTCCGGCAGCGTAAGCCACGTGAATGTGTTTGCAGCCTGCCAATGCATCTGGTCATTGCCGCTTGAACTTGACTGCTGATGCAAATTTGAGTTGACACTCATACCGTTTGCACATGGCGCCTGCTACACACAAAATTCACTCAGGTGATACCTTGCTCACATTGGACATGCATACTCTGCCTTTCTGCCAAGAGTGGTAAAGGGGCCACACATCATCAGTCTTGATAGCATCATGGTGACAAAGAAGAGATATTCAACAACAGGTCATGCAAAAGTTGCTGATGCAGTACTACACGTGAAAGCTGCATGCAAAACAACAAAGAAAAGTGCAAAATGATGTCCTCACAAAGGATAGGATTCTGTCAACTACCTTGCAGGACATGGTTCCTTGGAAATGCTTTGAGATTTGCTTTTTGATGGCTAATATGCTCTCATAGCAAAACAATACAGACTTGCACGTGTCACGCCAGCAGCAAACGCATGAGCAGAAACAACTTGCACCATGGAGAATGTTGACAATATTGAATTGCTTGTGCACATGCGCATGGCAAGTGCACACCTGACTGTGCAAGGAATGTTGCTCATCACACGTACTGGTGAGACCTGCAGCTTGATGGGCCACAGATGCTGACATCAGAGGCCCTGCACCTGCAAGCCCAGCTTCAAGGCTCTGCTGACAAGAAATAATGTTTGTGGTTTGATTGCCATCAAGTAGCAGAATCATGACATTCAAATGGTAAACATGTTGTAGACACTTGATCTGTACTGGCATTTCCAGAGTGTGCATGTAGCCTGGCTTGTATGCTGATTGCACAAGCACTGACGGTCGGTGGTAACAGCAGCAAATCCAATACAGGGCTAGACATGTGCACTTTCCTGAATTAGAAGCATATATCTGGTGCAATACCAGCGATTGGTGTGAATAGCACAGCTGCTGGTACTAACAGGTTCCAGGCAGCCGCAGCATCCAGTTGAACATCGGGTGCAGTCCAGCAGATCAGTGTCTAAGCTGTCTTTTGTGTGACATGATCGACCGTTCTACGAGCTCGCCGTGCGTCAGATTGCAGCTTGGGGTAGCCGTTGTCTGACAAGCAAAGAAGCACATATGTGTCACGCACGTGCCGCTTGCATGCAAGCTCTGCTGTGCTCAAAGTTATGACGGGCGCTTCACGGCTTGACCGCAGTGCGGTGAATTTGGCAGGTACCGACGAGAATACTCTTCTATGTTGACGTAGAAATCTTTCCGTGCATGCTAGGCTCGACAGCCGGTCCCTCTTGTTGTTGCATGCCTTATACTCTTACGCCGTACCTTGGAACGCCATCAAAGAAGACCAATGCGATTCTCAAATCTTTGCTGTCTTCGGAACGAAAGGGCTTTTCCTTGCGTTTACTCACATTGCCTTGGTACTTGTCGGGGATTCCGAAGCTTGTCGCGAGAACCCGGAATTGTCAGGCCGAGTCAAAATTTCGGCCTTGCTCGTTCCTTGCGCCTATTGTTAGATCACGTTATTTCAGTAACGGCTTGACACTACGACCCTCAAAATCACGACTGCACTGTAAATTTACGAGCTAGTGTGGCTTAGACTGTCTCGGTGGTGCCTTCTCGCTGGCTCGTCCTCGTTTGGCAGGTAGCCTTCTGTCTTTAGTCAGTACCTAGTCATAGTGTAAGCAAGTACGAGACCCGAGCATGCTGGCGTCGGGGGACTTTTTACTTCATCATGATTTGATTTGACAATATCTCAGTTGTCCCCAGTCAAGTACTCCGCAAAGTGAGCATGGAGCGATTTGCCACTGTTTCTCCTCTGTCTGCAAACTTCCCTGCACCCAGTGACTCAGACCAGTGGCTGCCACAAGACTTTCCTGACGACCTCTTTGGGGGCACCAGCGAGCTGAGTCAAGCACTTTCAGGTGACCCACTTTTTCTGGGGTTCCCTGGCAAGTAATTGACTTTCACTTTGTCTGCACACTGTTTCACATGGAATGGTGGATAGTTACTTACAACGATTAATGTGCAGCTGATGATGACAAGCTGTTTGACCTCCAAAGCAGCGCCAGCTTCCCAGATGCACTCTCAGAGCTTAGCAACTTGCAGGAGCAGCCAAATGATCGCCAGGTAGATTCTGCCATTGAGCATGGTGCAGCGAGATTTTGTCAGGCAGGCAGCAAATGAAATCTGACATTGAGCTTTGATGTCAGGTCGTCATGGCAGCAGCTGCAGCAGCTGGGTTGAACAGGAATGGCATTCGGCGAACAGCTTTCAGCACAGGAGATTTGCAAGCTCTTTCTGTCATGCCTTCAAAGAGCTCCCCTTCCCCGCCTGACCCTGCCCATGCCAGCCTTCACAGGTACAATGTCATCAATGTCAAAGCTGATTGCAAGCATACCAGCGCTGCATACTATCTGTCTGCCACAGCTTTGTGGCGTGGCCTTTGGCATCATGAAGCTACATTGATCTGTTAACTCGACAATCATTTGTGCACGTCAGCCTTGCATCTAGCTGGAGCAAAGGTATGCACCCTGCTTGAGTGTCTTCAACATATGCCCACAGTGTTTTGGACTGGCAGCACCCTGCTTGATTGCAGGACAATATCTGCAAATTTGGTCTCGGCTCAGCCTAGCCTGGCAACTGTCCCAGAGGGTTCCACCATAAACACTGGCTTATCCACCGGCATGCCTGCCATGCACTACACATCTGATGCCCTTGTACCCACTGAGGACCTCAGCAGCATGTCTGTAGAGGAGCTGCAGGCTGAACTAATTCGCACCCGCCAAGCTTTTCACTCTGCTGGTACGCTGCACAATTTGCCACAGGCTCTTGATGTGGTGTGCTGTCAGCTGCATGGTAGAAAGCATTGCCTGGCCTTGCCTGTGGTGCCCACCAGCCAAGGCAACCCACCACAGGCATCAGTACAGCAACAACTGTGTCACACTGGGCTGCCACATTGGTTCACTTTACATGTGAGGCACCAGCACTGCTGTTCTGCTGTAGCACATACATGGCATTGAGTGCCCTGCCACTGGTGAAGCACTCCCAATGCTGATCTTCTTACCCTGGACCCTGACAGCATGAGCACTTCACATGCTGATATCATGATGCGGCTGATGAGTATACATATAGGCTGTTGCTGCTATTCCGCAGGTCATGCCAACATGCCCATGTACAGTAACAGACAGGCAGGGCAGGCGTTCGTGTCGCAGCAAGGCTGCTTTGGCCCCATGGCCAGGCCAATGTACCCCCAGCCCACAGGCAGCTTTGGTGGTTTCAGCATGTCAAACATGATGACAACCATCCCCGCCTACGCTGGAGGCTTCTATCAGGATGCCTCTGGCAACCTGCAGCCCCTCACCCCTCAGACTGCCCCTGCTGTCACTGCCATGGAGGGCATGGACCCGCAGTCCCAGCAGATGGTGCAGGTACATGCCTGCTTATGCATGCAAGCTGCCCTGTTGTACGTGGAAAACTGTGTCTTAACACCAGGGGGGTACTGCTAGTTAGTGGAACACTTGAAGGAGGCGTGAAAACACAGCAGGCTGCTCACCAAAGGCAGGCAAATGCTGCATAACAATGGGACTTTGAGTTGCCCAAAACCTGCTGCTGTATCTGGCCTGCTGGTTCTTTGGTATAGTGGTAGAGCAGCAGACAGCATGCACCAACAATGGCTCTGTATAATAGTCAGCTTGTGACAGCTGAATATTTTGTGCCAGCCGTCTTGCCAGCTTGCACTGCTCAGATCATTTGATCTGGTCAGTCAGCAAGTTATGCCTGTAATAGAGCTTGGCTGTAACTTGCGGAGCTCAAATAAGGCATGTACTGAACATCTATCACTTCTGCAAGTGCCTTGCTTGCAACCCAGACTTCCAGTCATGCAGAGCTATGCTTGTGCCCAAGTGCATCAGAGTGCTTGCAGGCTTACCTTTCAGCTCTCAAATGCAGAGCTACGCTGATGCGCTCTTGTACCAGAACGATGGCGAGATGGGCGCAGTCAAGCAGGAGGCTGGCAGTAGCTGTACAGAGGCTGGCAGTAGCTGTGCAGAGGCTGGCCAAGCTAAGCAGGAACCAACATGCAGTGCATCTCAGGAAGGCAACTTGTGCAGGCCTACTGCCCCTACTGCCCCACCCACCTCCATGCCACCAGTCATTGCTACCCAGCAGCAGGTTGAGGCTAGGTGAGGCTGTTTGCAATGATTATACCTAGTCTGTTTGCTACTGTAGCCTTAGCAGATGTGTAGTATATGGTGTGCTGACATGCGATACTGTCAAGGCTCTAAAAATTCAATCCAAATGTTGTCCTTCTCAGGATTGACAACTAATTGATTGCACTTCAAAGCTGCCCGCGGTATGAGGCAGCAAGTTAAGCACTCGTTACATGTCACCACAGTCACCAGTAACAGGATCAATTTGTGTATTTGTCCTTCCTGCTGGCATTTTCATTTGCATAACTTTATAGTACAGTATGGCATGTCATGACTGTGACTTGCCTTGAACAGGCCTCAAGGACCTCTGTCTGTTAGCATAAGGCATTGTTGGTGGAAAAGGGCTCCATGGCTTCCCCTGTCACCCATGTGTAGCTTTGCATGTCAGGGACAGCTTTATACGGCGGTCTCAGTCAGCAGTGGAGTTGCGCTCCCTTGGCCTGCCCCACCACTCTTCTGACCTCAATCTCAAGGAGCTGCAGCAGGTCACTGTGGAGCTGACCACCCCTGAGGGCCACGTCTACAAAGTAGGCAGACTTTCCAATGAAGAAAGGGCACAGAAGATACTCAAGTACGTCATGTATTGCAAGCTGGGCTGATCTCTTTCATGTGTGGTAAAGCATTGAATGTCTGCCCTCAAAAGATTTTTGTGGTGCAGCATGAGATGTGGCAATCAGAAAGCATATCACTGCATCAATCTGGCTTGCATGTGGTGAGAACATTGCATAAATGCTAGCTGGCACCTGATCCTTCTTTGCAACACAAGCCTCCTTGCAAACCTTGCAGACGTGACAGTCATTCTCGCTTGCAAGCTGCAACCGTGCATGGTCAGTCACGGAGACTTCACATTCTCAGGCTGGTCAGCCGCACACGTGCACCAGTGCAATTGACAGCATCTTTTGGGCCATGTGTTGTAGGTACCGCCAGAAGCGACATGAGCGCAACTTCACCAAGCGTATCAAGTACATGTGTCGCAAGACCCTGGCTGACACCAGGCCTCGCGTGAGGGGCCGCTTTGCGCGCAATAATGATGCTGGCGCAGTTATGCCCCATGAAACCAAGAAGGCGCTGGCGGCTAAGGCCAAGGCTGGCAAGGCAGCAGCAGCTGCACAAGGCCACCAAATGCCAGGTGCCTCTCCTTCTGCTTGCATGCTCTGCTTCTTCAATCTCTTCCCATCACACCTGGCTGCCACTTCTACCCTGAACTGCTGTCTGTCAATGTGATTTGACACCTCATCACCTGGAATGTCAGCTGCAAATTGTATCAAGACATTTACATCTGCGTGGGTTGCTTGTTTGTGAAGCTTTGTGGGCTTTCTGTGTTGTCCCACAGCCGTGCTGTCTAGAATGCATCATCTATGCTCAGTACTGCCCTAATTTGGGATCTAAAGCAGACATGTTCTCAACATGTGAATCATCGTCATGAAGCATGACGTCACACTGTACATCCTCAATATCATGAGCACCCCTGAAAGAATAACAATGCTATCCCACAGGGCTTCAGGGAGTGTCAAGTGATATCCTGCATGCCGTTAGCCATTTTTTGTTGCTATCTTGCGGGGTTAGTCTGCCCTGCAAAACAGCTTGAAATCATATAAATAGCATAAAGGCTATCCCAGAGGCCTCAGGGGAATTCATCATGCTATCCTGCACCACCTTTCCCGCAGGGTTGTCAGAAATTATGAGGTTTCCTGTATACCCCAAAGTAATTAACCATTGCTCGATGACATCGAGGACGTACAGTAGACGTTGTGCTGAATGTGACATCATGGTTGTTCGTGCAGTGGGCATGCATTTGCCTGGCCATGTGCAGCCTCCAGCAGCACAAGGAGGTATGGGTCAGAGCAACCCTACCTTTGCGCCCAATATGGTTCCAGTGTTGCAAGCCAGACCAGGCAGCAGCACAATGGGACAGCCCTATCGGGGGCAGCTAGGAGCAGGTGCCCTGCCTGCATCTTCTTTCATGCCCATCATGCAACATCAGGTCCATTCCACACAAGCTGACGTCCCTCACATGTCCTCCATGCAGCCGCTGTTGCAGAATGGCGCATTGATCTCCAGTAATTCTGGACAGCAAGTTCAGTTCGGTCCAGCCATGCCCCATTTTCAGCAGCAGCAGCAGGCACAACAGCATCACGCACAGCAGCAGCACATGCAACAGCCTGTGCAGTTTGACAGGCTGTCAAGCAATCAGACAAGATCAGGGTACCAAAATGGTGTGGCTGTTGTTTCGCAAGGCCAGTGTGCCTCAGCACAAAGTCTTTAATACTGTCTCTGCCCAATGACAGCCCACTCTTTGGGCAGCCTTAGTCGTGTGAACAGTTTTGGTGGTGTCAAGGCAGCCTTCCTTTTTGCTTTGGTGTTTGTTAATAACGCTTTGTCTGCAGGAAAATGCTTTTGTACAAGTGTGCATAAATTGTGTGCAGTCTTGTGTTAACATGTGCTATTCACTAGTTCTTGTGCAGACGAACTGATGCACAGGCTTCAAAAAAGCCGTCTGACATCAAGCAAAAGACTCTAGTGCTGTCTAAAGTATCCAGGTTTTATTTACCTACCGCAAGGCTGTGCTGACATTTGGAGTCTACATTTAGGATGACTGTGTGAGAGCACCTGACTTCAGCTGTGTCAACTTGAGACTGGTCCGTGTCATTAGTCTGTTCGTTTCATTGCCTTGATCGTCATGGTGGGTGAATCCAACGTCAATCTTGCTTTGTACAAGTGTCTAATGTACAGACGACACGCATCCTTTTCGGCCTAGGATTTTCCCGCTGGTCAGCATACTGTTCGTAACTAACACGTAACTATCCTCGTTTAACGAGCAATCCACAGAAGCGCCAGCTGAGTCAGACTTCATTCATCTCCGAGCTGCATCTACAAACGCACATTGATGGACCCTCCGTCCTGTACCTTGGCCGTAGCTGAGCAGCGCGTGTGACCGCACAGTTTGTTGAACATGCACAGGTGCCTCTGAGAATATTCAATATCCAGTAATTCATCATGCAGCCTGTCTGAAGATTCAATTGGTTGAACAATCGTTTCCGAGAATTTTGTGTTATTGTCTTTTGCCCGGACCTAACCCCGCCCCCCTCTCCTCCCTCCGGTAGAGACTTGAAGTTCCAAGAATATACACAAATACACACGGTGTGGGCAAGCTTCCTATAAAGTTGCCTAACATAGTGTTATACATGTCCTTTAGCCTAGAATGCTTATAAGTCAACCGCAGCGAGCCGTGTGCGGTTAGGTTCGATTTCGCTGCTGATGACATATCATACGATACTGCTTGAATGTTCCCTTTACGGCTGAACAGAAGAAGACCCAAGCCCATACTGGGGAAAAGGTTCTCCACCAGCATTAAAAGCTACCAGAGCTATTGTCATGGGGCAAAATACTGTCATTGTGGTACATGCTGGCGTCAGAATCTGCCTGATTGTCAGTAGCTTCCTGCTGTATCGCTGAAGTTTGGCTGTAGCGCTGAAATATCGCTGAAGTATTGCTGAGGCTGACACCCATAAATCCCACAAGCACAGCGATGGCTCCCAACATCATCAAGGCTGCAGATGTGTGACTGTGCAGCCATTCTGGTGAGCCAAAGACGCCCTCTGCTGCCACAGCCATTGGTACTTGTACAGACAAACCTACTGTGGCTACTGTGGGTCCTGCACACCAGTGTTGCTTGTTCGAGCTTGTACTTTTCAAGCCGTTTTCTTGTGATGCAACGGCTTGAGAAAGGATTGCAGCCAGCATACCATAATGGCCAAAAGCAGTCACAGCACAGCTGAGGCAGGCAGGCAATGCGTTTTGTGAAACGCACAAGCGGACAATCAAAGATGCTGAACATGCAGGGACCTAACAAGCGCTACGTGCTGCAGAGGCACAGCTGTACCTATCAGCAAGACAGCTCTGGCCCACAGGTAGTCAGAAAGTACATTATCAAATAGTCCTGCACACAAGCAAGGCTGCTGAGTTCAAGACCTACAACAAGGTAGCTTGTACAGGGCAATGCACAGGGACCAGCAGCATGGAATAGTTTCACATAGTGTCAAGTGCGCCAATCAGAGTCTGTGTTGCAAAGCCAGCATGCTGAAAAACCCTGCATGACTCAGGTAGAAGGTCAAAAACGGAGAAGTGACGGCAGCAAAAGAGTGCACACCTTTGCAGACAGCAAGAAGGAGCAGCCAAGCTGTCATGCCTTGCAGCTGCACCACGGATGTCAGCCACAGTATGATGAGCACTGGTGCCATGAACACCAGGTTCAGCAACCCAATCAAGCCAAAGAAGGTGGTCACATCAGCATGCTCGTCGTTTGGGAGCATTTGGCGGATCGCTATGGTGTATGAGGCATACAACAGGGATGACAGTAGACACAGCATGTCTCCCACAAAACTTTGCCGTCCTTCGCTGTGTGAACTATCACCTAATGTCACCACCACCACACCTGAAAGTCATATAGCTTGAGTGAATCGATTGGTATGCTTCGAACAACAAAGCAAAAGAAGGCCTCTGCTCTGTGTACAATCATTTCTGACACTCCCAGAGGCAGGTTCTGACATTCTCAGTGGCAGCTTCTGACACTCTAGTGGCAGATCCAGAACTTACCAGCAGTGCAGACCACGATTGAGCCCAGCTTGACAAATGTGTACTGTTCTCCAAGCAGCAAACAAGATAAGGCAAAAGTGAACAAGCTGGAGGTAGAAGACAAAATAGTGTTTGATGTGACATTTGTCTTGGAAAGACTAAGGTTGAAGGTCAGCTGAGCACCAAACCAGAGAGGCGCAACCTGCAGGCCAGTGACTTTGCTGTTGTCAACTTGTGGGCTCGCGCGTCTAGCCGTGACAACGGTGCACGCAACACGACTCACTACTAGCGCTGCGTGTCTGATCTGCTTGTTGCCGAAAGTCTGGCTCCAGGACGAAACTGGTGCAGATACGTCTGCAGTCAGTGGTAGATCTTGTGCAGCGCCACCACGATCTAGCAGCTGTTTGTCTTCAAGGTCTGGCTGCGCTGCTGACCTGCGTGTGCTCGTACTTTCAGAAATTGACAGCTGCAGGAGTCAGTGCACAGCTTTATCCTACCTTGATATTTGCGTCACTGTATGCTTGGTATACAAGGCGGAAATGGGAAGCAGCACAATGAACAGACTGTTGGCAATGTAAGTCAGCACGAAGGGGTTGATGCCTTCTTTTTCAAGGTCTTGCACCAGAAAAGACGCTGCAACCCAGATCACTGCCACACAGAACACGAAACTCAATCCCAAGGCTTGCTCCTGTTGGCCGGAGTTCAGCTGTGACCAAGAGTTCAATGCAGGCATCGCACGATGTGTCAACTTGGCACTGCACTGCCCTGCACGACTAGCGTTTCGGACTGCAGGCGTTACATGCTGAGAACAAGTACTCTCTAGTCAGGTCCAACCAAATCAGCCTCTTCGGCTACCAGTGTCCATGCAGTAGCAGACTGTGTAACTAAAGTCTATGTTGTAGACTTGTTTTCAAAGCCTAAGATGACTGTGTGATGACTTCCGAAATTGCTAGTATACATTGCGCAATGAGGCTGTGTGAGCGCACATCGCAGCTGCAGATACCATGCTTACAAATCATGTGAGTGTTGAGCTGGCACTGATGTCGAGCAGGCTGCCATATGCTCATTGATAGCTGCAGCAGCAGCAGCAAAGTGCTGCAGTGCTAAGGGAGCTTGGTATCAAAGTCTGCAGTGGAATATCAAAGCACCATTCCATGACAATGCTTCAACTTTGCACACTGCCAATCTAGCAGCAACTGAAGTGATTGGCAGGCAATGGCAGCCAAGAACAACACATGAAGCAAGCTACAATCTGCGACCCCGTCGTCCACCCTTTCTCCTGGTTGAGTCAGTTGGGATTGGTGTGACATCCTCTGCAGACAAGCATTCATTCATAGTCAGAAACACAGCGTGTCTGGGCATACACATATATGCAGCAACAACTTGCTCACAGCAAGATTGTAGACAGCAACAGCAGAAGCTTTGCGACAATGCAGAGACAGCTTACCTATGCGACCAATTTTGATGCCTGATCTTGCCAAAGCACGCAGAGCACTCTGTGCTCCTGGTCCAGGGGTCTTGGTCTTGTTGCCACCAGTAGCACGAAGCTTGATGTGCACTGCAGAAATGCCTAGTTCCTGCAGTGTCAAGATGATTGATGCGCCTGAACCATCCTGCCTTGCTATAGGGATCGCTCATCACAAAAAAAAATAGCTTGTACCTTGCATCTGACTGCTACATCCTGAGCAGCAAGCATAGCTGCGTATGGAGAGGACTCATCACGGTCAGCCTTGACCTTCATGCCGCCAGTGACGCGGCACAGAGTTTCCTTGCCGGAGAGATCAGTCACATGGACAAAAGTGTCGTTGAAGGAAGCAAAGATGTGTGCAACTCCAAACACGAGCTCTCCCTCCCGAGTTGCGGGTCCCAATGACACATTCTCCTCACCACCTGCTTTCTTGACCTTAGGAGCCATGTTGGCAACAGGCCCTGCAGGATGGACCTTTTACCTTGACAGCAGCAAAGGGCGTATACAAGGCGGCGACTCGACAAAACTTTGCTCGATACAAGAAGAAGAACAACGCGAACTGTAATCTCTCTCTCTCGCTGCGCTTGACATCAGCCTTGACAGCGCGCAGTGCGCACAGCGAAGTATTTAAGGTTCATCACCAGCGTGAGGATCCCCTAATATTGATTTGTCGAGCGCGCTCGATGCCGATGCCGAGCTGACGTTAAGATCACTCCTTTGACCTCGAACCCAGCTAGGATCCTATTTGATCGGTTAACATGGGCCAGGCAAGTCGCTGTGGCTGGCACTCATGGTTATTGAGCACTTTGTCCAAGCTGCAATGGTGCATCGCAGGCCATGAGCTTTGGCCTCACTCAGTATGACGTTGAAGACCTTGTCAGATATAGCAAAGACTGCTGTGAGTGCTGTTTGCTGTTGGGTTTGCGCAGATGATCTCTCCTTCAGCAACCCTTGTTGAGACTCATTTTTTGTCATGCAGTCACACAAAGAGAAATCGAAGCTCTGTATCAACGCTTTCGGTCCCTGGATAGAGGTCACAAGGTAGCCATGCAGCACACCGTTTGTCAGACTATATTTGATAGGCAAAGTCTGGATGGAATGCTGGTCAGGGATACATTTCTGCAGAGGAGTTCATGAACATTCCTGAGCTGTCCATAAATCCACTGGCGCACAGACTGGAGCGTATCTTTGAAAGCGTCAATTTCAAGGTAGCAACTGTGAAGGCGGAGCTAGATTCTATGCACACCCACTGCGCTGCTTCCATTCAGATTATGCTGCTGTGCTTCAGGACTTTGTGCTCTTGTTGTCTGCCTTCAGCACTCGAGCTGCTGTGGAAGACAAGGTGCACCTCATCTTTGCAGTGTATGACAGTGATGGGGACGGCATAGTTTCGGCAGATGACATGGAGCTCATGCTCCGGCAGCTTGCTGGCAGCACCCTCAGGTAAGAGGCAATCACTTTGTTTGTTCATGTATGCTTCCACGCATTCTGCCTGTGCAATGCGCAGCCATCAAATGCTGTGCTAGGCTGTCTTGTTTCGGTTATCATGCATTGTGTTTCAACTGGCCACATCACCAAGTCACAGTCCACGCAGGCAGCATTCACTTCTGTCTGTTTTTGTCAGATTAAGCATATATAGGTCAGAGCAACATCATGTGGAATTGCATCGACTGACGCAGTCGACTTATTATGTTGATGTGCTCATGCTGCAGTGATGGTGAATTACGAACTCTTGTGAGCAGAGCCTTGCAGCAAGCAAGCGCAGAAAAGGGCCTCACACGCGAGCAGTTCAGCAAAGCTATGAGAAACACAGACCTGGGTGCCATGTGTGTCAGCATTGATGCAAGCATGTTCTGAATACGACAGAAATTTCAGCATCCAGTGGGCAGGAGTTCATAGATAGTCTTTTGCACCTCAAGGGCCTTATGGGAGGCCAATGTTTACACCTTTGTCTGGGAGAGGCCTAGGTGAAGATGCTGTCAAGACACTGACAGCGCTATAAAGCAAAATCTGCAGTCAGAGGTGGACCCATAAAAGGAAGTATCAATATTCTGCAAGCACTGTCTGGTTGGTAGGGCTCTTTCAGACACCAGGCAAGCACCACAAAATGCCCCCTAGTACCTCATATGAATTTAGCTTATGCTGCTACTTTGAAAATTGACTGCTCAAACTTCATAAGAATAGCTCAAAATGAGTTGAACCAAATGTCAAACAGCTTGCATATGGTGGCAGGATCAGACAGAATCTGTCTGACAGATGTAGGGAGATGCAACACCGTGGCATGGCAATGCCTTTTGCCGAGCGCCAGTGCTGCGTTTTCCAGTGCTAGCAGCCACTAGGTGTTCAACACCATATGCCGTGCTCTTGATGGCAGGAAACACAAATCCAAGCTGTCTGTATTCAGCATACGGTAATGCTCCACAATTGTGCCATTGAAGACAAATCACTTGCATTTGACTTGCGGGCTTCAAAGATCCCTATCTGAAGAGTGCAGTTTCGGGAACTTGTCATCGGATTCATACCACTAGGAGAAAAGATCCCTATTACTGTGAACTGGATGCATTTCATGAAATTTCACGTGCAAGGTCTGTTGATGCCACGATGGCAATCGTTGGAAGAGCCATTTCTGTGCTGTGAACCAGTCCAGCATCAGCTATACATCGTGCCAAAGAACAGGTTGATCACCCGTTGTGCATCTTGAAACTGCAGCTTTATAGGCTTGTAGCCGAAAAGTGGAGGCAGAGGTATCCGGTGTTCAGCAAGCTTTCATCAGATGCAAGCTTTGGGTCGGACCTTGCGTAAAGGCGTGCAGTTACAGCCCCGGCTAGCAGAAGCAGCATGTCGGGTCACAACCAGTGCTGCCTCTGAATCACCCGCTGCTGCATCAGCGGCCTCCAGCCAGAAGGGTGCAGTATCACGAGAGTTTCAGGTGCAGTCACATCACGCTCAGACAGAACATGCCACTTATGGCATTTCTGCTGGCTATGATTCGTTGTAGATTGTAGATTATAGACTGTGACAACAATTTACTGTAACTTGGGCTGCTTTGCTTCCACCTATTGCTCTTGGCCTGTCTTGCTCTGTATGACCTGCTCAGTATGACCTGTCTCTGTAGATATATCGGTGGGACCCTGATCGAGAAGACAAGCCTGCATATCAGAGTTACCAAGTTGACATCAACAGGTCAGCACCTCATAGGCAATGTTTGCCCTGCTCGCTTCGCACAAGCAATTTTGCATCCTTTCCTTTTTGAGCAATATGCATGGGATCAATTCACTGCTGTGTACACTGTCCCTTAACTGAAATGTGTTTGATGATGCAGCTGTGGTCCTATGATGTTGGATGTCCTTTTCAAGATCAAAGATGACCAGGATCACTCCCTGGCTTTCCGGCGATCTTGCAGGTGTGCAGTGCACATTGTCCTGATGATGCATACCTGTTGGATTACAGTGGCATTCTCCTCGTGTGCTACTGGTCATACTGTAGGTATACAAGAACCTTCTTGCACTTGCCACAAGCCAAACAAAAGCACCCTGTGTGACATCAGCACAGGCTGTGGGCACATGTGCACAGGCGTGACTACACGCTCAGTGTATGTGTCTCATGTTGCACTTGAGGTGTCACTTGCTTCTCACGGGCAGGCTGTTCAACACGAACTGCAAAAACCATTGCCAGTAGTGCACATCATTGCTGAAAACTGTGCGTGCGATGACAGAGAGGGTATTTGTGGTTCGTGTTCCATGAACATAGATGGCACCAATGGGCTTGCCTGCCTGACCAAGGTGGACAGGGACCCCTCCAAGGTCACCAAGATCGCCCCCCTCCCCCACATGTTTGTCATCAAGGACCTGGTGGTGGATATGAGCAACTTCTATGCTCAGTACAAGTCCATCAAGCCTTACCTGCAGAAGAAGGAGGAAAACAAGTGAGCAATCAACCCTCTTCGTCTCAAATCAGTAGTTGCTGCTGTTCAGCACAGAGCACACAGCTGCTCTCACAGGCAACTTGCATTCACAGCTGCGTGTCTGCCAGCATGGCACTCACAGTCATCCACAGATTCAAATCTGCATCCTGTCCTTTGCAAAGCAGGTTTTGTATAACTGCTCCTTCTAGGCTTGTGAGGGACAAGTTGGTCATTGTCATGTCTGCTTGTTGCAGGATTGCAGGCAAGGAGTTCCCCATGACCAAGGATGACCGCAGCAAGCTGGACGGGCTGTACGAGTGCATTCTGTGTGCCTGCTGCAGCACCAGCTGCCCCAGCTACTGGTGGAATGAGGACAAGTACCTTGGGCCCGCTGTCCTGCTTCAAGCCTACAGGTATGGAACCTCTTTTGCCCTTTGTCGTCGCTTCAGCCTAGACAGCATGTTGCCATGTGGATTGGCGTTGCATCTATCATCTTGTTTATCTGCCATCAGACAAAACAATGCTCAAATGATAGCGTGTAAACATGGACTTGTTAGTCAGAACATATCCTTGTCACCCTCAACGTCTGTGTGATGTGCGCACTTGCCTAGCATTGAGCACAGTCTGTAAACGATTGTTGCTGCGTATGCCTCTCTCGGTTGTGGTGAGCGTACTCCTTGTTGGCCACCATGCATGAAACTCACCATAAGTCCTGTCTTTCTCAAAGGTGACTTTTAGACTGGTGCAAACAAATGCA
>JAABUW010006324.1_pt1 | contig 14921 bp, 17 predicted proteins | sample 5560081 | NCBI WGS metagenome assembly JAABUW01 (sample SAMN10711882, study PRJNA513363) | rock metagenome | isolation source: Antarctica rocks | place: Antarctica: Victoria Land, Knobhead sud
TGTAGGGTACACCTTCCAGCCCCATCAAGAAGGCTCATGGCTGCCAGCTTGTAACACTGATGCTCACCTTGCTTTTGCGCCAAGCATCCACCAGCTGCGTCAAGGGCAAGCGCTTGTCAGCTGCAGGCAGTGTCTGCAGGGTGTCCACAACAGCAGCTGCTGCCACTGACATGTCTTGCCGTCTCACTTTCAGTTGGCGGCGACAGTTGTCACACCTGCTGCTGCACATGGCTGGTGCCTCTGCAAAGTACCTGCAGGCAGTGATACCCAATACATAAAAATGGTGTCAACATAACTCAGAAATGCATCGCATTGCCTTATCAGGCACTCATATAATGGAGTAAAGGCTGCGAATGATTCTCAAAGCCGGGGCCGCATGCGCGGTCCGCAGAAGATACCGTATCTGCACAGCTGATGCATGCATATGTCCGCATGTGCATGCATCAGCAGTGCACTCTTTTGACCAATCAGCTTGTCTGCTAGACAGGCAGTGGACACCACTCAGTGTGATGACATAGTAGCATGCTCAGGCCTGCTTCCAGCCTGTTCACTTCAGCACCCCAATGACAGGCGATGCCTGTACGATGCCAAGGACGTTGCAGACACTTTGCTGTTGTTCAAACTAGACTTAGAAATCTGGGCCAGAAACAGCATACTGAACAGAAAGTTGAGAGCAGGGAGTACCTGCAGATGACTGCGCGTCTGCATGTTGACAGTACAGAGGCGTACTGCATCATGGCAAAGAGGTTGGGCTGCCATGTGGGCTCAGAGCAGACGATGGCTGCCTGGCGCAGAGCATCGCTGAAGCGGTACACGAGCATGCAGCGCGCAGGCTGCCCATCACGCCCTGCCCGCCCTGCACACACATGCACCCCATCTGTCACATATCAGTCCTCCACACAGATTTGTTTGGATGGTCCACTGAAAAGAGATCATTGAGGATGTGTACGGACATGATCAGAGATGGAGCTGCGGCTCACAATTTTCTCAGTTTCAGCTTTGCTACACATTCAATTGTTGAGAGTCACCCAAAAAGTCGAATCTGGCCTGACTTGAGGCCAATCAAACAAGCATCAGTATCTGCAATGTTGCTGCAAGATGCAGCATGATGTAATCAAGATGCTCTGCGTTTGTGCGGTATAGATTGTCAAGTCAGCTGCATCATGCAGTACTAAGGCATCAACAGATGATCCTCTGAGCACACAAGCTTTTCCACCAAGGCAAGCTTGGCCCAGGTCCACGTCAGCACTCCAGGCTGTACACTATGTGCGCATGGGCTGACTAGCGCTTTGTGTCAAGGTGAATGTGGTCAAGGTGAATGTGGTAGGAGTAGAACAGGGCAAGGGTGCACCTGACTCGTGATAGTAGTTCTCCAGGGATTTGGAGAGGGAGTGGTGGATGACAAAGCGCACATCTGGCTTGTTGATGCCCATCCCAAAGGCGATGGTGGCTACAATCAGCTGCAGCCGGCCTGCAAGCACATCATAATCATGATGATGATGATAATAATAATAATAATACTAGTAATAGTCATGATTCACAGGGGTTCCAGCTAGATTGCTTTTGCTGGGTACTTACTAGGTTCACCTAAATCCTAGTCCTGTGAGCCAACATGCAGGCACATAGAATACACAACATCTCAGAATCAGGCCAGATTGTGAGGCATAGGCCTGTTTGTAGAAACTCCCATGAAGCCTTGCTTCTGACTGATCGCTCTGTACAGGAGATAATATGTAGTTGTGTAATGTCGGATTGCAGCTTTTACAAATGGCCTGAAACCAAGCATGGCTGACACAGACGCAAGCAGATTGGCATCAGCTGGCATGCAGACAAGGGGACAACTGGGCACAGCCCCGACAAATGAGCACGGCCCCGACAACTGGGCACAGCCCTGACCACTGGGCGCAGCCCTGCCCCGCATAAGCACATGCTATGTGACACGCTCTTTTCACCCAGCATCCAGCACCCAGCATCCATGCAATCCAAGAGCAACAAACTTGCAGGTAGGCAAACCAGGGCAGCATTCTTCAATCAACCATGACATACTGCTCAAGCAAAGCACAGCTCCTACCCTAGCTAAAAGCAGTATGCCAGGCAGAGGCAGGCGTTGTCATGCCTAGATACCTGTGCTCCACTGCATATGACAGGTCTGCCTGTCTTGGGCGTCCATGTCAGCGTGGTAGCAGCCACACGCCAAGCCACGTTGTGACAACTCCCCAGCTACCTGCTCTGTATCCTTCCGGGTCAGGCAATACACAATGCCTGAGTCACCGTGAGGATAGTTGGCACTGATCCAGTCTACCATGTACTGCATCTGATCAGGAGCTGCCTTGGGCTTTGCATGTACCTGCAAGGTTGACCAAGGGGTTGAGCAGAAAGCCTGGCTGGAGTTGGGGTGACCTGAAGGGCTGGAAGACAGGGCTATAGGATAGAGGAGGAGGGAATAAAAGACTGACATTGGCAGGAAAATACCATTTGCAGGGAACTGGTGTTTGCAAGAAATGACATTTGCAGGTACATGGTAGGGTATGAAAGCTATGGGAGGGCTCCAAAGGTGGCAGGAGGAGGGGTTGCGGATGAGACAATTTATCCGCACTCTAGGCTAAATCTGCATTTGAACACTAGGCAGACACATCTCCACATTGTAAGATTTGTTGTAATTTGAATGGCTAGCCAGCTTGCATACCAATTGCCTTTTCATTTGTATGCTTGAAGATGTTGACTTGCTTGCATGAGTTACCCTGCATACGGCTCTTGCATCACACAACACCAAGGTGTCAGAATTGGTGACAAACCTCGTAGATAAGGTTTGGGCGATTGACACTGGCAGAGAAGGTTTCACAGGCTTCGATGCGCAGCATGGCCTTCAGGTCGTCACACACACGCTGTGTAGCAGTTGCAGTCAAGGCCATGATGGGCACATCAGGAAACTGCTGCTTCAACACCCCAAGCTTCTTGTAGTCAGGCCTGCAGGCATACATGGGTGTGTCATTGGCACTGTCACTATCATGGTCATTACCATTGTCCCACTTCATAATATTGCCATTGTTGATGTTGCCATTATTGTGCGTTTCTGGCTGGCAAGGGATGGCAAGCAGCAAAATCACTTCATAGCCAGTTGCAGTTTTAGGCTGCGCCTGCCTTAGGGGCAAACAGGTATGCTCATTCAGCACACGAGCAGATCTGAGTTGCTTCCCTGGTTGTACAGCATGCATGCATTGCACTGTTTTGTGTTGTTACCTGAAGTCGTTGCCCCATTGACTGCAGCAGTGGGCTTCATCAATGGCTATCCTATCCAACCTGCCAGCCTGTGCATGCATGCAGCAATGGCTTGTGCTGCATGCACAACCATTCATACTTCTTGCAAGGTGTTGAACCATGCAGCTGCAATGCTTGTCTTCAAGCACAGTAAAGATTTTCAGCAAAGCATGCAGGCACCAAGAAGGCTGTGCAGAACAAGCAAGAGTGCTGGCGTTTGAGCAGAACATGTGATGGCATGGTGCTGCATAACAGGTGATCAGAGCATGTGATGCATGTCTGTTGTTGAATATGCACTACACCATGTCTGGCATGTTCAAAGTGTTGAAATGCATGAAGAACCAGCATGAAAGAAGCAGAACATACAGTGGAAAGAACCAGTGCTATCAAAATTACCTTGTACAGCTTTTCCAATTTGCCCATAAAGCGCTTCTGGCGCACAATTCGCTCAGGAGTAGCTGCAGCACAAACACACATTGCAAAAGTGGTTGTTTGGTATTGAGCAAACCATACAACGGCATAGATACCCAAGACGTGACATTTTGAGCAAGTTCTGTTAGCCAGGTGCATGGTGCTAAGGCTGTGCACATTCACCTGACAACATGCATCTGCATGTGTGTCCTGCTGAGACAGAGGATGAGGAGTGACATACCATGCATGAAGGTAGGTGTACTGGACCTCACCGTAAACTAGTCTCACGCTTGTGTCTGTCTCAATGTCATTGTACAAGGGGGTGACCTCATCCTTGGGTGTCATGCTGGTCACTGCCACAGCTTTGATCCCAAGACTTGATAATCCCAATACCTGAGTGATCAGCGGTCAGTAACTGCTGCTTGGCCATCTTGAGAGCTTTGTAAGAAAGCAGATAGCTACTAGGTTGGCATGAGAAAGCATTTGACCAGTCAACCTCAACAGCTGCTAGACCAGCTGTATGGTATGCAAGACTTGTCAGATTTTACAAGTGAAATCAGTCAATATGGTGCAGACTGGATCACACAGAGGGCAGGGAGCTATATGACTGCCTGAGCCTTGCTGCCTTGGCAGAAAGACTGCCCAAACATGTGTGCCTTCTGTTCATGTTGACACTAGGCTTTTGCTTTTAGTCATACCATGTGCAGGCTACCTGATCCTGGATGAGGGACAAGAGGGGGCTGACAACCAGAGTGACACCTTTGCCAGTCAAGGCTGGTAGCTGGTAACACAGTGACTTGCCACCCCCGCTTGGCAGCAGGCACAGCGCATCCCTTCCTTGCAGAGTGGCATTGATGACCTCTCGCTGCAGAGGCCTGCAACAGCAAAGGGTGCTTCACATATTGCAACCAAGACAGCTTTCAATTTGACCATTGGAGTGTCATTTGAGGTGGCAAGCTCACAGCGAAAGCTCATCGGGTGGGTTTGGCAGCTGCAGGTGTTATGCAGGGCCTAAAGGCCTAGTGAGCTTGGTTGATAGGGGGCAAATAGGGGCAATGAGTAAATATGAGCTTATCAGGTCACGTGTAACATTATTGACAGAGTGTTCAGGACGTCTAGTGTTGGCGTTGGAATTGCAGCATGGAAGCAATCTGCATTACAACCTATCTGCCGATCTGCAGCTGGACGACAAGAAGTCTTGTTGCCAATGAAGACTGGCAGTGCATTGTACAGGTTGCCAGATGTAGAGGCTGTAAAAGGATGACCTGAAGCTGGCTAGGGCAAAGGCGCTGTGCAGCAGATGGTCCACTTCCGCATCCCAAGCAAAGTTTCCTTGCCAGTCTGCTTTTAAAGCTCTGCTGTTCAGAGTGATTGTGCGACACAGCTGCTCACGCTGCCCTTGCAGCTGCTGCTGCCTGGCTAGCAGTGACTCTATGCTAGCCTCAACCTGCATAGGATACATGTGCTCTCTTAACATGCAGCATTGCTGCCTAAGTCTCATTGCAAAGCAGCTTGAGAGACACCTTCTTAGCACTTGAAGTCTCGAGAACGGCAGATGACCGACCTGTATGAGCTCGGTCTCTACAGCTTCCAGTTCATCTTCTGGACTGCCACCCAACATGTGAGTATGCAGTCTTTGGGCAGATTTGCACCACAAGCTTGGTATGTAGCCTGCATTTGTATCAAGCATATGCATTGCACACTGGCCGCACAGCCATCAGTGTCATTGCTTGAGCAGAGTCATTTGCGTGAATAGCACAGCTGCGCCCTGAATAAATCGTGCAGGCAGGACAGGGGAAGTAATTGCACAAGGTCAGAAGTAGTACCGCCAGGAATTTTAGCTCTGAGTAGCGGCCAGAACTTTCGCTCATGGCATTTGAGGTGACGTGTGCACAATCTATGGAGCCGTTGTGAACAGCTCCAGATTTTCCGGTGAGGTGAGGGAGACACCGAGAACAACCTTACGTTGCTGTGTTCGTGCGGCACAAGCTCAGAACGCTGAGTGACGTAACCAAGCTGATGTCCTTTCAACGTTGCCTAGACTGCCAGATGTTGGCAAGCAAAGGTGTGACGCACTGTGCTGACTGAAGCTGGTTGTGATCTAAGTGCACGCATCTACTGATGAGATACGTCCTGGGCGAGGTTGGCCCTTGAACTAATTCATGTTTGCATCCGGGATGCTATGCCAATGTGGACGTTGTGAGGACCTGTGCGCCGTCAGCTCTTGCTCATCGAACACTGTATAGCCATAGAGTTCGCTGCCATATGACTAATGAGCAAGCAAACTATGGGAAACTTGGCATAACAAGCTTGCCGCGGATCACGCGTTTCATCTCGCTGCGAGCAGTAGACAATAGGCACGGCGAGAGCAGCAGGCCACAGCAGAGACCATTAGCATACGAAGCACATCTGGTGCCGGTTTTTGTCCAGTGATCACGGCAGTGACAGTCCGGTGCAGTCTGCTGGACTGAGAATTAGGGCTTCCAATAGCAATGCTGAGCTGTAACTTGCATGACGAAGCCCGCTCAGGAAATACCTAGCAGAAGCATACCAGACTGACCAGATCAGCGATCACTCAAGCAGTCTATGCCGCCTAAAAAGACTGCACCGATATCTCAAGGGATTGTCACCAGACATCGGACCAGGAGCGCTCCTGCGGAGCAACCAGTGGTTGCAAGTCCGCCAAAGAAGCCTAAGCAGTATGCTTCCTCAACAGACGACAGTGATATTGAGGTTGACATTTGCGATGAGTCACAGGTAGCTTGCTTACAAGTTGCTTCAAGGCCATTTCACAATGCAATCTCCCATTATCACGCTCAGGGCATGTGCCACAGGCAGCGGCAAGCAGCCTATTGCAAGAAGAGCAGCAACAACCAGATGACGACTTTGATGAGCAGACATCAGGTGCAATATACATTGTGCACTGCGCTGACTAGAACTGCTGTCAGCTACAGCAGGATGTACCAATCTGTTGTGTGTCCAGGGCCAGCTCCATGTCCAGCAGGTCCAGCAGAGCTCACAGAGAGTTTGCACTCATTTGCAGCGGTGACTGCATATCTCAGGTCCCGCCTACTTGACACCTTCAGCACTGCAGCTGCCTCTATGGAGATGCGCTCAAAGTTGCAGGAAGCGTACTCAAACCTACTGAATCTGCTCAGCAACACAGCGGAAACACCTGGGGCTAATCACTCGTTCCTGCTGCTTGGAGCACGCGGCACAGGCAAAAGTCTGGTGCGCAGCTGACATTCATGACATTTTCCATTTACGGCCAAGCAAAACCACTTGCCACACTATGCCCATCTTGATGACCTGGTGCGCAGGTGATGCAGCGGGTACTAACTGAGTTGGAAGCAAAGTATAATGTTCATGAGGGTAAACCAACTGTTGGCATTGTCAGGTTGACAGGGCTTGCTCACACTGAGGATGTAGTGGCATTCAGGGAAATTGCTCGCCAACTCTGCAAGTACGCTGCAACTCATCATGCAAGCTGTTCATGAGGTAGTGCAGTGCCATGATGTTGGCAGGCTCAGCATGTGGCAATCTTGAGTGCATGAATTGGAACGAGTCACACAGTGCCACACCATGCACCCATCCTAGCCATTGCTGTAGTGTTGAAGCATGCTTCATGTCTCATGTTCACTTTTAATTTTGAAGGAGCCAGCCATGTACAAGCAAATGAGCAAAATTGCACAGGCCTGCCACAATTCTCCAGGCAGAGCAGTCTGCTTTGCTTGCAGAGCGTTCAACTGCAAATACAGCAAAGCATCATCTTTGGCCGAGAACCTGACCTTCCTGAGGGAAATGCTTCGGGAGCTGGGCCGAGGCCACAAGGTGGTTGTCTTTGTCCTGGATGAGTTTGACTTGTTTGCCAAGAAGGCTAAGCAGACCACTCTGTACAACTTGCTGGACGCCATGCAGACTGCTGATATGCAGGTAATCATTTGCAAACACTGACCAGAAGTACATGCAACCATTATCAAACTACGTAAACTGCTCCTGCATGTTTCTGGTGCATTGTGCCATCTTCGTTGTCATGGCTGCATTCAGATACATATGTTTTAGCAACGCTCAACACAACAGCAGGAAATGTACATAATGTACAGAGCCCAAATCTGCGCCAGAGCAGGGTGCATAAAGTGACTCATGACACACAGTTGCAGAGCTGAATGAAAGTGCAGCATTGTTACAGAATCATCGCAATGCCAGCCTCATCATCATTGAGCGAGCAGCTCTAAGCAAGGACGCTGTTCACATTGTCATGTAGGCAGCTGTTGTGGGGCTGAGCTGCCGGCACGATGTCATGGAGTTGCTTGAGAAACGAGTGCGCTCGCGCTTCTCTCATCGCAAGCAGCTCATCCCTGAGATGGAAGAGAAGGACTTGGACAGTGCGGCCGACAGCCCCAGGGGTGTGCTGGCCGCAATGCTGACTGTGCCTGACTCCACTGGCGATAGCATGCCACATGGTCCTGTACAGCAGTGGAATGCTGCTATTGCCCAGATCTTGAGTGCAGATGTGGTCATGCAGCAGCTCAAGCTGATGATGACTCAAGGTAAAAGATGGAAACTGACTTTGCTGGAACGACACTGTTGGACTACAGGCTGTCGCACAGAAATTGAGTCGAAAACAGCATGCCATTGCCAGTGTGTTGCACCACAACTTGTTCAATACAAAGGCATCTTAGTCTGATATGCATTGGCCAGTGTGTACAGCCCAGGAATAGGACATGACAACTTTGCAGTGCCTGCAATGCGCTGCATTTGTTTTGTTCTAGACGGCATGAAACTCAATTTACCTTTGCGTATGTTGTCAATATGCATTGACAGCAACCCTGCCACGGAGCTCTTTGGCTGTTGGCTGTCAGGTCATGGCAGGCCCAGAGATCTTGCAGATGTGGCGATGGAGGTGATGCTGGCAATGGAGTGTCAGCCTGGAGTACCTCAACAGCAGGCTGTCCTGGAAGGCATAGCCTCCGTCACACAGTTGCAGCATCAGCAGGTGAACAATCACTTGCAATCAGAACATGCTGAGTTGTGCCGCTGAGTCCAATCTACATAAACACAAGCAGGATAGCATTGGCAGTCAACCAGAACGAAGTGGTTGTTGCCATGTCAGCCAAGAGTGTCCCTTTGGCTACAGCTGCAAGATTTTGCTGTTCAGTTCCTTTCAGACATCAGCACAAGCCAAGAGTGACACTTTTGTGCAGGCCACCATGGTTGGATCATGCTCAGTGCTGGAGCTGTTCATACTCGTCTCCACATATCGCATCAAACGCCGCGGGCATGACAGTGCCAACTTTGAGATGGTGCATGATGAGTACTGCAAATTGCTGGAACAGGGTGGGTCTGGGGACAGGCGCAGCAAAGCTGCTGCCCTCAGAGCCTTTGAACGCCTCATTGCGTTGAGTCTTGTGTCCTATGTTGATAACCGGTGAGTGATTTGCCGGCTTGCAGCAGCAGCCATGTGTGGATCTGCATGGCCTGCTTTGCCTCTGCAAAACCTTGCTATTTGCATCAAAACACACATTGTACACTGACTTTGGCTGTGCATGTCAGACATGTAACCCATTTGCACGAAAATCACATGCAACTATGATTCAATTGTGTTGAATTCTGAGCTCAATGGCAGCGGCACACAAGGGTTTTGTGATCATGCTTCCCCAAACAGCTGCTGTATGAGACTCAAGCAAATCGAGCACAGGCTCACTCAAGTGCACATCAGTCCTGCTTGTAATGTTCTTTAGTTGGAGTTTCTGTGGTATGCAGGGCTGAGGAGAAAGGAGGTCTGCGTGAGTTTCATGCAGCCAGAGTGAACCTTGTTCTGCAAGAAATTGAGGCTGGGCTCAAAATGCAGAAGTCCTGCCCCAGCCTACTCAAGAACGCATTGTCTAATGAGGCAGTTCGTAATACCTTTGCACATGGGTGAATGATGGCAGTTTGTAAATAGCTGACCTCCACTCAGGTTCTACAGTGACAAGCATAGAGATGCAAATAGTAAATGTTTCCTTGCACCAACATTATAGCACTGCTGGCAAGCAAGCTCAATTGTTCAGTCATGATATGTTACATTTGGACTAGTGTACCAGTACATGCTAATGCCCTTTGTTGCTGTGGCACACAAGCCTTGTGGCTGCAGGCGACATGCATAATGTGAAGGTGAGTGGCTGCACAAAGCAATGTGCTTGCTCAATATGACAGTCATGCTATGGACAATTCACAAATGGTGAATGTGGTCTCTCATGGCATGATCTGCCCACCCGTTGGGTTGAGCACATCCTATATGTTGCCCAGTGACGGACTTCAGCCAAAGACTAGCTTGACTAGGATGACCACAGTGTTGATAGCGATCAATGGCACTGCACAAGCCAAGACATTAGTCAACATGCAGTGAGTGAGGCTTCTCAGCATTTGGTCATAATCACCTCTCAGATAAGCCACAGCATGCAGACCGCCAATCATCTGACTTTTCAGCGCATTGGGATGAGCAGCTAAATTGTTGCTGCCAATCTGTGAGTAGCCCCAGCCAACTGCAGTCAAAAGCTGTGCAAGTTGTGCAACCTGTCTGACTAGCAAGGTGACACATCGTTAGCTGCACTCACTTTTCTCCAGAAATCTATCGTTGTTTAGAATCGCAACAGCGTTTATGAAAAGCAATCCTCCCTGCAACAGTCCATCTGTGAGCGATCATGGCACTGGGCGTCGATCTTGACTGTCCATAATATCACTGTGTATGCTGATTGACCTGTAGCAGAGTCCATAGCCCAAAATAGACCATGATGGCGGAATTTTTGTTGAATCAAACACATCTTAAGACCGCCATGGTCAGGGCTTACAAGCTGCAGGTGCGATATGAGCAAAGCCGTCACCGACCGACTCGATAACGCGCTGCTTATCAGGCCGAACGGCGTACGATTTCTACGTGAGCCTTTGTGCCTTTCCCCTTACTGTCAACGCGTTCATCAGGTAGCTGCATGTGAAAAGCCTTGATCACGCAGGGCTTGATCACTGGATGCCAGTATGGTTTCTGTACATGTCCGGCGGAAACAAGCTTCAGGATTTGTATGACTCTTTGTTTGGTCCAGACGATGACACAGCTGAATGCGCTTACAGCTGCGCAGGCCAAAGGCCTGTCAATTCCGCACAGGTCTCTGGCTTGCCTCGGGATGTCATGCCTGCCAATGCGTCGGTGACAAAGCAACTTGAAACAAACGAGCATCTGCAATGTGTTCGACCCGCCGGGCTGTCTGTGGTCAAAGCATGGTTGTCCTCCTCGCAGCAGGTGTGGTCACAGCCACAACTCCAGCTTGATGCCTGACTGGCATCTTGTTAAAAGGTCATGGCTGCAGGAAAACGTCCTCAAAGCGATTAGAGCAGAGGGATGGCTGACAGACACAGCTAATCAGGCTATGTGCTTTGGACAGCTGCCAAGATGGTCACAGTCACTTGCTGACCTGCTTCCCCTTGAGCACTGGCCCGAACAGGTTATACATGTTGATGTTGCCTTTGATGCGTGATGGCCAGGTCAATTGGACCATGATGCTTGATAGCATGATAGGACCATGATGCGTGATAACCAGGTGTCATGCTTGCTGCAGATCCGCTTAAGGTGTCCTGTGTTCGACCAGATGATAGTGAACAGCTACAAGCCAGGCGAAGGCTTAAAAAGTCATATAGATCTTGTGAAATTTGATGATGGCATTGCAATCATGTCCTTGGGCTCACCAGCTATGATGACGTTCACCAAAGCAAAGGCCTTGGGGCCTGGCATGGATCAGTCAGATGTCAAGAGACAGGCTGCATCCAGCAAGATTTGTAATGGCTGCAGTGACAACAAGTTGGTTTCTGCATGTTCAAGCGACGACAGCAAGAACATAAACAGCTTACAGCTGAACATTGTATTGGAGCCTGGAGATCTGCTTCTCCTGCATGGTGAAGCACGTTATGGATGGGAGCATGGCATTGCTGCACAGCAACATTGCAGTCTTTCAAGTGCAGTACACAGGGTCTCGGTCACGCTTCGGAAGTTGGCTGTGTGATTGCATGCTTGAACGCAGTCATTTAGATGTACACAGACACTTTCATTCAAGTGGAATAACACGACTGATCAGTCATGAGTCGACAGCTTGCAATGCTGTAAAGGCGTGCAGGTGCAGCCGGGAAACAGCTTATGATTCAGCAATGCATGAAGACAGTGATCGCTGGCAGCAGTAATAGCCAGAGACAATTGTCTTGCAAGATGCCATTTCCTCGACCATGCAATGTCGCCATGCCTAAGTTTCAGTAGCGCATTGCGACAAGCAATGACAGCAGTGACCTGCATAGCTTTGATCCTGGATTTGCCTACTCATCAAAGACTTGTCAATGTACTGTGGACTGGTGACAAAAGCATCGTGGTGTCCACCCGACATTGCTTTTGTACACACTTAGCAAGTCAAACGCAAGGACTGCTGTGTTGCGTATGCGCGACTCTTCTATGTGGCGGTCTTCGGACCAGGAAGCGCTTGGCCTAGACCGGAGCTTTCTTCAGCAGCAACAGCAGCAACAAACGCCCCGAAATAGTCACGATACTTTGTATCACCGGCAGCATCAAACCAGTCAACCACAACTGTCGGAGCAGCATCCTGGCGAGTTCATGCGAGCTCAGACCGCTGGGCAAGCAAACAATAACATAGCTCATGGGCTGCCGCAAGCATTGCTTGCGGAAGCGGGGCACGCAGCGGATCTGCCAAACATGCAACTCGACTTAGACAGTGTTACCCTTTCAGCGGCTCTTGGACTCGGAGGTGACAACGCTTTGACTCAATTTCAGCGCAACCTCAGCGATCAGAACGGACAATCGTCATCGGACCTGAGTGCTATACTGGCTGCCTCACTAGGATTACCGGTACAGTCTGCACTGCTCGGTACATCCAGACTTGTTGCAAACACGCGTCACGCCCTGTGGTTTACAGGGTCAGACGTCTCTTGGCACCTTGCTTGGCAACGAAGGCTTGACGGGCTCCTTAGGGGCCACTGGCATGTTTAACCTCCCTCAGTTGCTACCTCAAAACTCACTGATCAGCTCTAAGGTGCTTAACCATTCTTCAGCTGTCATCTTCGCGCATCAAAAATGTCAATAGCTTCAGTAAAGAGCAGACTTCACTGCAATGGCTTACAGGACAGCCAGTCTCTATCTGGGGTGCCAAAAAGTGGATCCACAAGAACCCAGCTAAAGCCATCAGTTGAAATTGAGGAACATGCTGAGGTGTGCAGTACCTCCAACCATGCAGTTCCTGCTTTTTGCGCCAATCATTCACTGCACACATGTCTTTGCAGAGTCAAACTCACATGATGCAGTTTCTGAATTCTGGCATGCTCAGTAGCGTTGAAGCAAGGGTGCTGTGCAGTCTGATGAGCATAGTGAAGGTGATGAGGGCAGTGCAGGCACAAAGCGCAAGGGTCCTGTGACTGAAGAAGATAAGAAAAGGCGAAGACAGGAAATCAACAGACAGTCAGCCCGCAGGATACGGGAAAGAAGGTCACATGAAATGGAGCGGCTGAAGCAACAGGTCTGTTGTTTTGCAACCTGCAGACTGCTGTGCTATATCTTGTGAGAACCTACTTGCAACTGAGTTGCGCTTGTGTGGAGCCTTCACTGAGCTGTTGTCATGTATGCAGAACGCTTTGCTGCAGCACCAGTTAGGCCAACTTCTGAAGTATGCATCAAGTCTGGCAAGGGAAAAGAATGTGCTTGTACAGCGGACCATGGAGTTAACAGAGCGATGGAACCAGGTGACTGTGTGCAACGTTGTACATGGTTTTTCATGTGATGCTTTGCTTACGTCTATTACAAAGAGCAAAGTAGTGTGTCCAATCTCTTATGTGATCAATTACAGGATCAACTGCTTGGTCAACCTTTGATGCCACTCAACACTGCTTTGGTCAACAATCATTCGTGATAAAAGTCTAGGCAGATATTTGTTGGATGTGGGTCATGCATTGTGACCAATCAGGATTTGTTCATCATCTGATTTGTTGCAGGCAGCAGCTGAGAACATAGAGCTGCGTGTCAAAGCTGCCCCCCCTGCTAACAACCCAGGATCAGCCACTGTTGGTACATACCGGCACAATCAGACACAGTCAGATTCACCACAACCACCTCAGCAGGCCTTGCCAGGACAGCAAGCAAGCGGCGACAATGGTCCTGGGTTTGCACATTGATGTCATGCTGTCAGATCTTGCTTGTTGCCAGCAAGGTGCTCCAGCCCAATTTTGATGATTGATCATGTCATCCTAAATCAGTAATCACATGCAGGCTGACCTGTTTTGTACCATCAAAACCATTTTGTTGGGGCAGTAATTGTTGCCCTGTTAGATCAAACCAGTTCCATGTTAGTTCAGCTTAAGCTAGCTCGCATGGCATGATTTTAGACTGCTTTGACTATCTTGTGGTTGTGTGTTGTTCTGGCTGCTGTGTAGATTTTGTATACTGTTTGTGGTAGATGCCAGTATGTATTGTTCCGTTCTTTTTGCTTAGCATACGGATAGTGTTGGTGAAACTGCAGCAAATATTGACATAATGTGCTGTCATTGCTGAGTATTCAGAAGGATTGATATATTTTACTTTTGAATTGCCTTGTAGCCTCTGTAGTATTGACCGCATTGCAATGCAGAATGACTCCAGCAAGTGCTTTTGAGCCGATGTGAAGGAGTCATGGAATGGACAGCAGCAGCAACTTTGACACATATTTTAAGGTGATCAGACGAGTTGGCTGGCTCTGTAACTGTGAATCAGCTGATTGCATCTTGCTGTTGAAGAGCAAAATCCCACATTGCGGATTAAGCCCTTTCCACACCTGAATGGAGGCAGCTCCTATCAACGGATTAGTGCATCCATTAAAAACGTAAAACGGCAGTCAAGAACGGAGGCTCGATCCACACCTGTAGCTCAAAACGGAGGCAGATTTGAATTCCGCTAATCCGAGCCTATTTACAGAGCTTCCATTCACCAGGTGTGAGGGCCTTAGATGCCCTATCGCTCATTGTACCCTGCTACATTTGCGTGTTGCTGCATGACAGTGCATCGCAAGCAGTGCTGCACAGCCTCGAGGTATGACACTGCCTTTTTACATCATGCAGACAATACACATCAGAGTCTGCTATGGCCCCACCTGCAATGCTTCCTGCCTGAGCATAGGAGCACGGACACAACCTGGTTTATGACTGGTGTTCCTGGCTGGATACACCAAAATGTGCAGCATATAAAGCTTCAACTA
>JAABUW010006325.1_pt1 | contig 14921 bp, 18 predicted proteins | sample 5560081 | NCBI WGS metagenome assembly JAABUW01 (sample SAMN10711882, study PRJNA513363) | rock metagenome | isolation source: Antarctica rocks | place: Antarctica: Victoria Land, Knobhead sud
AACGAGTTGAGGGGGTTGAGGGATAAGGTTAGGGAGGGGCAGAGGAGGGAGAGGAGTAAGCTTGTCGCGGGGGCGGAGGAGGTGGGGAGGAAGATTGAGAAGGCGGGGGAGAAGGTGAAGGAGAAGGTGGTGGAGGGGGTGGATAGTGTGAGGAGCGTGGTGGAGGAGAGTGAGAGGGGGCCGATTGTGAGGGCTGTGAGGGATCTGTGGGAAGGGAGGAGGTGAGGTGGTATGTATACATGATGTGGATGACTTCGATGTACATGTTTTGGTAAGACTATTCTAAACCATTTTCCATGGTGTTCTGATATATGTGCTGCGAGAAGCTGCAGCAAGCCCAAACCTGCTACCCGTGAGCCAACCCGCTGCTTCTCCGACCTGTATGTAGCCAGCCGTGCTGATCCGGACCAATGCGTACACTCGACATTTCTGCAGCGGTGAGATCGGGTAGAGCTGGCTGCAAGTTCTCCTGTTTGCATGCCCGTGCAGGAGCTTGCCGTTTGGACTTGGCTATGCGGGTTCGACGTCATCATATAAGTGTTCGTTGACCGTGGGTTCCCTCAAACTCATGCTGCGAATCGTCATTTTTGCGACTTTCTTTCTCCTGCCGAAGAGGCACTACTGCGCATTACCACTCAACCTTCGGACGACCATGGCGGCCTGCGAGAAGGTGCTCGGCACGTATGAGCTACTGGAGAACATTGTAGTTCACATGGACGCTGTGATGATTCAAACTGCGAAGAAGGTAAGTGAAGCTTCCAACACATTTGGTACCTATTACAGTAGCTCAGCAATGTGCTCTATCCGCAAGAGCATGACACTCCGAGCGGCTTGACGCCTGCTTCGCCGGCTTATTAACTCCTCGCCCGTTTCGAGATCACTACTGACTTCTTCTTGACCAGGTCTCGAAAGCCTGGCTCGACATGACCAACAACTCGAAAGACATCCAGTGCGCCATGGTGCTCCGCCCAACGACGTTCCAACTCTCCCCTGGGACTGTGGACCCTGACCATCCCAACTGGGGTGAGACTATGGACCGCTGGTCATCGCCCGAATATGGTGACAACATCGTCAGATCCACCCAGTGCTTCACAAGATACGAGACCTCGTTCGATCCACAGTCCCCTTCCGCCTGAGAATAGACGAGGCGAGATACAAATTCAGCTTTGCCGATCTCGCAGAAGAAGACCTGTCCTCATTCGCTACCTTCCCGCCTGCCGCTGCTATTGGGCTCTTTACGTACCACAGTCGTAGGTGCAAGCAGCCGCCGCATCCTTACCCTGCCGCTCCTCTGGATCATTACTGCATCGTTTACGCGGGCAAAGGTGTAAGTCCAGCTCTCTGCCACGGAACCAGGCATGGTGCAGCGCCATATGCCGTCATCTTCATCTCAATTCCGAGGCACCTGCTAACTTTCTACAATCTTCAGGTGCGTCTTCAAGATCTGTTAGATGTGGGGCTGATCATCGAAAGGCAAGAGGGGCTTATGAATATACAACACGTCCCGGAGGCTTGGGTAGGGTTTCGCAAAGTGCAGAAGAACTGTAAAAAGGATGACTGCTTCATGTCTCAGTCAGAGTAACGAAGCGCGACTGGAGGCTCGGAGGTATCAGGAAGTACTCAACGGGGAGCCAGTCTCACACGGCCGAGGGCCGCAATGAGTGGCGTGCAGCTCTGCTGGGTCCCATCGGACCTCGTAACCTCAAAGACTCCACTCTTTGTTACGCTCTCGCGACATACACCAAACTCAACCATATCTGCTAGGTTGCCTGACTTTAACTCTGCACATCTGCCTCAGTGCATCTCTTGAACCCATACCGCGCAAGTCTCGCTTGATGCTCTAGCTCGACCATGTCAGTAATTTCCCAAGAATCTTCGAGAAATCTCATTGCAGACTCACTTCTGCGATGCTTCCGCTTCTTCAACCAATGGCCATGTGCTTCGACTCTTGAGCCCGATGAACACCAAAGGCTCCGCGAGCAGACTCCGCCGCGCCTGCTTCTGCAAGAGACAGTTGATCTCCCACAGATCTCGTAATCGAACTCCATGCGGGCGATAGACCACGCAGTATCGACCAATCTTGTCAAGAGTCGTACGTGGGAGACTCTTGCGAGATATTTCGTAGGTGTGGACGCCAACTGCAGTGCACGGTGGAGAGGTGACAAATGCAGACATATCCTCCATAAAGCACTCCGTCGGGTCGAAGGCAGTACGGTGGCCCGGTCCGGCCGACCATTTGCGTAGTGCTGGGTGCAGCTTCAAGCCGTCCGGGTACCAGGGCACGAAATCCCGGCTGAAGTCGAAGGTCTTGCTCTTGTGGCGATTGCGGATGAGAGGTTCTGCACCCCGAGGTGAGAGCACCATGGCATGCTGGATCTTTCGAGATTGATCAATGAGGGCCAGCCACGCCTTCGATACCTGTCTTGAGGACTGGATCGTGTACGAGTCTGTAAGAATGATGACGTTCTCAAGAAGCTCGTACGTTCCGAGTGCTCTTTTGCTGGCTGACCATGCCATCGTTAGCTATTCGCTGCAACTCGACGCGTTGAAGTATCTTGAGGACATCGTCATTGCGTTACTAAGGTAAGCTGGGTGGGTGGAACGTTACACAAGACAGGCACCTGCTGTTGCCTATCAATCCGAAGCCGAACGAAGACCACGGCATTCAACCGAGCAACGTTTCCGCCTTCCTCTGACCCAATGGGTTGTACTTCGTACGACAGCAAGCGTGTCTGAAGCTAGTCCACCGTGCCTCTAGCTGTCGCCCACGGCAATGCGTCGCACAGTGAGCCCGCGATGCATGCGCCCCGACATATTGATCAGTAACGCCGACACGATACCATCTGGAGAAATGGACTTGCTTTCACAGCTCCCTATGGCGCCCAGTGAATCCTCCGCCTAGTGCTGCCATCCCCAAACCCTATATAAGCAGCCGAACTCCGATGCGCAAGATGCTGTTCTTGCTCCTCCACCATCCTCTGCACATCCCACAGGTCTCGTACCCGCACACCGCGTCTATGGTAGACCACATGGTAGAAGTTGTACACTGGATACTGACTCCCAGAGTGCGGCCAGTCTTCCTTGCTGATCATCTGAATATGCAGACCGATAGCAATGCAGGGTGGGAAAGTGGCGAAGCAGTCGTCGTTCTCAACTGGACCTTGGAAATCGCATACTGTGCCATCCTCTGTAACCGGCACCAGCGATGGATGTATCTTCGGAGAGCTCGTGGTGTACCATGGCACGCAAGGATAATCAGGGTCGTCGTCTTTGTCGCCTGAGACGTTGTCGGGGATGCTGAAAGCGATGGGCAGAAGGACTGCAGCGGATTGGATGTCGCGAGACTTGTGGATAAGGTCAAGCCAGGTTCTCGATACTCGTTTGGCGATCTGTATAGTCGTTGGATCCATGTGGGCGATGATTCTCTCGAGCAGTTCGTACGTTTCGAGCGTCTTCTCGCAAGCTGCCATAGTGCTGGGCGGGTCCATGGTGATAGATTCCGCTGTTGCGGTCGTCACGGTGTCCGCGAAGCAGTTTGTAAGTACCCAACCCGTCTTTGTCATCGAAACGGCCGACGTGTGTGTATGAGTCCCAAGGCTTCATTTTGTCTTAGAGCCTTGTCTAGCGTGGCGGAGAGCACATCAAGCCTTCGTTAAGGACGAACCTATTCGGTCGTGGTGTTGAGTGAAGTGGGGATATTGTTAATCGATGTTCGCAGCCTTCAATGTTCGCAGCCTTCAAAACAGGCCGGGGAACTGTATAGGTGATCATCCTGGTTTTGTTTTGGGGATAGGCAAAGGGAGGTCGCAAAGATTGAGGTTGGCAAGCCGTATGCGCACACTTGCATAGTTCAACTCACGCAAGTAACGCTGAAAAACGAAGGGAAAACGAAAATGAGGAGAAGTATGTAATGTAAAGCTTTTGTGATTTATTCATGTATTTCTGGTTGATGACTCGAACCCAGGTCATATCGCGTGCAAGTCGTGTCTGCCAGGAAGTGGCTGTGTTCCGAAAGAGAGTGTGTTTTCGTGAGTGTATGTTTTATCCTCCTGCTGGAGCATCGCCGGCGACGGATTGACCCTTAGTCCGTTGGGTCGAGGGTGGACGTCTAGTCCCTGCTCGCCATGCTGACCTCCTCCACATCCTTGCCCTCCATCTCCGGCTCGGCTCTGGCTGCCGAGCTTGCAGACCACCAGCTCCATCCAGTGAGGCCGAAGATAGCAGCCGCGAGGATGACAACAGGAATGGTGAGGCTCTTGGCCGCATGAGCTTCCTGGCACAAGGATTGCAAGCGTCCACTTTCCTCTGGATTCGCGACGTAAGGCGCGAGGGCGCAGTTCCAAAACTCCGGGGTGAACGGGTAAGGGGCTTGGTAGGTGATGGATGTGTCTGATGCTGAGCCGGCAATCTTGGCAGGCACAGGAAGAGACTTCAGGAAGTTGATGTTCCATTGCATCATCGGGTACCAAGCATAGACTGCAACAGCCAGGCTGATAGCGAAGGCGACGGCGGCGAAGACCGAGGTGATCAACCAAGGGAGGGCTCCGGTGCGAGTGTTGTTGGCTTTGCGCACGAAGGTGGAAGTAGAGATAACAACTGCGCCGACGACAGCGCAAATGACACCGCTTGCGATCATGGCAGACTCTCTAGCCAGAGTAAAGCGGGATGGCGCATAGTCCATCTTGAGCCAGTAGGAGTACTGGGTCTCCGCCGTCGAGTTCCAACGATGGTAGTGAATCTGGAGGTCGTCATTTTGATGACCATTGACATACGCCACATTGTCGGCTGCCAGGCCGAGCATCGAGAACGAGACGACAACGAGCAAGAAGCCCAACCCGATGAGGGAGGTGGTTCGGACGTCCATGTTGAGCATATTGACGGAAGTAGTCTGATAGACTTGAAAAGAATGTCTGTGAGTCGTGTGGGTGAAAAGAGTGATTGTGATCGTTGACGCGATCGTAGTATCAACAAGATTGTCAGGAAAGAGAGCGACTGGTTACAAGGACTGTAGTCGTGAGAAACATTCGAGAGACAGGAAACTGGCGGAAGCCATTATCAAATACCTGACCACCGCGACGCGGCATCGCTCAACAATGCAGAGTTTGCAAGGTCGCGTCCAGTGCTGACGGTCGGGAACGCTCCCCGTCTTTGAGTCCAGGTTGGAAAGACTTCGCGACACCCACTTGTTCCGAGCAATGAGGATGGAGGTGGCAGCCCTATTGATCCACATGGCGTATCGTCAGAGGTCGGTTTCAACGGTGCCGACGGCTTGTTGGGAGTTCGCATGCATTCCTGCCAGGGGCGGCCCACAGGTCTGGTCCGCTCACGTGCGGTGACGAGCGAAGTGGAGATGATGTGCAGGATCCGGGCGAATCAGGATCGTTGCGCATTTGGACTATTGAAGTTAGTGTGCGAATTTTCACCGCACGCCATTCGCGGATTTGTTTTTCGAGTTGGACTTCGGTAGATCCTCAAGTCTGACTTTGGTACCTTGGTAGCCATGTGCTGTTCCTGCAGGTTGGCCGGCCGGTTCCTGTTTTCATCGGCTCGGACAGTTCCAAGGACGAGACGGACCGCAGGACCGGCAAGATGGAACGGCAGGGAGAACGAAGATGCGACGTCTCGATGCATCTCATTATTGACATCTCGAAACCGTCTCGGACACCTACTGTTTGATGTCGGCAGTCGACTAGACCAACCCGTGTCTTCTTGACCCTAGAGAGACCGGCGTTTTCACTTCCAAATGTTCAAACTGTGGTGGATGCGATCTGACCAAGATAAGTCATAAATGGCCCATCTTCCGAGGTTCAAATACATATTATTGATGAGCTGTTGCATAGTAACGAAGTATCATACATGCATCGGCTTCATGGTCCTGACCTGGGTGGAAGAGCTCGCGTCTTGATACTCGTCCGGCCGGTAGTATCTCCAGCAAGAACGTGAGAAGGCGCCCTTGGTATCTGAGTCGGAGCGCACCTTCATGGTACCAGAATACAGGTTTCTTGCAGACAGCAGAAGAGTGTCGTGGGGCGAGGTCATAGAGAGGAGGAGGTGGGAAGAGGTTTGAAGAGAGTGTGTAATGATCGAACAACAAGCCACTGAAGTATCATTGATCTTATCCTGCCACATAAGCTCTCCGCTCTGCGGTTAAAGGGTCCTTCCGAATGCGGAATTTGGTTTACCCCACAAACCTACGACTTCCATCCTCTAGACACGTCGAGGCCTGTACATGAGTACACATCCACCAGCCGGTAGAAGTCTGAACATGTACGGCAGAGGCCCTCATAGTAGCTGCTGCAAGACTCAGTATGTATATGGAGCCAGGTACGTCTCGGTAAATTTCCCCTTTACGATTACCCAACTTCATAAATGGCCCCTCCAAGCAATCGGAATCTGTATCTCGCCGCTTCAGTAGCGTGTCTCACAGCAGTAAGTCATCCTGGATCTCGATATGGAGGATCGAAAGTGCGACAGTCGCTCCCCCAGAGTACTGTATCTGCGGTACCGACGAACTGCCTGCTAAACATCTCCTACAATGCCTGTTTGGCTACGCAGTCGGTTTCATCGGCGGTGAAATTGTGCTGCCATCCTTCATATCCACCTTCCCCCTCGACCATCTCCCTCCCAGCCAGCTTGCTTCCGCCCGATTACTTGCTGTCACAGCATGGATAGTCGGCGCGCTCGCGGGGGTTCCGCTTGGCAAACCGGTATGCTCTGGCCTGGGGAGACGACTTTGCCTACAATTCGCCGCCGTTTTGTATATCATCGGCGCCGCTCTGGAAGTGTTCAGCTGCGGGAAGCTGTGGCTGTTCGATGTTGGTCGCTTTGTGAACGGAACTGGTGTGGGCGTCGGGACTCTCGTTTCGCCCATTTACATATCGGAGATCTCGCCGGCTTCGAAAAGAGGGGTGCTTATGTCAGGTTATCAGGTGGGAGTGCAAGCAGGAGCCCTGGCTGGATTTTGGGTCGCCTACATCTTCGACGCCGCCGTCGTAGACGATGCAGCACTGCAGTGGCAGTTGCCGGCGAGTCTGCAGTTGGTCGCTGGCGCCGCGCTATTGGCAGGAAGTTTGCTGATCCCAGAGTCGCCTCGGTATCTCGCGGAGCAAGGACAGTACGGACATATGAAAGAGTCGCTGAGTTGGCTCCGTCGGATGGACGTCATGGATCCCAAGCTCGCCTGCGAACCCGCCGACATCGAGATGGCCGCCGATCTGAGCGAAAAGCTCAAACATCATTCTTTGTGGAATGAGCTCTGCAAGAGAGACGTCCGACGCCGTTTGTTCGTCGGGATCGGCCTGATGGTAGCACAGAACATGGCTGGGCTGAACGCAATCAACTACTACGCCCTAGTGGTCTTCATGTCGGCCGGCTTCACTTCGACATCTACATCGTTGCTCCTAGGCGGCATCTTCGGCATCATCAAGCTTGTTGCCTCTCTTGCCTTCATGCTGAAGTTTACCTCTGTAAAGGGAAATCGCTTCTGGTTGATGCTCGGCTCTGGAGTGTGCGCACTGTCCATGCTCGTGCTGGCCTACTGCGTCCGCCACGATTCGCTAACCATGGAGTCGAGGGTCTCCGTCACGGGACTAGTGAGCGTGCTGATGGTGTACACTTTCACTTTCTTCTTCACAGTCTCGCTCGGCCCAATATCCTGGAATGTCTGTGCCGAGATCTTCCCGCTGCACATCAACTCGACCTGCTGTGCGATTACTACGTGCACCCAGTGGGCCTTTCAGATCGTGATCGCCGCCATGGTACCACCGCTAATGGCAACAGTTGGATGGGTGACTTACCTCATGTTCGGAGGCTTCTGCTTCGCCACTCTACTGTGGGTTCACTTCTGCGTGCCCGAAACACGCGGACTAGGTGTTGGGAAGCCTATGGACGAGCTTTTCGGCGCCGAGGATGTGGCTGCCGACGAAGAGGTGCTCGTCGAGGTTTCGGAGACTACTGCGTTACTGGTCCATGATCGACGGCGCAGAAGCTCATTGTCGGCATTCGTTTGAGAAACATAGGGAGATTGTAGAATCAGTCACAATATATTCGGATTCAGAACCGCGGTCAGGCTGACTTGTTCCGTTTGATGTCGGCAGTGGACTATACAAACCCACGTCTTCTTGAGACTATCACCAGAGCCAGAAGGGTGTCCAGACACTGGAAAGACGTGATCGATACATGATTCCCTGTTCGCAAGGCCCGCGTGCTCTTCCCGCTTTTTTGCGCCAAAAAATGGCTTGATCATCAGCTCAACTACAAACATAAATCCAGTTTGCCCCGAAACGAGACGACGGGAAGGATCAGGTTCCGCTCAGATCTCAATCCACAACCGGAGGCCCATGCTCCTACCGGAGAACGATGGGCCAGCATGTTTGAGCACACAGGTGATCTCCACGAGCGCTTACGATGGCGCACTCGGGGACTCGGAGCACAGCTTCGCTACCACGCCGGCATGCCAAGCTATCGGTATGCAAATGCACTGCCATCATTGGAAACACCAGACTCCAGGTCGACGAATACGGCGACATAACTGACGTTGGGGTGTATGTCGCTGACGGGGTTCGAGTTAAAGACCTCGTTGCTGTGGTGAAAGCGTTACTGAGTCAAGAAGGTTGCTCCGATGCGACGGCTTACATGTCAGGACAGATGGAACTAGTTGCCAGAATTGGACTGGAGATGCCCCAGAAGTGCAATCCCGGTGAGCTCTTGATCATGCCAGAGAGTACTTCATTCTATGAAGCATCAGCCGAAACACCAAGAGCACTAGAGGGGGTTCGATACACAGCACCAGGGGCACGCCATCTGCATCAAAGCCGCATTTGCCCGTGGATCATCGAGAGGGCAAGAAACGCTTCAAAGGATCACGAACATGCAAACCGCAGCTTTTCGAGGGCACGATAGCTGATCAAGAGCCGGGAATGATGGGCGGTGGAACGGTATGTGTGAAGTGTTGTCTTTCTAGAAAGCACTGACAAAGCGAGGCAAGCAATTCCAGATCGCTGATGATGCTATACAATTTAATCAGCTTCCCAAACAAAAGAGCTTCCGGCCCGCGAACCATCTGGAAGGCATCAAAGGCAAGACCTGATACTATAACATCTTGAAGTTCGGTCGTTTCAGCATTCATGCGTCCTCATCACGAATTTGCAACATGGACCAACCCTCAGCACGGACGGCAAACGAACAAGACCTGGCCCAACGGGTTCAACAACTCTCGCTGCACACACTCCCACCTGCTGCAGCAGCGGCGCTAGGGACTTACGAGTTACTTGAGCACATTCTCACCTTTTTACCACCAAGAAGTATCGAAACTGCCAAAAGGGTCTGCAAGGCATGGAAACACATTATCAAATCCTCGAAGAGAGTTCAAAAAGCTGCGGTACTACTTCCAATGGTGCCTAGCAACAAGTTTCTCCGATTTCAAAGGGAACGCCTGCCAGGAAACGCCAGTCTCCCGCGTTACGATGCACCCAGGGCGACCAGCATCCGCCTTCATCCAGACCTCGCCGCATCGCGCGATGAATCAGGAGCAGCCAGACGTTTCAGTATGACGGAAATCTGCAAGCAGACAAGCAGTTGGTTCGGCTTGCCTCCTTTCCACCGCCGCGAGACGCTTCCAGTCAAGCAGATACGCAAGTTCCAAAGCGCTCAAGATTGCTTCGCAACGCATCCTCCCTGCGGTGTCATCGGCATGCAGCTGCGTGAATCTCTGATGCCAAAGGAGTGGACTGAGTGTGTGGTTTACGTGCCAGAAGGAGTCCGAATCAGAGATCTTGTTGCTGTGGCAAGGGCCTTACTACGTCAGACACGGTTTGTTGATGGCGAGATCCACCAACACTTGCACATCGACGGCAGGATTGCCTGGTATCCGTAGAGCTTCCATATCGTTCGACGCGGCCCCGCACATGAGAAGCAATCTGTCAGTGGGCAAGGTGGAAGATGTGGGACCGTCCTGAAGATTAGAGGTGACCACGAATTTGCACGGACAGGACTGAGGACATCGACCAGGTAGATCGTCAGATACTGACTGTAGACGGGCAAAGTGGCGGATGAAGCGTTAGCAGGGATGTGAGGCGACACCCGTTCTCAGATGATGAGAATGGTGGTATGGAGCAGATGGATCATTGCGGTAAGCTACATCTTCAACATTATGCCCACAATCTGTGCGCTCCTCTGACAGTAGTGCCGATGCTTCCTCCGCGATTGGCAAGATTGAGACGTATACAAAGTATCATACTGAGAAGAGCGAACGCATACATCTGCGGGCGGGCCCGATAGTCTACCAAGGATCATCGAAAACGCTCGCTGTTAAACCATCTTATTGAGTACTGGTATTGCGTGCCATACTCTGCGTAGTTTTGTGCTTGAGCCATGCAAACCGCGCTTCAACATCGCACATTCTCCTATGTAAAGCCAGCTCGCTGTGGACTATGCAATGCTTTGTGCAATTGAACAAGCAGATTGCAGCAAGGCAATGTTTGGCGCCACAAGCCTGTACCCCAGCAAAGACATAAGATCATATAACCCAAATCAGCATGGAGGTTTCGATCGTGGTGCTCCTCACGACCGACCATGTCATCTTCCCTGGAGCCAGGACAGCAAGCCCGTGCACTTGTCGCCGATCTGCCTTTGAAAGCAAGCGCCCAACCCTGGGGCACCATCGAGTTGCTCGAGCACATCCTGGCATTTCTACCACCAGCAAGCATCAAGGTCTCCGAAAAGTCGTGCAGACGCCTGCGGAATGTCGTCAAGGGGTCGACCAAAGTACGAAAAGCATCCATCCTCTCCCCAATCGTGCATATGAACAAGTTCGTAGAATGGCAGCTATTGCGAGGCGGGGAGTCCTGCCTTCCTCGCTACGACACGCCGCTCGCCTTACACCCACTCATTGAGCACACGTCCCGCAACAGCCATGGGCTAACCTTCAGCATGCCTCTCGTCCGCGACTACCAACCAAAAAGTCTGTCCCCAGCATCCGGACCAGTTTTGATCAAGCGCATGTCCGAGAGTCTATCGGCGGACGCCGGGAAAACGTCGACTCTCACTGAGGATGGCCTCAAGCTCGTGGAAGACGCAGACACGCCCAATGAAGGTGCCGTCACGCTGGGCAACTCACTGGACCACTGGGCTACACTCCCTCCTTGCCGCGTTATTGGGATGCAAATGTGCTGCTGGCAATCAGGGAGGAATGATGACTGGACCCACTGCATGGTTTACATTCCCGACGGGATCCGCATCAAGGATCTCATGGCTGTGGCTGAGGCATTGTTGCGTCAGGATAGTGGTGAACCCAAGCACACCCGAATCGAAGGGCGACTTGCATGGTAGTTTAAGATTTCTGCCGCCGCGGTGTTGGAGAGGAATCCGCGCGGCAAGTTGTTCTCCGGAGCAGCCAGTGCAATGAGTGTCGCAGGCAATCGCTGCGGCTGTTATTGCGATCCGTGGGGCCGGAGAGCTGGTGGCGGTGCGGACAGATGCTTTGGTTCTTCGCGACTTGCTGTGTTCGTAGTGCGATATCCTCGCATTTACAAAGGGGGGCTTGTGTTCACGGCCCGAAAGCAGGTCATCGAGCAGATAGACCAAGATCCAATATCCTACACCATCATCATACATACCATCCACGTCAGCCGTATCAACCACTTCCCCTCTCAGCACCCCCCTCAACCACCGTCTCCCCTCCCAGCCGCCCCTCCCTTCCCTCAACAACCCTCTCAAACCCCACCCGCACAAACCTCCCCAACTGCCCCCAAAAATAACACCCAGCCTCATGCTCCCTCACCCGCTCAAGCAACATGGCAACCTGCTCCCTAACCTCCAACCTCGGATGGAACAACCCCAGCGCAACCGTGAATAATCCAGTAGGCTGTCCCGCCCCTGCTGTACCGCCACTGGCCCTGCTGTCAGCGCCGGAGGAGCCGGTGAGGATGGTAGATAGAAGTTGGCTGATCTCTGCATCACTCTGTACAGCAGCGCAGATCGCCAGGTAAATGTTGGAGGAGGCTTCGGCGTTCATCCGCAGTTTACTCAGCTTATCGTGGAGATGCTGGAGATCGAGATCTTTGACGGGGCGGTGGGCGTAGTAGGCTGCTAGATCCTGGATGAAGTAGTAGTAACTTCTCGTATTGCGCCATCCTTCCAGTCTTGTCGCGTTGGCGGCAAGCTCCGCATTCTTGAGCTGCGCGTTCGGCCACACGTACCCATGTCCCGCTACTTCAGCTGGGAGCTCGAATGCACTGCCTGCGGCAGGAGATTTGGACGGGCTGTCCAGGCGTGGAGACCCGATGCTGAGGGTTGGAGATGTGATGCTAGAGTGGATGTACAGGCTCGTAGCGCCGTAGACCACCTCTTCAAAGGCAGCGGCGATTCGGATGAATTTCAGAATCCACCGTCTGAATTTCGCGCGGATAGCGTTCTCGCCGTGGCGCTCGTTGATGGCTGTAATGACGTTGTGCATGAAAGACGCGTCGCCTGTGATGTCGTTGCCGAGATTGGTGGTTGGAATGGCGTTTCCGCCTAAACCGGCGCTCATCGAGGCACCTACAGCTACGATGGAGGAGATGCCGCCGCCGCTGCCGGGATGGTTGGATTTGTCGGAGTTGTGGTGTGAGCCAGCACCGTTGGTTGACTGAAAGAATGCTACGCCTTCGGTCAGAGGTGCTTGCTCGACCTTGTTGCTGATGCGCATTCGTCCTGTGGAGAGGTCGCAGAGGACGTCCCACCACTCTGTTTTATGCGCGAAGGCTGGGTTGGTGACTCCAGCGATGAAGCCGGGGACTTTGAGGAGGTCGTCGATTTTCGTTAGGTCAGTGTAAGGAAAGGCGTGTCTAGTGAAGCCTCGTAGCAGGCCTCCTGATGCCAGGGAGCAAGCACCAAGAACTGCTTCGGCCACTTCGGAGGAGGGCAGATTGTGGCCGAGAAAGATAACTCGTTTTTGTGTCAGCAGAGCATTAAGGAGGACGATGATGGGGTGAGTGAGATTGCCAGAAGTCGTAAGATGAGGGTGCGTTGGTGAGAAAGGGACTGGCGAGGTGGCGTGTGGAGTAGAAAAGGTGGTGATTAGCTTGACGAGGCTAAAGTCGCCAACGGTCTCGGGAGACAGGGCCACCGGGATCTTGACAGGGACAGGAACATTGGCGTATTTGACGACGCTCTCGAATTCGTGGGTATCTCTTGGCAGGCCGTAACGATTCCGCGTGTGAAGCTGAGCGGTTGGCGAAGAGCTTGGACGACCATTCTCACTATCTTTTGAGGCCATTCGTTGAGCGATGAGTGCTTCGAATTTGGAGAGGAAGAGAGCTTTGGCCTCGCTAGATTGGAGTATGGACTTTTCGTAGTAGGAGAGTTTGGGCATAAGCGAGAGGTCCATGTTGTTGACTGCCTCGTATAGGCTGGCGAGAGTGTCCATGATAGGGTTGGCAAAGTATTCTTGGAGCGCTAGGAGCAAAAGCGGCTTGTATATATGCAGGAAAGAGTGCCGGGTACATATAGCCATTGCTTTGACTATAGCTCCTCGCTTGACCGTCTTGTCTTGCTTCATGTTGACCAGATTGAGGACATAGACAAGCGGAGGACCGTCAACGCCTTCTGGCTCATCTTCCACGTCCTCCTCCTCTGAGCTGCTCTCCACTTCTTCAGCCTCGTCTGCTTCAGCTCCACCATTCGCTTGTCCATCGTCTGCATCTTTCCGCCGCCTCTTCTTCTTTTTAGCAAGTGGATCCTCTTCCTCCTCCGGTGCACCGTCCTTATGCAGAAAGAAGATGGTCCAGTCCTGTGCCCGTACGTGTGCACCATCTGGCAGCATCAACTCAGCCAACATATGCTCGTCCCCACCCACTGGACCCGGGTACTGATGCTCCATCACACTGCCTCGATCGATGTCGAAGCTCGCCACCAATATGTACTCGACATGCTTCTCCGTCTTGTCTGACGGGTACTGCGACTTGACCGATCGTTGTCGAGGTCGTGTCCTGGGTGGGGGTTGAGTAGGCCGAAGGTCACCATTGGAGGCAGAGTTGTGTACTGATGGGCCAGGCGAGTTGTAGCTTTGTGCTGACGAAGGCTGAGAAGTAAAGGACTGGTTATGGTGGTGGGTGTTGGGGAGGTGGTTCCCATCGTGAGACCCTGAGCCATTGCGAGAGGGTTGTCGAGTGTGTGGCTGCCGGTTCGTTGTGCTGGCTGAAGTACCCGTTGAGTTGGTGTTGGGCCGAGAAGGCAAGACTGCTGCCATTGTGCGTGTCACCGAGCGGGATACTGTAGCGGGTGCATCGTTGTGCGAGAGTCTTGCATGGCGCCCTCATCTTCACATATGCAGGGGTCCAATGGAGCATCGGCGCTAGCGGAGATAGAGTTGCCAAGCTTTGTCGAGTCTAACTACCTTAAGCCTATGTTTACTTCCAAACACCAACTCCACTTCATCTTGTCGCGAACAACAGACTATGGAAATCATGGTATGTACAGTCTACGACACGGTATGACATGAGCTGACGGTCCCAGGCCAACCCACTCCGCCCATCACCGCTCTCCTTTGACTCCGGACGTCAATCACCCTTCAAGCGCCAGAACAGCGCATCCCCAGCAACAGCACGAGCAACGACACCTACACAGTCCCCGACCAAACCCAGTGGCGGTCTATCGCCCATCAAGTCTGGCTCTCTGTCGCCGGAGAAGGCGAGCCCATTCGTACGCCGACCATCACAGATCAGTCAGACTTCCGATCGACCAACAAGCCCATTTGCACGGCCAACAAGCAGTCTGAGCATACCAGCATCCCCATCACGACAGACCAGCACTGAAAGCAAGAGAGAACTGAGCCCGGCCGCTTCGCCACACACTGTAGCTTCAGCTGACGAAGAAGCTGCACCAGATACGCCCTCCAGATTTACAGTCCGCGCTGCACCTTCCCCGTCGCCCTTCGATGGCGC
>JAABUW010006326.1_pt1 | contig 14920 bp, 20 predicted proteins | sample 5560081 | NCBI WGS metagenome assembly JAABUW01 (sample SAMN10711882, study PRJNA513363) | rock metagenome | isolation source: Antarctica rocks | place: Antarctica: Victoria Land, Knobhead sud
CTGTTGCTGACATGAGTGACATCAGCTCTGACTGCAGGCGCTTGGTGACTGCATGGCTGTCAACTGTGCTGGTCACCTTTGCAGTATCCTGCTTGCCTGCTGCTGGCACATCAACCCGCCTGTTCTGAGTTGACATGCTCCTTGATAGTGATTGCGGCACTCACAAGGGCTGTTTATGTAGGCAGGTCCTGCACAGAGCATGCAAACTTTGATTGCCTGATATGCAAGTCTGGTCAGCCCTGCAGTAAACAGGCCGGCTGACACACACGCACACGCACATACAGGAGTTGTCATCTCAAACGGACACCGACTGTCGGTAGAGTGGACAAGCATGAGCTTTCTCTACTCACTTCCCAGCTTTCATGGAGCATGTCAGCATTAGCAAAAAGTCATTTGCACCATGACAAGACAAATGGGTAACGTGCACCAAACAAGGTGCATGGAAGTGGGCAAAGCTTTGCAGCTGGAGGACTCGAATTCAAACAGGTCACTGCACAGCCGGTCATACTCAAGACAGCAACGTGGAACTGGAGTGGCAACTCGGACTTACCAGAGGTCGCAGATCTTGAGACACGGACGACCTATGCCTGACGCGACTTTTAAACAGAGAAGACTCAGTTGGAAGTTGAAGCTTCCATCTGGTTTTCTGGATGGAAGGAGCCGACTACAAGCTGGCACGAACCTCTGCACACTTCACAGCGTGTTAACCGAACGTCACCTCAGGAAGTGCCCAGGGAATGCTTGGAAGAACCATTGAAAGCCAATTGAAAGCCAACTGGACCAGCGCTCTCCGTCCAGCTCTGCGTTGCAACTATCGCTCTCCGTAAGCCGCGGGCGCTCGAGCAGCGGGACTGAGTCACATATCGAAACGATGACTCCTGCTTACAGCGCCAAGGTTCACGTGACGTGGATGTGAGCCGTCATTAATAGCTTGATGGCTTCTTGCATGCATCACCACCGATAATTTTGTGTGTGGCTGTGGGCCTACTTAAAGCCGTCAGTTAACGCCGTTACCTTATGCACCTTGGCGCTGCCGGGAAATAACGTGATGCGTGTTGTGCGCAGCGCGCAGTGCGCACGTAGGGTCAATGTGACTTGCTGCAGCTTTTCAGCTTGCCCCAGTGGGACCTATTTAAAGATCTGTTTTCAGTGCATCATTGCTGTCGCAACAAGTTGTGTTGCAGTTTCCAATTGTTGATCTAGAGGCCTGCTACGGTCTTACACACCGTCATACACAAGGTACACTTTCTGTTGGCCTACTCATGCCAAATGGATGTATCCCGCGCTGTCATGACCTGGTGCCAGATGTACTCGAAAGGGATCTGCCCATGCTTGGACAGGCAGGAGGACTGAAGATGGTTAGCAACTATGTCTTGTAGCTTTGAGCTAGCACAACTGCACTACCAGCTAGCTCCTGCAGCGCTCCTGCATGCTGAATGCCAAAGCCTTTAAAGCCAAGCACATGCCTCCTGTGCATGTGAAGAAGACTGCCCTTGGAAACCTTTTGCAACACGGAGTCCACTGCAACACTGGCGCCACTGTATTGTCACAGTCCTTTACTACATAACCATGGCACCTGCAAGCTTTGTCATACATGCAACCACAAAAAGCAAAATGACATACATAGCTGCCACAGATCAGATGCGGCCTTGCCAGTATTTCATGGCCTCAGCATTCTCCAGACGAGTTAACACTAGAGCCTTTAGCATGCAAGCCTGCTGATTGACAAACACTCGAGGTGATATGTAAGACAGACATTTGTTGCAGTGTGTGCCGTGCTTAGGCACAGTCAAAACATGAAGTGTAGCCTGATTTTTGCACCACTTGCTGCAATGCCATATCAGCATCTTCCCCTGGCAGTACACTTCGAGCTGCATACTATCAAGAAACAAGGTTGCTGAGCATGACCTCCTCTGCTGCTAATTCAGGTTGACTTGCGTTTGCAAAAAGGCATACACTGGAACTCAAAACGTCGCAAGATTTTTACCTCGAGCAGAAATATGTCACACAGCTGACCTGCGTATGCCTCGTAATTGCCCAGGCGCAGACCAGCCTTTCGTGAAAGGGAGCACTGGTAATGAAATATGAATGAATTTGGTGCTGCACTTTTACAAAGTCACTGGGCTCCTGTCACCTCATGACCAGAAGGGCTTGCAATTGCCAACAAATTTGGAAATGGAAAGATCAAGGCTCAGCAGAAATGAAGCACGCTGACCATGCAGGCCAACAGCAATGAACTGACTAGCATGATCATCCTGCTTGTTCTGTCCTGAGGAGTCTGTTATGAAGCTGCTGCATGCATGCCGCACCTTTTGGGTAAATGAGTGCTGAGTTGCGCCTGGCACCTGGAAGGGCTCATGTCTGGCAACAACTAGCACAACCGCTCAGCGTACAGTTGCATGAGTGGCTAGGCATGTGTACCAGGACTTAGTTGATGATGCCGACAGTGTTGCTGGTTCTTCAGCTTGAAGTCTTTCGAAGTGGCAAGGCTTGGCATAGGCAAACCCTGTATCTGCTCCAGAATGGGCATTTTAAATCAGCTGCTTCTCGAAACGCCCAATATGCATAGGAACACACGTTGCGAATGGAAACGAGTAAGCGGTGTGCTTGATGTCCCCTTACTGATCAGGATTCCTGATGGGTCGAAACAAGCAGCTAATCAAGGCTTGACAACCAGCGTTGCTGCTACCGAACACTGAAAAGTTCAGGAGCTCAGTTGGTCGAAGCGTGCAATGCGACACGGGCTGCCCGACAATTGTGACTGCCATGCATTGCGCAGCCAGGGAACAGTGGCTTTCAGACTGAGGCCCTGAGAGGCCAGGGCGCTTGACAAAAGGATATTAGTAAGAGAGGTTAGGCTGATGCCGTGAAGCTCCGTAAGCATTTTATCGTTTTACGGAATCGTGAAATTGGCTTTATTTTTGTAAGGTGAAGACAGTACAACATAATGTACTGGAATAGCGCCAGGTGGCAATTTGGCAGCGAGGATGGTCAGCGCAGGGCGCATCCCTCGCAGGGGGGTCGACGCTGTGCACTGCTGCAAGGAAAGAGCCCGACCGACCTTGCAAGGTTGCTGAATATCAATCACCTCACGGCGGCCTCGAGCGCTATCACATTCCATTTACAGCCCTTCGCTGCTAGCCTTGCTTGTGTTGCCCTGTGTTGTTTGCTTTCGAGGTTACCTTTCAGGAACCAGGTCGCTGACATCGCAGGTCAGTATGCTCTGCTTCGCGGTTATGCGGTTGTTTTTGCTATGCAATAAACCTCGTGCACATTGCTTAGCCCGTTTGTTGTACGAGATTTCGCTCGTCAGCATGTTCGCAAAGATGTATGCTTGCGCGTGCTGTTGCTGTACCGCGGCTCGATGTGCTGTTAGATCTTAGACGTCTGTCTTTTCAACCGATTAACGCGGCTTTTCAGCCTTTTGCTTCCAGCACACTCATTTGTTTTGCTGGTGATGCAGGTTGCAGCTCAAGTAAGCGCAGCAGATAAGCAGGCAAGCACAGAAAGCATACGTTGTAGGTCAGCTAACTGTCTGTGACAGCAACGGTTGTCGGTATCAGCCTTCAGATTTTACCGTCGGCTCGGCTTTAATAAGCAGAACTAGCAGCTGCCTTGCTCCAGTTTCTCAAAACAAGCGTCAGCTACAGCGGTTGTTTCAGCCGTCAGTGACATCAGCTCCGACGACTCGGAGCTCGTTAGGTCAGCCAAGAACGCTGGCTTTCTTCGGACGGTCCGTATCAAGATCAGAAATGTCCACAGGGGTAAGGCTGCAGCAAGCAGCGTCTTGTGATTGTCCTTGAGCTTGACCGTAGCCTGGCCTGGTAGTTTTGCACTCGGGCAGCTGATGCTACCTGACGCTTACAGCGACCGTTCTTGTGCTGCGTGGCTTCCATTGCTGCATGTCTCTTCGACCACTGTGATGTTTTTGTTCTCAGCATGTCTTCTTTGAGTTTCAGTTGTCTAAGCATTCCTCTCGTCGTGTGTTGCAGTTGAACGTGTCGGCTTTGGCTCTGGTGGCGATTTTGCTGCTGGCTGGGTCAAGTGCACAGGCTGCTCCTGCCTCGCGGAGGCTGCTGGAGCAGACGCAGTCTGCAAGACGTACCCTCCTGGTGAGTACTTTTTGCTGACAATGATGGTGCTGCTGCTGCTGCTGCTATTCCTCCAGTCCACTACCTACAAGGCCAGTACTGCTAATGACATCAGCCTGTGAATCTTTTCTGATTTTTGTAGGCTAGTGGATATGGATCACCATCTGTTTATGGCTACGGCTATGGTTACAGCTCCCCTGCTGCCACACCTCTCTTTGGTAAGTCTCGGCTTTTACATCTGCTGGTGCGGTACATAGTGTGCAGAGATGCAGGTTTTCTTGTGTCATAGTGCATTGTGTGTGGTCAACCCCAGCCCCACATAGTTCTTGCTGGTACTTATATTCATTTTGACCCTTCCTGTTGCAGGATCTTCAGCAGCTGCTCCAGTATACAGCAGCCCAGCATACAGCAGCCCATCACCAGCAGCATACTACAGCAGCCCTAAGCCATATGCTTATGCTTCTCCATCTCCAGTCCTAGCAAGTCCCACACCTGCGGCTCCAGCTCCAACTCTGTTTGGATCAGTCAGTTCACCTGCTGCTTACTCACCAGTGCCAGCTTCACCCGCACCCTATGCAAGCCCTAAGCCTTACAGCCCAAGCCCATACTCTTCATCCCCTGCTCCTTACGCAGCAGCCAGCCCTGTATCTAGCCCCGCTGCCACCCCCACCCTGTTTGGCATGGCTCCAGCAAGCCCATCTCCAGCGGCGTACGGAAACGCCGGGTACTATGGACGATGATGTGATTGACACTAGTTGCAATGGTGCAATGGTGTTGGTTGCATTGAAAGATGTCAGCGTGTAGATAGTTTGTCCTTGACCCCCTTTTCTTGACATTGCCGGTCTGGGTGCTTGACTACGGAGGTTGGAGTTTAGCTTGGTATATGGTCTTGACCTCCGTCTGGAGACCTGACGCAGTAATAGATGTACGTTAAGCAGCAGTAGCTTGACTTAGTGAAATCAACCTTCCTGGTGTGAGTGCTATTTTATTCTCGCCTGCGCTGCTTACACAGATTCGATTTGAGAGAACCCATACATCCTTCAGGACCCGAGAGATGTATTGTTTTACGGCAGTCAAAACAATACGTTGGTACATGGAGCTCGGTTGTCTTGAGCATTTCACTGCCTAGGTTAGCTTTTGACACTTTCAGTACGAGTACAGTTTCAGCAGGATTGGCAGTATGCCAGATGCATCGCAACAAATGTCTTCAGGTGCAGCCTTGCAACGCTTTGCAATGCAATTTGATTTGTCTGTTTTTATCATTGGGACTGTGGAACTCCATGTACAGATCCTTGCTGTTTGCAAGAGACCTGATTTATTCTAACCTTCTTTGTAAAAAATGTTAGAATTGTCTACTATTATGAGCTTCTGTTGCATGGCTGTGGTAAAGTAAACGTGGGGAGAATTGTGTGCATCTTTCAAAATGAGTGTAGGGAGAATTGTGTGTGCATTCTTCAAAGTGAGTTCACAGTCCTGGAACTTAAGAAGCCTGAGCTGTACTCCTTAGCAATGGTGCAACCTTACTGTCTGTAAGAGCTGCATAGAGTTGCCTCTGCCTATCTTGCGCATGCGTGTGTGACAACATCATGATGCTCACATGGTCTTCATGATGGGCGTGATATTGTTCTGTTGCAATGGAAGCAACATGATGCATGAGCGCATGAGTACAAAGTCTGACTTGGGTAACTCCTGACGCCATCCTAGCGTTTGGCTGGCGCATGCAACTCCATTGCAGATAACCACAATACTGCAAGCTGGTGCTCAACTAGACATGATGCACATGCAAAAGTCTTACAACCATCCTGTTGTCACTTTACCAAGCTCTATCAAATCAGTGCATCCTTGAGTAAAAGTATCTATGAATTGATCTGCCCAGGAACCAGCACATTGTCACATTTAGCCAGGTTTGGTGCATCCTTGCTTCAGGTCATGCTCATTGTTTCCAGTGCTGCTGCTGTTCATCTGAAGAGACACGGCTAGCGGATGTTCTGGGTCTGATGCTGCCAGTTGGGGTGTAGCCCTGTCTGGGGACTGCTATGAGGGAGTCTGGCCTGGCTTGAGCCTTAACCTGGCTGGTGTTGGGGCGGTGTGGAGTCACAGCCTGGGGTACGCAATGACCCTCACACAGCTCTGGGGCCTGCCTTAGCACCTCCTTCAGCCCTGCATCACCACAACACCTGCTAAAATGCATCATGCAGATGAAATTCAGACGTCCAGACTTTTGTCGGACATCATGATATGTGCTACGATCAACCCTTGGTCAAAGCAGCTGCTGCTTGATTCAGAAGGTCCTGCAGCATACAGCATTGTGTGAGTCATTATCAGGTGTATTCAGGACAGCATGACTGCTTCGGCCGAGCACCAAAAAGCCAGCAGGTCGGCATTGATACCCAAGTCATGTATTGTGCCTGCTACAGTCAAGATCTTTTGCATGGTGACTGCAATGCACAACCACAAGTCGGCACAACTTTTGCACACAGAGGATGTGTCTGCTGCCCTGCCAGGTGATGAGTAGCAGGCACAGACCAGTTGCCCCAGTCCAATTGCGCCACCTGCATGACACACTGTTTGGCTTAGGCCTTGTGGCAAGCAGCTGATGCCATGGTAAGAGAAGAACAGGATTGCCGGGCTTCTCTGTTTGCATATGCCATAACTGAGGTAGAGAAGGTAATAACAATAACAACAAATATTGCGATTTCCAGCTCATGATGAGCTAGGTATGTGCAGGGCAAGTCTTGTCTCTCCAGAGCACGAGAAGGTGGCAGGCAGGAATGCCTGCATGCCTACACAGCCATGCAGGTTGAACCATTTCACACAAACACACACACACACACACACACACCCTGAACACACACACACACAACAGGCTTAGTGGAGACAAGGCTGCTGGTTGCAGAACATTGGACACGTGTTGATGAACTCTTGTGCCGCATCACACACAGTGCATACTGCCAGGGTTGAGGTGTGTGTTTTCGCGCAGTGAGGCTGTTAGCTGCCGTCTGTGCTGTGCCATCTTCTAGATATTGCATCAGATGTTACATGCTGAGCTTGGGATCAAGCTTGAGATTGCATTCAAAGTTTCTGCATGCTGAACTTACTTCAAATGAGCTGCAGGGAGGGTTGGTGGGGTGCATAGCAAAGTAGACAACGGCAGCTTTGGTCAGGGCTTAACTGTTCTGCGCCATGCAACAGATCTCAATCTGTTGCTTGGGATATGTGGATTGAAAAGAACCAGTACTGCACAGGACTTTCTTGGCCGGAGCTCAAGAGTCCCATGCATAGGATTTGCCACTTGTTTTGATTTGCCTTGTCAGGCACTTTCAACTCACATTGTGCTTTTCACCTGTCAGGTTTGCATACGCCTTTATGATCATACCACCCCATGTGCATGGTCTGTGTAGCCTCAGTACAGAACAGACATGCTGTGGCTTTTTAAAATCTTTTCATGCGCAGTTGCAGTATGATAGGATGGGGTAAGCATAGGCCAGACTGATGAAGTACCTCCAGATACAATGAAAATATTGTCGACTCCTTTCTCATAGAAAGATCTGACAGCACTATGATCTTCTGAGGTGCACCATTGATGTAAGCCAGGATCTCTGTGGTGAAAGGATTGCACTGCCTTGACAGCAGCCGGATGGGATAGTTTACAGCTGCACTGCACATGCAGCTGTGAGAAGCTGTGTTGTACATGGTGGCAGTGGACAGCAGAAAGACAAGTCAAGCAGCAAAAAGGTGAAGTGATGTGCACCTCCTTTCAGGTGGTATTGTGTGAACTCATCCTCATCCCGCAAGTCCAGCAGAAGTGCGTCTGCCACCATGTCTTGCATCAATGCTGCTAAGCTGCTGACCTGCGGGAGAGACAGCGTGACTTGCCTGTTGTGTTAGCAGTATCTGCTGACATGCTACAGGTCTACATGTGGTGTGCAAAACCTGCCCACCTTGAGCCTCTTGAAGTTCTCTCCTCTGTGGAACCTTGCATTGGCCTTAGTCTCTGACGACTTGATCTTCAATTCGTTGCACCCCGTGTCTAAGCGAGCTTTGACATTGGCGTACTTCTTGTTTGCTGGTGGTGGACCCCCTTTTGGGACCCCTCCCATGGGTTTCGCTTGCAAAGGCATGGTACTGTGAGCAAGGTAAGCAAATCCGGCTCCGTCTTGCTGCACCAGGCCTCGCCCAGGGCCCCGCCAAGGGTCAAGCTCTACATGCGTTATCAACAGCGACCAGGTACTATAACGCCAGCTGCAGCCTTGCAGATTCCACGGATCACACTTGACAAAAAACCTGTCTTGGCCAACTTTACACCAATCAGGAACGCGTTGCAAACTTTATTCAAAAGTCTCGTATTGCGGACTTTCCCAGTCTTGTTACTGCGGACGGGTTGTGCAGCGCGCACAAGCAAGATGCGCAGCGATGTCAACCAGCTGTCCCTGTGGGATTTGGAAACCTGTCTGCTGCTTTCAACTACTGTTCATTTCTTGCTGATGACACAACTTTCAGTACACATGAGACTGTCAAGTATGGCACAAAATGCGTCAAGCTTTTTAGGTACATTACACAATGAAAGAATGGCAGACATGATGAGTATTATACACTTCTGTCTAGACTATGCAACACAGCATTTGGCACTATATACTGGCCAGCTGCAGAGATAATACAGCATCTACACCGTCTACACTGTCTACTTCAAAGATGTAATTAGTGAGAGCAGTGATTCCTGAAGGAATTCCCCTTTTCAAACAGGGTCCGGGAGCAGCAAGATACCATTGTGCCCCATCAGACATGATACAATTAGTAGATGCCTATGTGCCGCTGTGGCTGATGATCAGGATGTGTTTCAGACTCCTCATTAGGTTTGATCTGCATCATATGTTGGACAACAAGAGAGCATAGGCATGCCCCCTTTAGTGATGACTTGAAAACAGGCAAACAGTGGTGCAGCAATTAGACTGTGGCGCGGGTGAAAGCCTCTGCCTCTACTCGCATGGCAGCTGCCAGATACACCCTCAGTGAGGCAGCATCCTTCACCAGAGATGCCAAACTTTCAAAAATCTCTGTCTCAAAGGCCTGGTACTCATTGCGCTTGGCTGCATGAACAGTGCAATGAATCAGACTATGGGCAGGTTGGCAATCAATGACAAAACATGTCCTGGTAGCAGCAAAACTTGCAGGAACCAGCAGGAGTGGCAACTTTTCATATGATGCGCAATTCAGATCTGCACTGAGCCTCAGCCATAGAAGTTGTTGATACCTGACGCACAAAATTTGAGGGAGTACCTGTTAGGCTGGCATCCTTTGCCTCTAGTTTGGCTACCAAATCAGGCTCCACTTTATCTTGGGCCTGCTGCTGCCGTATCCTTTTCAGCTCAAGCTTGTTGAAACCTCGCCGCTCTGCATCAAACTCTGCAGCCATGCAACATCTCACAAGCCATGCTGGAAGATGTCAAAGCTCTGAGATCAGAGCTCTTCAAGAGTGACAAGAGTGAGCTCTTCAAGAGTGACAAGAGTGAGTCCACATCATCAGACAAGTGGCCAAGTATGTAATGAAGTTTAGGCCTGGTGCCCATACCTAGCCTCCGATTTTCTAAAGCTTTGATTCTGGAGGAGAAAGATGTGAAGACTGTCAGCCACTGATTTAAGGGGTTTAGTACTGTGGCTTGCATCTTCTGCCCCTGAGACATGACGGTATATCAGAAAGTATCTTGAATGGCTTTAAGGCCTGCTTCAATGATCTGCCTGTATGTATGCATCAGTGAAGTGCTCAATGCCTCACCTGTTGCTGTGCAATGATTCTTAACTCCTTGACCCGCACATCATGCAAAGACCCTATGCCAGTGCCTACAGCTGCAGCACTCTCCTGAATTGCCTCTGGCACAACAACAGGCTTGGCCTGGTTGGTTTCGCTGTCAATTTGGTAGACATGAGGCATAGGTCTGGACAATGTGTCTTCTGTGGTGAGTAGCATAGCTGCAGTGAACACACGCTATTATTATCTGTGTCATGTATATACAGATCATCGCCATCTGAAACGGTGTATGTTCCTGTCTCTCCGGGGGTGACCTGATGTTGCAGACTCTACAGCCTTGATCTGTCTGGCGCATTTGTCCAGTCTGCGTGCGAACTCACACCCTTCTTTGTACATGAGGTTCACCCGATCATTGCTGGTGGCTTTGAAATGTCCAGGGCCGCCGACTTCCGACACCTGTAACAACAGTGATAACTTCGCCAAGACAACACAAACACATGCTGTCTGAAGCGCCACATTTCCGCTGCGCGACAAAGCACCTTTTCTCGAAACCGACCGAACACTCCCATGAGTGAAAGAATATGTGTTGCTGCAGCTGCTGCTTATACGGCACTTGCTGCGCTCGCTGGCATGTGCAACTCAGTGCTGCTCTGCAGCCCATATTCAGGCGACACTCCCCTGGGGAGCTTCCTTCGATGATCTCTTGCGTTCAAAACCAGGGTGTAACGCTTCCATGCCTGCCATGAAACGCTTTGCTGTGATGAGCTTGCTCTGTTTCGCCAAAGGCTGCTCATGAACGCTGCTGGTAACACCATTGCAGTGCTGCTGCTCCTCATCTGTGTTGCTTTGTGGATGATCGCCATGTACAACCAGTGGAAGTACGTCCATACGTGATCAGCAGCTACCGTGCGCGCCACACCAAAGCGGACGCATGGCGGAACGTTACTCTCGATACGTTTCCAAGGTCGTTGTGGGACAGATAGCAGAGACCTCTGGGTTTCAGGCTGTCCATGAATCTGCAGTTGACGTGCTCGCTGACCTAATGCTGCGGTACATCGCTCAGCTGGGCTCCGCATCTCGTTCTTACGCAGAGCTGGCTGGCAGAACTGACTGCAACGTCAACGATCTTGTAAGTGTGACGAGCGTCCAGCTTGGCTCTTGACAGAGTCATCGCTGATAAACACAGTTCGAGTGTTGTAGCTGCTTACCTTTGAGGACATGGGCATAGACCTGGATGAGCTCAGAAAGTTTGCAGCTGCTGGGGTGAGTACTTCAAGAAATGTCTGCAAGCAGCTCATTCTGTCTCAATGGTTGCCACCAAGCGACATCCTTTGCTGCAGCAAGAAGTGCCTTTTGCTCATCCTTTGCCACATTACCCAGTCAGCAAGGCACCAAGTCTTGCCCCGACCTTTGCTGACAAGAAAGAGGTGTGCGTGCCTTGCCGGCAGAAACCTCTCAATCTTGCTGTTCACTCCCATTACCCCACAGTGACTGATTCTTTACCTGCAGACACCACCGCCGCATGTGCCGGCCTTCCTTCCAGCATTCCCAGACAAACACACGTAAGCATGCTTGCCTCCATGTTCTCCTTTGCGCCTGCCTCAGGATGGCTGCCTGCGTGTTCTCTCAGCATGCTGTGCTGCGCAGCGATGTTAGCTGTGGGCATGAATCTGATAGTTATTATTTTGCAGCCTGTTCAGTTCCATGTGCTATTACCTTCCTTCCCTTCTATTGTGCAATGCATGTACATTGATGACAGCTTATCATTGTGGTGGCAGGTATGTGCAGACGCCTGCATACGCTGGGAATGAGCAGCAGCCTAGGCAGCAGCGCTTAGCTGCTGACAAAGCTCGTCGACAGGTATCTAACACCAGCTTGCAGCATGCAAGTCCACCTTGCCCGCAGCAGCTGCCACACATGGCACATTCACTGCTGACTGTCGAGACACAGCATAGACATAGCAGGCTCTCACTGTGAGATGTACTCAGGCATTATGCAATGCAGGCTGAGAAGTCTCTGGTGAAGCTGCATGACCGGTCAATGCCTCCCCCTCCCCCCCCAAAGTATCCCCCTGGCGCCAAACCCCCAGGGCTGAAGCTTCCTGCCAGCATGGGACCCCCTCCTCCCCGCCAAAAGCACACCAACCCCTTCTTGGCAGCCCCCCTGTGGGAGGAGGCTGCCAGGAGTGCCCCAGCACCTGAATCTGCCCTGCAGAACAACAGCAACTTCCCGGAGCAAGGTCAGTCCCCACTTCACACCCTTGACACCAGCATTGCCACCACCTGCTGCCATTCAACTCCATCTTGTAGTCTTGCTCATTGATTCTGAAGCTGCATGAGCAGCTTGGGGTGATCTGCACAGCTCTTAAGAGTGGCTATGACAGTGACCTTGTGGGACACTTTAAGCAAGCTGTATGCAGCAAGAATTGTCAGCATACGAGGACCACGTGCATCACCTGGGTTTTGCAGTCTAAGTAGCCTATCAGCAAAGCTACAGATGCACACAGCTAATAGCTGCACAAAAGCATTTTGTATCTGTTTCCCCAGGTGCACAGTTTGGAGATGAGGAGGAAGAAGAGGATGAGGCTGGGCCCATGGAGGGTGTGACTGAGGCCTTGCCTGATGCTGGAGGTCAGCTTCCACCTCCAGCTTGTTTCCAAATGGGTCCTTGTCACACATGATGCTTTGGCCTGTTTTTTGTCAGCATAGTCAGCACTCTGTCAGCACAAACGCACTCTGTTGGATCCACCATGTGTAGGCTGGAAGATATGTCTCAGTGTTCCCAACACCTATTGCTGCATTTGTTACAGCCAAATGGTTGCTGCATTCAAGCTGTGACCTGTATCACATGAGCATGTCTGCAGTCAAATGGTTGCAAGAGAACGTAAAGGACAGACGATCTGTATCATTGTCTTCTTCCCACTGCTGGGGCAGAGGCTGTGATTGCTATCATTGCTGTTATTGCTATTATTGCTAAAGTCTGAGCCCTGCTGGAGCTGCCCTGCCTCAGCAGCACTTACCACATTAAAGTCGCAGAATGCCAATTGGCAGAATATTGCTTACAACTTGGGCGATCATGCTTGCATGTTCTGTGCATCTGCCCTATGCTGATTCTTAAGGCCTAGGGAGATGAATAATTTTCTGTACTCTGACTGCCATGCACTGTTTGTAGGGCATTGGGCAGACTTGCAGGCCGAGGAAAGCAGGCAGGCTGCATCTGCAGGCTCTGCTGTTCCCTTCACACTGGACCTTGCCGGCAGCATGAAGCGCAAGGCAGTGTCTTCCAGACTGCAACGGTATGCTCTTAGTGGCATACACTGCACAGTGCATGTGAGGTGTGACTTGTGATGACTGTGGCATGTGCTCAGTGCTGCAGGCCTGCTTGCTTGCATGGCAAGAAATGCGTCTGTTGTGTATGAAGCCGGCAAATGTCAGCTCACACAACAGTTCTTGTACAGCTTACATAGAACTTGTACAGCTTGACTACTTCTTGTAAAGCTCCTTCAAATACTGGTAGTACAGGTCACACATGGCATATACAGTCCTTCTTGTGCAGGGATGTGCAGGATGCTTTTGCAACAGCCGATGACGACCTGCCTGCTGTACAGCCTGCTGGTCGCACCTTATCCAGTCAAAAAAGCAAAAAGGCTCAGAGGGATCCTTCTTTACAGCACGCTGAGCAAATACTGGCAGCCGGCAGTGATGCACTGAAGATGCAGCAACAGTAGTGACTGAAGGCCTACATGTCAGTGCTGCATTGAGAGCGCTTTTCAGTGCGAAACACATCATACTGTATTGACTTGATTATGCATGTACCTGCCACATATGTCCAGCAGCATACACATGCAACGCATCTTGTGAGACCCTGAAGTCAGCATTTGCGGAAGTACCCTGTGATGCACAGTGACAGGCAGTAATGCATGTGAGGCTTGCGGCTGGCACCTGTCAGTAACTTCACGCATCAACTAGCCAGGCTACACCTACAGACATAGCAACCTTTTCCCTTGCAGGCGGTGTTATTTGTAACACCGATTTGTTGCCTATCTGGGGAACTTTTGAAGTTTGCGTCAGGCGTTGCATGACTGCACAACTAATGTGCTGCTATATACCGGAAATCCTTCGAAATGTGAGAGTATGTCAGCAGCGTTGCACACTTCACAGAAAGACCAAGTTGAGAGTGGTCTTTGCAATCGGTAAACATACCATCAACACAGCAAACCGAAAAATCACTACTCTACTGAGCTTCTGTTGCATACTCAGCACTCTCTCTGATGCGTTGCGCCTTCCACTCACGCTTACTATGCCGCCTTGAGCTAAGAACCTTCATAGGGCCCTCAAAGTTCTCTTCAAAGCCAAATGCTACAGTGGTGGGGCCTGTCTTCAGCTGCTCCTGGACATCCTGAAAGTTTATGGGTTGCAAAAATGGACTGACCGCCTCATCATCAGGCCCTGTCAAAACTTGAGCTGGATTCTCAGGGTTCGGTCCAAATCTGCATGATGATCACAGAAGACGTGAGCACTACCAACACACAGACTGCACAACTACTGCTTTACTGCATTATGCAAGCCAAGCAGCAGGTCTGAAATGTACACAGACTGAAGCAAGAACCAGTGCAGGTACAGACATGTGTCAATGCAAAGCAGAGCAGAGCAACTGAACAGCAACTGTCAGACTGCAGACTTGCACAAAAACCACTGCTCAGCCTAGCAGCTCAGCCTCACACAACAAGAGCAGCGATGCAATGGTACAGATCTGCACAGCATGTAATAAAACAGTTGAGCATGAGTGAGCCGATGACTCTTACTTGAAGCCGTTAGCGATATACAGGGCGCCTTGCCCAATGTTGTACTTTGCATTGATGCAAACAGGGTTGGGGCCCAGCACCATGGCAAAGAAGGCATATGTCAACTTTGGATTCTTGCAGGTCCAGAGGGGCACCATCCTTTTGTCCTTCAGCTCCTTTGCAGGTGTCATGGCTGCACAACATTATGATTTTTATTACTATCATCATTTCTATTATTGTTATTCTAATTACTATTATTATTATTATTGTTGTTATTATTATTATTATTATTATTATTAT
>JAABUW010006328.1_pt1 | contig 14913 bp, 21 predicted proteins | sample 5560081 | NCBI WGS metagenome assembly JAABUW01 (sample SAMN10711882, study PRJNA513363) | rock metagenome | isolation source: Antarctica rocks | place: Antarctica: Victoria Land, Knobhead sud
TTGCTGTAACTGATGAAGCAGCATTGGCTGGCCTTTCAGGTGGGCTGAGAGTGAGCATCCAAATACCTGTCATGGAGGCTGGGAGAACAGAGCAAGAGAAGGGGCAGTAACGCGGAATGCAGCAGGTTTTGAGCTCATCTGCTTCAGCTGCTGCTAGCACTCTGAGACACACACTTGCGCTGCCGTAGTCTGCAAGGTTGCAGGTTCAGGCCATCGTCCCTGTACGTTCCTGGTCAGAGCTATGGCTCGTGAGTATGATCCAACCTGTGTTTGCGCAGGGAGGCTCGAGGCTGCGTTGCTGCCGCGTATGGAGAGCTTGACAAACAGCTGGGGCAAAAGTAATGCGGAGTTATTTGCCTTGCTGAGGCTGTCTATTCCGGTTTCAGCGAACTATCTCCTCAATAGACTCGTCAGCTTCAGTAGCATACTGTTTGTGGGACACCTTGGACCAGCCGAGTTAGCTGCAGCAGCTCTGGGAGGATCTCTTACCAATGTCATTGGCTTGGGCATTTTGGGAGGCCTTGTTGGGGGCATGAGCACTTTGTGTGGACAGGCATCCTTCTGCTCTGCCATCATCCTCATGTTTGCAAGAAGCGCAAACCACTTCTTCTTTCATCTGTGTAGACTCCTGTAATCCAGCACATCTCCTTTATACTGCAAGCAGCGTCACCATCATGCACAGTGCCACTTGCTGTTGTACAAAATGCATGAAAGGTGTCGAGCGTGAGCTGTTATGCTTATAGAGGTCCTCTACACTGCAGCTGTCCAGGCCCATGCATGCACATTGCACTCCACAGCTATTGCTGCAAGCCTCAAAGGTGACACCTGCATGTGTGCAATTACTGCATGACATGCCTGTGTTTGCTTGGCACGCAATGAACTATGCCTTACTGAGAGCTCTGCCTTCAGGCTTATGGTGCCAAAAACTATATGTTGGTTGGGTTGGTGTACCAAAGAGCGTTGCTCATTGTGCTTCTGGCTGCTGTGCCTCTTGCTACAGTGTTATTGTTTGCCAGGCCATTGCTTGTGCTGGGAGGGCAAACAATTGAGGTTGCAGAGATGACGTCAGCATACATTCGGTGAGTACAGCATACATTTGGTAAGTACAGCAGGTCCTGTAGCCAGGTTTTGGCAGTTGCTTGTCAAATGTGAATGCCATTGCCAATGTTAAGCGGCCTGCATGCAAACAACCCTGCGTACTTAAAGCGCAGAATGTTTGGGATGCTGCTTTCTGTCATTGTTGAATGGCATGTAATTGTATGCCATCAAATGGTATGGTGGTAACCAACCGCACTTCTTGTGTGACAATGCATCCCAGAGATTGGCTGCATTCATGACTGCCGCCATCAACGATTGCAGAATAATGCCCTGACTTGCATTTATTTCTGGCTCAAGCGTCTGTGAACGCGTTGACCTCATCATGTTCAAGTTGAACTGCTGAGAAACATATTGAGCTCCCCATATTCAGGTGGAACTTGCCAACCACCTTTGGCTATGGCGCCTTTATCTGCACCACAAGGTACCTTGTCTGTCAAGGCATTGTACGACCCCAAGTTGTCAGCAGCGCAACTGTGCTGCTTCTTCATCCAATTGTCAACTGGATCTGCATATATGGCTTAGGTACAGACTGCGAGCTGGCTGACACAGGCACTCATGCACAGTCATGCCTGCTGTCTTTACTGCTGCCTTTACATACTCTGACTGGTCTATGTTGCAATCAGCTTGCCTACATTCTGCTGCCTTGTCTGCAGCAGATTTGAAGAGCCAAATGCTCCTCATGCCTACATTGTCTGAGAGCGTTCTGTGCACACGATACATCAGAGGCATTTTTGAGCCACATTGGTGGCTAATGTGCAGTAATGCACATCATGTCTGTGCTGCTGCGCCAGCTTATGCAGAGATGCATGGCTGCTGTGTGCAGGTATGGGTTATGTTGGGGCTGCACTTGCATCATCAATATCGACCTGGATGCAGTTTCTGCTGCTGGTTGTGTACATCAGGTTCTTTAAGGTGGGAGGACTTCCTGCCATGTCATGTCATGTCATGTCATGTCATGTCATGTCATGTCATGTCATGTCATGTCATGTCATGTCATGTCGTGTCATGTCATTGAGCTTGCAGCTGCGCTTGCACTGACACACGTGCCTCCTCCCTGGCTGTCACCATTGCATAGAATTGGCTTGTGCTGATCCGCTGTGACACTGCTTAAAGAATGATTCTTGTCAAATGATCTGCATTAACAGTGAATGATTGCAAGCATGCTGCAGAAAGCGTGTACATAGCAAAAAATGCTGGCAATTGTGTGTTCAGCTAATGACTTCTGCAGAAAGGAGAGAGCACATGGCCTGGTTGGTCTGGTGATTGCCTCAGAGACTGGTGGACCTACATCAAGCTTGCTGCACCATGTGAGCATGCAACCTGTTTGTCAAGTAACTACTTGTGCGTTCACACTTTTGTTTCATGCTGTTAGTATTGCTGTTGGATTGTTGCATTGATACCTCTTGTGTACTTTCTTGTCTTTGCTTTGATGAATGAGCAAACAGTTTTTGCCATCCTGATCGTGCTTTTTGGACTTTAACAAAACACATTTTGTCACAGGAGGGTCATGTGTCAAACCAAGATTGCAATCAATTTGCACACATGCTTGCCCAACTGAGCTGTTGTCATGCAGTGAGTCGCAGCTCAATTGGGCAAGTTGTTTCCATAATGTTGACATGCGTGTCACTGGTGCCAGACTTTTGAGCATTAAAATACGCTGTCACAAAAGGGGCGCCATTGCTGGCATTAGTCAAACTTTAGTCATGACTTGAATTACTGTTGTTACAACCTGTGGTTTCATGGGGTGACCAGGACTTTTTGTCTGACAGGACAGTCTTTGTATGTACAGGCGTGCTACTGGCGTCAGAATGGTGGGCACTGGAGATTGCCATCATGATGGGAGGGCTGTTGCCTGATGCACCCCTGCAGCTGTCAGCCATGGCGATTTACAATAGCACCAATGACTTGTGTTTCATGGTGTCAAATGGCATGGCTGTTGCTGTATCCACAAGGCAAGCCTGCACAGTCACATACGCATACCAGTCACTGATGCACTTCAATGTGGCTCCAATGGATCAGTATGTTGGCATGAGCAATACTTCAAGCCTCAAAGTGCTGCCGCCTTTCTTCTACCTGCGTGGTCTGTGCATGTACATATGCATGCAGGGTCGCCAACAGTTTTTAGCACTTCACCATGCATGCAACTTGTTCTTCACTGTATTGCTTGCAGCCAATATGATGAAGTGCATTGCAGGGTGGCAAATGAGTTGGGAGCAGGCAATCCTAGGGCAGCGTACCATGTCTGTAATCTGGGCCTCGGCTTGGTGCTTGCTGCGACCTGCTGCCTCAGTCTGCCCATCCTCATCTTCAGGTGCTGCCTAGACTCCACGCTTTATTGCTCGCTCGCTCACCTTCCCACCAAACCACCACTCACCCATTCACTCACCCACCTACTTACTCATCCAACCCCCTCACTCACTCACTCACAAACTCGCGCTCACTCGCCAACCATTCACCTACCCACTCAACATACCCACCCAACATTGACACTTGCAGGCTTGCGTGAGGATCTCTGCTCATATCTGATCCCCAACTGACAAAAATGAAAGGCACTGACAGGCCCAGCCTTCTTCTTCACCAATTGTTTTCACCCAAACTGAAATATCAGGTTGTAAAACTCTTTCGAACATGACAGGCACCATTTGCACATGCAGGCATCAGTGGGGATCCCTGTTCACGTCTGATCCCCAGCTCATATCAGTCATAGGCTCTGTCCTGGTAGTCCTGGCTTTCTTTGTCATCTTTGATGGTCTGTCTGTGGCGCTTGGTGGTGTGGTGAGAGGCACAGGCAAGCAGGCAATAGCAGCTCCCTGCACACTTGCAAGCTACTACCTCTTGGGCCTGCCAGCTGCAGCTGTGCTGGCCTTCCCATTGAACCTAGGTGAGGCTTGCTGCCTCAACGTCTGGTTTATGCTTGTGCATATGGTGTTTTGTGAAAGCAGGCATTTGCATTTCCTTGCAGTGTACCAGCTACTGGCCCCTTCTCTAGAGCTGCTGCAAGGGCAGGAAGCTGGTATGTGCAAACGCCTGCTCTCACACAATACCGTACCAACTGCCTTCACTGAATTTAGGCATGACTTCTCCTTCGTTCATCAACGAATTCATATCTTCCCCCAGAGTCAGGCACGTACAGTCCAGAATAGCTCCCTGTGTGAAGGGCTGTTTTGGCAGTCTGTGTACTAACTAACGTGTGTTGCTGTGGCGTACATCACATTGACAGCCTTGTACTTGTTTGATGTCCAGCTGCAACAATCAGCAAGCATGACTTCCTCATTGAAGGATTGATAACATCCTTGCTGCTGCTTTGGCTTGTTGGTATGTCTGTGCAGAGTTACGAGACCACAGATGTTGCTGCCATGGACCCAAAATCAGCCTACTGGAAAAAAAGCAACAGTACTGCATGCCTTGCTAGCCGCTGTGAACAAGATCAGGGCTTTTTTCTTGACGCGCAGGTGTGCCAGGGCTGTGTCTGGGGATTCTGCTAGGCGCTGCTGCCACTGATGCAAGCTTCTACTTCCTCATGTGGCGCACAGACTGGAGCTTGGAGGCAGACAAGGCAGCAGAAAGGGTTGGAGTCCAAACCGAAAGTGGCAGTGCAGATGTCAGCTTGGAAAGCATTGCTAGCCTGCCTATGCAGGAAAACACTGACAGTTTTGAGCAGCGATTTGCAGCTGAAGGCGAGACAGCACAGCTACTGGCAGGGCATTTACCAATGAGTCAACACCAGCATCACGAGCATGTTTGACAACAGGCAGAGGGGGTGAGAATTCTAAACGCATTGCAATAGCTTGCGCATACCCAGTATGGCATCTATGGCACACAATCCAAAAAAGCAATCAATCATTACTGAGTCAGCAAAGCATACTCAGAGCCTGACAGCAAGTTTCAAAATGATGACATAATGTTAATGAGCAATGCTGCTCATAATTGGGTGTTCCAGTCCATGACCAGCAACTTGTGCTGAGAAGATTGGTACTGTCACTGGCAATTGAGTATGCTACTGTTTGTCGTGTTGACAGTACTGTGTAGTGTGGGTAAGTATTTGTTTTGCTCTGATTTCAATGTACACGATTTCAAGCACTAGATTAGCATATGTTGTTAGTTAATTAAGCATGCATTGATTGATTGATTGGTTGATTGATCGCCGTCAAGTTTATGCGACACATGTGAAGTATCTGCACTGTGGGTTTCAGCACTGTGGGTAAGCCCCGCAAGATCTCCAGCTTTTGCGTTGAGACTGGAAAGATGTGGTTGCTTTCAGGCTCTGCAGTTTGCGGGAGCGAGAGCACACAAGTTCTTGCGCCTTGTTGACTCGATCGCCTTGAGCATTTAGTGCTTAGCGTACGTTGATCGCCCAATCATTGTCTGTTGACTTCCCTGACGGACGGCCAGAAGCGACTGTTGCGGCTCCCTAAAGACGGCGAAGACAGCGTTTCATTTCTCGGCTTCTCGCTTGGCCATCTCTGCTCTCTTCGTCTGCTTGGCGGCTATCCTCGTCCTCAGAGCGTCATAGCGTTCTGGTGTGCCGTGTTGACAGGCGTCGGGCCAGTCGTCTCGCACCACCTCCGCCTGCGCACCAATTTTATGTGCACATTAGGTAATGGACGACAACCAGTTCAAAGAGATGAACATGGACGGGGAGCTCTTCAACAACGTGACATACACCAGCGACCGAAACGGTTCACGCTTCCTGGTGAGCGTGGGAATAGAGACCGAGTACCGTGCTGGCGCGAAATACTTGGTTTTGGAAGACCTTTTCATGCAAGGGGCTGATGGACTGTCGAGGGTGTTAGCCCCCGGAAATCTACCGGAGGCCCAGAAAGGAACGGGTGTGTTCAGAAAGGTGCTGGCAGACATGACACGGTATGCGACGAGCAGGGGGTATGCGGGAATAGGATGCAGCAAGGTCGTCAACCCGATCCTGCTGCTGGCCCTCCTTCGAAAAGGTTTCACTACAGGCGATCCGTCGACAGACCGAAGTCTTCTGGCAGATTTGCAGAGCTACAACTTTACTTTGACTCCTAGTTTTTACAATCAACACGAGGTGTTGCGCGGACGCACTCCTCAGTGGTCTGTCTACAGAAAACTGTAGCACCCACCTGGAAGTCTTGTTTTTTCTGAGCCGTCGCCTTCAGAAGTCCGTCCGTGTGCGTGGAGGCCATCGTTGACAGTTACTTGTGGAGGGCGCCGAATCAAGAGGAGCGATCTGATGTGAAGGAGAGGCGCGTGAGGGGCTTCCAGAAGCGAATCTAAAGGTAGGACGCGGAGTCTAAAGACAGCGAAGACGGCGTGGCACATGCCGGGAAGATGCCTCGCGGTACGCCCCTCCAGAACGCCTTTGGCAGGCTGCGCGGCAAGGGCATCCTCGCGGAACCCGCCCTGGCATGAGTCCTGATAAAGACCCCAAAGATTGATTGATGGGACAAAGCAAATTATAATGCAAGTGGAAGGGCACTCAGTCCTGCCGCTTTGCGGAGCCGACGCTCATGCAGCCAATGAGCATCCTGTGGTGGTTGTTGACACCATGTAGCGAAAGCAAGCCCGAAACAAGCATCACACGCCGAGTATAGACGGAATGATCCTGTGCATGCTTCTGTGATCGGGGGTCCCCATAACGCTGAAGTCACGCTAACACGCAGATGTATGCTTGTGGGAGAGGTGAAGCTTAGCTTGTAGGTTGCAGTTCGGTATGGACGATGACCTGGATGACATCGATTTCTCCGCTATCGACCAGATCGTGGAGAATCACCAAGCCAAGCAACGGGTACGGGTAGTGCTAGCCAGTTTAGGCGTAGCTGCATGCAAGCGTATGAGTTATAGCTGATACTGTACTGACGTGCAGGGCAGTCAAGCAGCCCCAAACAGTCCTTATGGCAAGGGCGTAGGAGCAAGCACTGCAGCTGCTCCTCAGCCCTCAAGACAGCAGCATGTGCATCAGCAGAACCAGCAGCAGCTAGCACGGCAGCAGCAGCAGCAGCAGCAGGAGCAGCAGCAGCAGCAGCAGCAGCAGCAGCAGCAGCGACAGCCTCAACCACCTGCAGCTGGACCTTCCAGGGATCATAACAGAGTGCAGGCACAGCACAGGTCCGCTTACCAGCAACCACTTGCACATCAGCATGCACGCTCAGCACAGCCACAGCAGCAGTCTGGTCAGTATAATGCCAGGCAACCTGTACCCACACAACAGAGTGTGTACACAGGTCCAAGACCAGCAGCTGTCCACCAGTCCAGCGGCCCTATGGGACGTGTTTCATGGGCCGCTGCCGCTCTTGGTATGTTTACAGCCGTATTATGCCAACCATAGTTACAAAGGCGCTCTTGTGCAGAGAGGTTCTTAACATGAGCCTGCTGTGCTGTTCAGTGATGCAAACATGCCTCGCCATACAGCTTATTCATGATGGGAACACCCAGTTCCTGCTGTAGTACGCCTGCCATTAAGCAAGCAAGCACAAGGAGAAGCTTGCTGCAACTGCCTTGTCTACCATGTGGTACATGAAGTGCTAAACATGTGCATCTGTCTGCCAGGGCAACAGCAACAGCAGCAGCAGCAGCAGCAGCGGCAGCAGCAGCAGATGCAATGGCAGCAGCCAGGTGCAGCTGCTGGGGCTGACATGCAGCACAGCAACCGGGAAAAACAGCTACATGCAGAAAAGGAGGAGCTGCAACAGCTGTAATCAACTGCCTCATGCTTCTGAGTGAAAAGCATGTATGTTGGCACGAGGCTGCAGGCATTGGGCCAATGAGTACCTAGTGCAAGGTCCAACATACATGTATGTTTCTGGGACCTGCCATACGTCAGCATGACCTTGTAGAGTGTGACCTGTGTAATGTGCAACATGCAGTGCAGGCAGCTTGTACCACAGGAGTGTCGTCTCCATCTTGACCACCAATGTCTTGTGCTGTTCCCATCTTGTCAACCAATCTTTATTGCTCGATGCAGGCTGAAGGCAGAGCAAGGCAGAAACACCATGCTGAAGCAGAATTTGGAGCGCAAAGAGCGTGAGAGGGACGATCTGCAAAGCCGAATGCAGCAGCTGTCCTCTCAGTCCACTGGCACGTCATCAGTCACAATAGCAGAGGCTCAGAAGGAGAATGCCACACTGAAGCAGGAGCTGGCTTTCAAGGAGCATGAGGTAATGACTGTGTACTGTGGTATTGGGCTGTGTTGCAGTATCCAGCACCTGAACTCCCACCTGCACCTCGCCTCATCACTGTACAGTCCAGCTCAGCATACGCTGTCTCATTGGACTTGACGCCACGCCAGATCAATAATGTTGAAAGCCACCGCAGAAGTTGCGTTGTGCATAAGCATAGGCTCTGACTGGTCATCACTTTGCTGTCTGATTGGGTTTGGCGCCACAACAGATCCATGAGTTGAAGAGGAGGTGTGCAGAGAAGGACCAGTCAGTGCAGCCTCTGGAGGAGCAGGTGAACCACCTGCAAGAAGAAAGGGAGCGCATTCAGCAGGAGCTTGAAGAGGCATACAGAGAAAGGTCAGCTGCTTCAGCTTGCATATCATGCAAGTGGCCAGCAAGTCTGGCTGTGCGTGTGTGATTGTGTGGTTGGAGCATAAAAGCACTTGTATCTTGCTACAAAGAGTGGCTGTGGTGATGCCTTCTGAAAATGACAAATCAACTTACAGAAGAAGCTTGACACATCTGCTGCATCAAGTTCCAGGCCTGCTAGTTTGCATTCTCTTTTGCCCTAAAACACATTGCCAGGCTTCGCAGTGACTACAGCACTTCAGCCAGGTTTCGACAGCCCCCTTGCCCCTGGGGGGCACACTGCCCGAGCTTAGACTCAGCCTAAATGCAGTGCTGCAGTGGACTCAAGAGGGTGCAGGGCCTTGGAAAAACTGGGGGTTCTGTGTGGGCCACTGCCCCAAACACAAAGGCCATGTTGGACCCTGACTTCAACACTGCCCAGCATAGCCACACCACACTTTGCCATGCCCCAATACAACCATGATTTAGGTTCCCCGCGCTGATCACAATTGCAGCGATTGAACGTGCCATCATTGCAGCTGATGCTGCCCGGCATGGCTGTGCAAGCATGCATGCATGCATGCATGCGTTTGAAGGCAAATCACTCATTGTGCGTGCAGGAGGGAAAGAGGGGCGGGTGCTAGCACCACGTTTGACCCCCCACCTGCGGCGCCCCGCATGAACAGCCCCAGTCCTAGCAGAGGCAGGAAGCCAGCCTCTGGTGCAAGAAGCAGCAAATCAGCAACAGGTGGGTGGACACACTCCCTGCATCCCTGCAGATTATCATACACACTTGCTGCTGAAAAGAAAGAAAAAGACAAGTCAATGCCTTTTGGCGATCATAATGGGAGCCCAAATATAGGACACAGCCCGATTTGGAAGGGAAAAGGAAAAGCCTAAACCTTTGGTGGATCAGGCCTATTCTTTGCTCAGCTATCCAGCCTAGCTCCTGGCAGCAAGCATCACATTTACAAATGCGTTGATGCCAGATGCCAGATGCCAGCTGGAACAGCCTGTGATCTAAGTTGCTAAAGCTTTTGCTATTGCAGCTGTCATGCTTTGGACTTCCTGGTGAGATGTTTGTGATGCAGAGGGTGCTTTTTCTTCTGCACCTAAGCCCCTCAACCCTAAATCCGAGACATGACTGCACAGCTCACATGTTCAGATTCCTGATGCAGGTGTCAAGCGGAAGCTAGCTAATGTTCTGGGTAGTCCAACAGGCACACCTAGTGGCACCCCAACTGCCGCCCCCGTGCAAAACGGCCACGCCCCCTTACCCCTGCAGTCAGTTGCCAATGGACAAGTCAGCAACAGGGAGGGTCAAGGGGTGTCAGCACCCCCTGCCCGGCAGTCTGGAGGTGCGTGCAACAGAGGCCATGTGCCAGCATTGTAGCTTGCTTGCCTGCTCATAAACTTGATCGCTACCTTGTTGACTCACTTGCCAACTCACTTGACCCCTACCTTGATCATTCCATCCTGTGTACGTCTGACTCATGCTATAACACTGTTGTTCAGTATTATCAGCAAAGGTGTACTAGGCTGGAAGATCGTGGGTGGTACCTGATCAAAAAGCTCTGGTTGACAAGGAGATATTGTGCATGACTTCTGTATACTGCTGCAAATCATTGTGAACATCGGCTTGCAACAGGACCACTATATCTCCTTGGTGTTGTGCAGTTGCCCAGAATAAGGACCCAGCATCAGCTACTCCAGATCTGCCTGCATATGAGCTACCCTCCTGGTCCAGATTCCCGCAGAGCACCAACCATGCCAGCACAACGCTGCAGCAGCTCTGGCTCAAGTGCCCTGACAGCTTCTCCTTGCTACTCACCCGTCATCATCCACACTTTTCTGCTCATCAACAAACTGCCCAAGACTCTGCTGCACAGCGTTCAGACTCGCATGAGATGACTCAGTCACAGTCGGAAGCTCTCACGCAGCTTATGGTACAGATACAGCAGCATGTACAGATGCTCGCATGTGGCAGCACATCAGCTAGTGCTTACATGCTGCACGACTTGATCATTTTCCTACAAACCTGCCAAGGCCACATTGCTAGAAGGCATGAATCATCAGCTCCCATGTCAGCCAAGGAACGCGAGCAGCAAGTTAGTCATCAAGTGCCTAGCGATGACTCGGCACCTTCTGGGTCAGCTTCAGACAGGCTCACGGCAGCAGCGCTGCTTGTCACTGCTGCCCTCATTGCATGTGACAAGGCTTGCCAACAAGCAGTCACAAGCAAACTCATGAAGGCTCAAGTCAATGCGCAGGTAACACCAAGTCACTGCATTCTGATGCCTCTCAGCGTAAAAGACTCTACATGTTGCCGCTGTGATTATGCTTTTGCAGTCGAGTGGTTTGCAGGTTTGCAGCCTTTGAAAGGTGTCTGAGCTTTCCACATGTTCTGGACCGACACCAAGTGAAGAGTACAGCTTTTAGGCTGCGAGCTGTTACCAATATACGTGTGGACAGCGCCCACAAGAAGTGTTGCCTCTCTCTTGCACAAATCAAAGAAAACATGCTGGCCAATGTCTGTGCTCTGCGCATCTTGTTAATTGCACAGCAGATCATATTACGCACTTTGAAACGCTTCTCAGACAAGATTGCATACAGTGTTGGCTTTGCAAAACAATCTGACAAACCAAACCAGGTTGATTCACAGGCGCCTGCGCAAAACAAAGAAGCTGATGTTGCCAGCTTGCACTTGGGAGGACTGCAGCTGTCTGCCAGATTGACAATCAGCTTTGGTGCTGACCCTGGCCTGGCAAGACCTGTTCTGCCAGCCAACCCTTCCAGGTATACTGTTTGCCACGCACTGTTACATCTGCCTTATAAATACACTGTTATACATCCTCAATCTTAATCATAGTAAACTCTGAGCCCTCAACCCCTCACCCCCCTCAATTTGCTTGGCATAGGGTGACACTGACACCCCAATCCCTCAAGACCCTGCTGCCTGGCGATGTAATCGGGGGTGTGAAAAGGGACTGTGTTGCAGCTGAATTTTCATCCTGTAAATTTTTATATTAACCTGCTGATGCATGCACTCCTTCAACGCCTGTGTTCTGCGTACTGCCCAAAAGATAGCTGTGCGGGGTTGTGTCACTGTGCTGTACATGCTTGTTTCCTTTCTGGACGGGAGACACACCAACATGCGTTATCCTACAAGAGACCCTAGGGGAAATCAAGAACTGATTAATGAATGCATGGATGGATGGATGGATGGATGGATGGATGGATGGATCAATGCATAATTGAGTGAGTGAATGAATGAATGTACAGGGCACAAGCCAGTTCCAGCATTGGTGGGAACAAGCAGCTTGACAAGCTTCTGCTGGATCTCATCATCGAGCTGTTGCCAGCGGCCACTGCCCCATCTGTTGTCCAGCCTGCCTTGAGCTGCCTGCTGGCCACGGTCGCAGTCACACCTTCAGACAGCAGAGCAGCTTTTGCACCCCTGATCACCTCAGGTAGGTCAACGTTTCATGTATGCAAACTTCTGTATTGAACGTGCCTTGCAGGTCAAGACAGGGCTGTATGCTGACTGCAGTCAGTGAATCATGTCTTTTTGTATCACGAATGCAGACACAGACATGGGCATATGCGACTGCTTGACAAGCTTTCATCGATCAGCTCTGGCACAGCAAGCATTGTGCCTGCACGTACCTAGCTCATCATGAGCTGGAAAGCGTTTTAATTATTATTTATTATTATTATTTACAGCAAGCATTGAACCGTCCTCCTAAGAAAGCCTGTGCCGCTGCAACATGCAATGAAGTGCGCTCATCTTGTTCACACATGCTGCCCTCATAACACCTGTGCTCATGACCTCACCGGGCATCACAGCAGGAACCACTGACCTGTATTGCATTGTGCCTGTGCAGGCGTGTTGCAGCAGCTATTGTGTCAGCCACAGCATGCACAGCAGGCATTGCAGCTGCTGCACTTGCTGGTGCAGAGCGTTTCTCTTTGTCAGGTGCTAAATGCGGGTTTAGATGAAGGCTTTCAGCTTGACAGTGGGACCGCTACTGCGCCTAGCCCAACCCTCAGGCCTGGGGGCGGACAGGAAGATGCAGCCGGTCATTCTGCTTCTTCTCCCATGGACGTTGATGTTGACTATAGTGACATCAAAGACCATGCCACCAGGTGCTGCAGCACCCTATTTACAACAGCTTGCTGACAACTTGCGGATGTACTGCAGAAGTTATTCATGCAAAGCTTGAGTGCATTGTGCAGTCTGCATCAGTATACCCACAGCTGCAATCATGTGGCATATTTTAATCCTGGGCTGAATGAAGCTCACACGGCATTCAGCCTTCAGGCATGCTGGAATGAGTCATGGAGCGAAATGACACTATGCTTGTGCGCAGTTGGACTGGCACAACAGAACTGCTGGATTGCCTTGTAGCTTGCCTCCAGATACATAACACCCATGGGAACCCTCCTTGGGACCCCCCTGACCCCAGTCCTGACCCCCAGAAACCTCAACCCACCCCCCACCTGCCCCCTGCAACCAACCCCATGCCCGAGTCAGCGGCGTCACTACCTCCTGCAACGGCGCATGGGCAAAGCTTTCACCGGGGCATTCACCAAACACAGCGCATGACTCTGTCGGTGATTGCAACATTGTTGCAGCAGCCGCAGTATGGGTTGTTAATGCACCTTATAAGGAGAGGGGAGGGTGGCAAGGACATGGGCCTGTGTCAAAGCTTATTGGAGATGGTAGATTCTGTCACGAGAGGGCAATCAGGTACAATAATCCTCTTCAGGAACAGGAGAGAGACAAGCAAACAGGGGGGAAATTGGCTAAATAAAATGCATGGTGCAGTGCACATTGTGTATGGGGGATGGGTGTGAGACCCTGCCCCCCTCGTCAGGCTGATCACAGTGCTTACCTTGCAAAGCGCTACCATGGCAACATGTCACTGTATTGAGCTGTTACAGTGGCATGAGCCCAAATGCAAGTAATTGTCCAAGCGCTATCACACGATGAAGGCTGTGTCAAGCAATGATACACAGAGATTTCACTGCAGCAATGCTTGACACTGGTCCCCAGGCATTTCTGACTGTAGATTAGGGTTGTGAAATGGGCGTTTCTTGCAAGATAGTCATGGTTCTGTATCCCCAAAAGCTGCATGTCTACTGCGACTTATGCATGTTGATTGAGACCCATGCACGTCTACCGAGACTTATGCCGTATGATGCATGCACCTGTGTAGCTGACATGCTTGCATCTGAGCTGTGATTAGCTACCGCAGATAGCTTGCTGGCCGCCTTCACCCCCCCTGCTGACCCCAGCGCGCCCCCATTTGTCACTCCACGCTCATTGGCCCCTCATCCCTCGCCATCCAGCACTCCAAGCGCTGCTGCCCGTAGGGCGGCTGACCCTGGTTCCAAGATAGATGCTCAGGCTTCAGATGCAGTTGCTATAGACAGAGCATCGGACTGGAACAGCAAGGCGCATGCATGGCAAGAGAACGTGCGTTTGTCGCAGGAGGCGCTGACATTGCTCAGGGTCCTTTTGGTTGACAACGTACTAGGTGAGTCATACAAACGCTTATGAGTGTAACACACGTTCTTGGTGTAGCGTGCAAGACATGCGCTGCTTTCTTTCCTGGTAAATGGCTGGACCAGTTCATTGGGCCAGTCAAGGAGATAGGCAAGGCATGCGACATGCACAGTTTCTTGGTTGGCAACAGCCGATGTTATGTGTTTTGCTTGCTTTGCATTGCTTGTAGTATACATGTATTGCTTGGTATGTCTGTGCAAATCATGCTGTGTCAAGATGCTGTATGTCTTGTTGCATATATCAGTCAGGCTTTGCAGGCGTCAGAGACTGCCAATGCTCAAGTGCATGAGCATCTGCATGCTGGCAGCTCCCGTGGTGTCGATTTGCAATCAATACTGACTGTGTCATGTGTTGGTGTAGGCCGAGCAGCAATTGAGGATCTTTCATCTTCCTCCTCTGCAATTCGCCTCAGTCTGATCACGACCACACGCCTCTTGCACTGGGCTGATGGACCTGCTGGCATCAAGCTACAGACAAAAGCATCACCCTTGCCCTTGCAGCGATGGGTGAGTGCATGGGGTAGTAGCATTGACAGCAGCAGAAGGACTATAAATGGGCATGAAGGCTGCAGAGGCGGTTTAAAATGTGCCAGTGTAGAGGATGTGGCATACATGGCCACCAGCTTGCGGCAAAGAGTGTTGGTATGGTTGAATCGCATGAACATGTAGGCTCACGATGCAGTCGAGTGTGATGACGCCATGTATGGCCTGTGATGAAGTTCCTTAGGCGGCCGTGCCATAATGCAGTAAATTCAGGTGATCG
>JAABUW010006329.1_pt1 | contig 14912 bp, 10 predicted proteins | sample 5560081 | NCBI WGS metagenome assembly JAABUW01 (sample SAMN10711882, study PRJNA513363) | rock metagenome | isolation source: Antarctica rocks | place: Antarctica: Victoria Land, Knobhead sud
AAAAAAAGAGGGGACTGCGCGTCCCCTCTTTTCAGATTGAATACCAATTTCTGGTGCAAAGATACGGCTTTTTCCGGCTCAGTGCAAAAGGGCTCAATACCCCGCGGCTGCGTCGTCGCCGCGCGGGTCGGCGCCGCCTTCGAACTGCCCGTTGGGCAGCACCCGGATGAGGTCGAGGCGGCCCCAGGCATTGCGCGGCTTGGGGTTAAAGCCTTTTTGCTGAAGCGTTTGCTCGGCGGTGGGGGCGAGGGCGCCGGCTTCTACGTCGAGCTGGTCGGGCAGCCACTGGTGGTGCAGGCGCGGGGCGGCGGCGGTCTGCTCGGCGTTGGCACCGTAGTCTACCACGGCCAAAATACTCTGCAACACCGTGGTAATGATGGTGCTACCCCCCGGCGAGCCAGTAACGAGCGCCAGCTTGCCGTTGCGGGCCAGGATGGTGGGTGTCATGCTGCTGAGCATCCGCTTGCCGGGCGCGATGGCGTTGGCGGTGCCGCCCACCAGGCCGTACATATTAGGCACGCCGGCTTTCGAGCTGAAGTCATCCATCTCATTATTAAGCAGAAAGCCCGCGCCGGCCACCACCACTTTGCTGCCGTAGGCGCCGTTGAGGGTAGTGGTGCAGCTCACGGCGTTGCCCTGGGCATCCACGATGTCGTAGTGGGTGGTCTGGTCGCTTTCGTAGCGCGGCAGGCCGGGGCCGGCCGTGATGTCGGTGCTGGGCGTGGCCTGGCCGTCGGGGCGAATCGTGGTACTACGCTGCTTATTATAGGATTTCTCCAAAAGCCGCGCCACCGGCACCTTGCCAAAGTCGGGGTCGCCTAGGTAGGTGGCGCGGTCGGCGTAGGCGCGGCGTTCGGCCTCAGTAATAAGGGCCACGGCGGCCGGCGTGTGGTAGCCGAGCCTGGCCAGGTCGTGCGGCTCCAGCATTTGCAGAATTTGCAGCAGCGCTACCCCCCCGCTGCTGGGCGGCGGCATCGTAATCACGTCGTAGCCCCGGTAGGTGCCGTGCAGCGGGTCGCGCCACTTGGGCTGGTAGGCGTCGAGGTCTTTTTGGGTAATCAGGCCGCCGCCTTTCTTCATTTCGGCCAAAATCAGCTCGGCGGTGCGGCCCTGGTAAAAGCCCGCGCGGCCCTGGCTTTGCACGCGCTGAAGCACGGCCGCCAGCTCGGGCTGCTTGAGGGTATCGCCCTTTTGCCAGGGGGTAGGGCGCACGAATACGGGCGGCGAGCCGGGGTTGTACTTAATGAAATCGGCCTGCGTGCGGTTGAGGCCGGCGGCTTCCTTCTCGGTGAGGGCCACGCCGCGGACGGCCAGGCGCACGGCCGGCGCTACCAGCCGGGCCCAGGGCAGCTTACCCAGCTTCTTGTGCAACGCCTCCATGCCGGCCACGGTGCCGGGCGTGCCCACGGCCAGCGCGCCGGCGGTGCTGCGGCCGGGCACCACGTTGCCGCTGGCGTCGAGGTACATATCGCGGCTAGCGGCGGCGGGCGCGGTTTCGCGGAAGTCGAGCGTGCCAGCCGGGCCGGCGTGGTCGCGGTACACGATAAAGCCGCCGCCGCCCACGTTGCCGGCCACCGGCAGCACCACGGCCAGCGCAAACTGCACGGCCACGGCCGCGTCGTAGGCATTGCCGCCCTGCTGCATAATGTCGCGGCCAACTTGCGAAGCGGCCGGGTGGGCCGACACCACCAGCGCGTGGCGCGCCACCACGGGCGCGGCGGCGGGCGGCAGCTGGTCGGCCGGGGCGGAGGGGGTAGGGCGACTCGGGCGGGCGGGCGCGGCCGTCTGACCCAGAGCCGGGCCGGCCAGCGCGGCGGCCAGGAGCGAAATGGCTGAAAGTCGGAAGAACGGTTGCATGGCCGAAAAGTAGGCAGCCGCGCGCAGTTGTCAGCTCCTTTGTGCCTACTTTGCGTTAGCCGCAGCATAAAGCACGTAGCAGGAATTGAAAATGATAAATTAAAAATTAAAAATTCGCGGCTGAATTTTTAATTTATCATTTTTAATTTTTAATTATCCGCCCCATGCCTCCCGTCGTACTCCCGGCCGCCCCTACCCTCGCCCTCACGCAGGAAGATTCCTGGCTCCAGCCCTACGAACCTATCCTGCTGGCCCGCCAGCAGCGCCTGGCCGACCGCCTGGCCGCCATTACCCAGGAGTATGGCTCGCTCAGCAAATTTGCCACCGCCCACCAGCACCTGGGCCTGCACTACGAAGCGCGCCGCCGCGGCTACGTGGTGCGCGAGTGGGCACCCGGCGCGGAGTCGGTGAGCCTGGCTGGCGACTTTAATTTCTGGAATCGCGGGGCTGATTATCTGCAAAAAGATGAGGCTACCGGCATCTGGGAAGGCTTTATTGCCGACGATGAAAACGGCCGCCGGCCCGCTTCCGGCACGCGCTACAAGCTGCACGTGGTGGCCCACGGCCAGGGTAAGGACCGCCTGCCCGCCTACCTGCGCCGCGCCGTGCAGGACGAGGCGACCAAGGACTACTCGGCCCAGCTCTGGGTGCCCGAAAACCCGTTTAAGTGGACCGACCAGACCTTCCGCATCACCAACGCCACCAAGGGCCAGCCGCTCATCTACGAGGCGCACGTGGGCATGGCCCAGGAAGAGGGTAGGGTCGGCACCTACCGCGAGTTTGCCGACCACATTCTGCCGCGTATTCAGGCCGAGGGCTACAATACCATCCAGCTGATGGCCATTCTGGAGCACCCGTACTACGGCTCGTTTGGCTACCACGTAGCCAATTTCTTCGCGCCCAGCTCGCGCTTTGGCACCCCCGAGGACTTGAAATACCTCGTGGATGAGGCCCACAAGCGCGGCCTCGCGGTGCTGCTCGACCTCGTACACTCGCACGCCGTGAAGAACGAGGCCGAAGGCCTGGCGGATTTCGATGGCTCGGGCAACCTCTATTTTCATAAGGGCGAGCGCGGCAACCACCCCGGCTGGGACAGCAAACTGTTCGACTACGGCCGGCCCGAGGTGCAGCAATTTTTGCTCAGCAACCTGCGCTACTGGCTCGAAGATTTTCACTTCGACGGCTTCCGGTTCGATGGCGTTACCTCCATGCTCTACCACCACCACGGCGAGGGCCACGCCTTTGGGGGGTACGACAGCTACTTTGGCCCGCAGGCCGACGACGACGCTATTCTGTACCTGATGCTGGCCAGCACGCTGGTGCGCGAGGTGAAGCAATCGGCCCTGCTCATTGCCGAAGACATGAGTGGCCTGCCCGGCCTGTGCCGCTCCATCGCCGAGGGGGGGGTAGGGTTCGACTATCGCCTGGGCATGGGCCTGCCCGATTTCTGGATTAAAAACCTCAAGCACCAGCGCGACGAAGACTGGGACCTCGGCGAGCTGTGGCACCAGCTCACCAACCGCCGGGCGGGCGAAAAAACCGTGGCCTACGCCGAAAGCCACGACCAGGCGCTGGTGGGCGATAAAACCCTCAGCCACTGGCTCTACGACTCGACCATCTACACCAACATGGGCGTGCTTGACGGCGACCCGCGGGTGGCCCGCGCCACGGCACTGCACAAGCTCATCCGGCTTATCACGCTCAGCGCGGGCGGCGAGGCCTACCTCAATTTTATGGGCAATGAGTTTGGCCACCCCGAGTGGGTCGATTTCCCGCGGGCCGGCAACGACTGGAGCTACCACTACGCCCGCCGCCAGTGGAGCCTGGCCGACAACCCCGACCTGCGCTTCTCGCAGCTGCTGGCCTTCGACCACGCCATGCTGCAAGTGGCCCGCGAGCGCCAGCTGCTCACCAAAGGCCCCGCCACGCTGCTCAACCTCGACTATGACAACCGTGTCCTCACCTTCGAGCGCGCCGGGCTGGTGTTCGTATTCAGCTTCAACGTGAGCAACAGCTTCTTCGACTACGGCATTCCGGTGCCGGCCACGGGCCGCTACCGCCTGCTGCTCAGCACCGACCGCTCCGAATTCGGCGGCTTTGCCCGGCTCGACGAAAAGGTGATTTACGACACCTTCGGTGGCGGTGGCACGGCCGAAGCGCCGCGCCTGCGCCTCTACGTGCCCAACCGCACGGCCCTGGTGCTGGCGCGGGGATAGGGAGTAGTGATTAATGACGTCTGTCATTACGAGCCTGCGAAGCAATCACACCCGCACGACACCCGCACGATTTTGTTCTGGTGCGATTGCTTCGCAGGCTCGCAATGACAGGCGATTACCCATTCAACTGCTGAAACATAGTATCCAGCTCAGGCCGGGAGGCCTGGCTGGCCCGGGCTGAGAAGCCGTAGGTAATTTCCAGGTGGCCCGCCGCCAGCTGCCGCATCACGTCATCGGCATACTCGGCCAGGGGCACGCCGAAGGAGTGGTCGGTGCCACCCAATTCGGTGTGCACGGCCGGCGGAATTATCTCGGTAACCTGGGTGGGAGTGCCCGCCAGCTGGCGGCGGAGCGACTGCGTGAAAGAGTGCGGCGCCGCCTTCGTGGCGCTGTACACGGGCACCCGCGCCAGCGGCACGAAACCCAGCCCCGACGACACGTTGACGATGAACGGGGCCGCCTGCTGCCGGGCGTGCCAGTAGCCGACGCAGAGCAGCGCCAAATGCACCGGCGCTTCCAGGTTGATGGCGATTTCGCTGGCCGTAGCGGCCCAGGCTTCGGTATTTGTCACCACGGCCACCGTGCGCTGAATACCCGCGTTGTTGAGCAGCACGTTTACTTCCGGGCACTCGGTGGTGGCCCACTCGAAAAGACGCTGGCGCTCAGCGGCCTGGGCCACGTCGCAGACCAGCGTGCGCAGGCCCGGCAGGCGCTCGGCCGCGGCTTGCAGCCTGGCCGCGTCGCGCCCTCAAATAAGCACCGTATTGCCCGTCGCGTGCAGGCGTTCGGCCAGGGCCAGACCAATGCCCGAGCCGCCGCCAGTAAGAAGAATGGTTTGCTGCGTGAGATTCATATTTAAGGAGAAAGAAGACAATAGCGCCGGTTGGTGCGGCCCCTTGCTACTTGATGGCAAGCGCGGCAGGGTAGTAGGGCAAAGGTCTGCGCGCCGGTGGCGTTGCGCATGGTGAGTGTTTCAGAAACTGGCGCAACGCCCGTTATACTATAGACTTGTTCCCGAATAAGAAATCGGTTGTTTTCTAAGCAGTATTTGGAGCCAGAAACGGTGGCTGCTCAAAGAACCAAAGGATACTGGCTTGGCCAAGCAAAAAAGGCGTCCCAGTTGCCCAAAGTGGCGAAAATTTTCAGCCATCTCTTATTCGGGAACAAGTCTTATCTATACTCTTCGCGGAGTAGGTCACGAAAAAAGAACGTCATTCCGAGCTTGTCGAGGAATCTCGTTCACTTCGTGGAACGATGCCCAGACGGCCCGCGCGAGATTCCCCGGCAAGCTCGGAATGACGTTCTTTTTCGCAAATCACTTCGTGACGAGTATGAAGGGGGTAGGGCCGCAACCTTTGCGTCCCTACCCCCAGCCTTGCTTCATACATAACGGTGCGCCGCGCCTACTCCCGCTTGCGGCCGATGCTGAGGCGGTACACCGTTTCGGTGAGGCGCTTGGCGCGGGTGGCGGGGTTTTTGGCGCCTTTGAGGTAGCGCACGTAGGCACGCTGCTCGGGCTTGGTCAGGCTTTTGAAAAACTTCAGGGCGGCCTCTTCTTCAGCCAGGGCAGCGGCCAGGTCCTCGGGCATGGTTACTACCCGCTCACTCAGGTCGTGGCTGAGGGCCACGCGCACCACGTCGCCCACGGTTTTGCCCACGGCGCGGCGTACCTCGCGCGGAATGGTTAGGCCGTGGTAGCCATCGCCGAGGGGTAGCAACTCGCCCTGGTAGGGAAAGCCGTCGATAGCCGTTTGTACGGGCAGCTCCTCCTGGGTGCCGTACACGTCGGCCACCGAAAACGGCGCCACTACAAATACGTCGCCCGTGTGCGGGTCAGCTTCCAGCGCCGCTTCAAATTCCTGTTCAAATTCTGTCATCGCTCGCAAAATTAACGCAGGCTGGCGGCCGGGCGCGGCCGGGCCGCGTGCAGCGCCTGGGCAATGGCCGTGGTATCGGCGGCGGGCACGGTGTGCACGGTGGCGGCCGGCAGGTCGAGCTCGTGGCGCAGGCGCTGGGCCAGGGCTGGGGTTTCGGCCAGCACTACGTCGGCCCGGCGCAGGGCCTGGCGCTGCAATTCGGCCATCCAGCTGGTAGCCGTGTCGAGCGATTCATCGGCCCCGGCGGCCAGCGTGGTTACGTGCAGCACCAGCGGCCAGCCCGTGCGCCGGCGCAGCTCCTGGGCCGCCAGCCAGGTAGGCCAGGCCGGCGCGTAAATAGCGGCGTAAGGCGTCTCGGCCAATACCACCGGCACCGCGAAGCGGGCGTACTGAATGATTCTGAAATTTAAATCGGGCGCCTCGTACCGCGAAGCCGCCGGGCGGGCGCGCAGGCCGGCACCGGCCGCGTGACCGGCCGGCGGGGGGGTAGGGGCTGCGGGTGCGGGTGCCTCGGGCTGTTGTAAGGCAGCCAACGCCCCGGCCCAGCCCGCCTGGGGCGCACTGAACGAGGCTTCAAAACCGGCTAGTAGCGCGGGTACTTCCGCCGTAGCCAGCTCAAAATGGGCCAGCTCCTCAGCTTCGCCGGGCAGCAGGTCCGCTTCGAGGTCGGCACCCTGGCTTAGTGGCTCAGCGGGCTCATACTGGGGCGGCGCGGGGGCAACCGTAGGGGCTGCCACGGGAACCGGATCAGCCATTTCTTCCCCTGAAACCGGCCCCAGCACTGCTTCAGGCGACGCTGGGGCCGGGGCCACAATCTGGGTTGGCTCGGTGGTTGCCCCTTGGTAGGGCGCGGCCGGGGCCGTAGCCGCGCCCAGCCAGATGGGGGCGGGGAGGGGCTGACCTGCCCGCTGGCTCAACCCGGCTAAGCTCAGGTTGCCCAGCCGCAGCACCCGCACCGCCGACCAGGCTAGTGGGGCCTCGGCGGGTAGCGGAAGCACCCCGGCAGTGGGCTCGCGCCCGGCCGAAGCCCCGGCGGCTGGCTCAGGTGAGGCGAGCGCGGAAATGACCGGGGGTAGGGCCCTTGCCTCGCCAGGCGGCGCCTCATCGGGCGGCGGGGCCGGGGTAGGGGCCAGAGTAGAAGTGGAAGAAAGCGGCAAGTATTCTTCCGCGCTCAGTACGTCGGGGTCGTTGGCCCGCGGCACCATCACCAGGATAGACTCGACCGCAGGGGCGGGGGCCTGCGTAGCTGCAACCAGGGCGCGCACGGCCGGCGTAGTTTCATCCCAGGCCAGCACGAGCACGGCGATAGAAGGAGCAGAATCGGCGGCAGGCAAAGACATTGGCAAAAATTAACTTTGCGAATAACGGGATGACTGCCCCCCGCCCAATTGTTGAGGCTATAAAAATAATCGTAACCTCCGGTACTGAGCCCACGTTTTCGGCATTTCGTTTGCGCCAGGGTCCTCACCTAAAACGTAACTTGCGGGCTTAAAGCTACGCTAACCGGCCCCGGCCGGTATTTTTTTACCTTATCCAGTAGATTTTTCTTCGCTGCTTCTCTCTGCTTAGTTTATATGGTTACCAATTCTGCTCAGAATAACAACTACATGGTCAACGACCTGGCGGCCCAAGCCCACCAGGAGCACTTGCCCGGCCCCGTGCGGCAGGCCGAGCAAACCGACGACCACCTCTTCACCTTCACCACCGAAAACGGCTCGCGCCTGCTGCTGCACGTGCTGTCAGACAAGATTCTGCGCTTTCGCTACCTCACGCCCGAGAGCCCCAGCGAGCCCGATTTCAGCTACGCCGTGCCCGACCCGGCCACCGAGCACACGATGCGCCCGGCGGTGCCTACTTTTCTGGAGTTTAAGGAGAAGAGCGACCACTACCGCCTCACCACGGCCCGCCTTATCTGCATCGTGTGGAAGGACTCGCTGCGCACCCGCGTGCTCGACCGCTCGGGCAACATCCTGAGCGACGACGAGAAGGGCTTTCACTGGCACCACGACTACGACACCGGCAACGACATCGTGAAGATGAGCCTCCAGGTGCCCAGCGGCGTGTGCTACTACGGCCTCGGCGACAAGCCCGCCAACATGAACCTGCGCGGCCAGCGCTTCATGAACTGGGGCTCCGATACTTACGGCTACACCAAGGGCTCGGACCCGCTGTATAAGAACATTCCGTTCTTTCATGTGCTGCACCAGCGCATCGCGCACGGCATTTTCTTCGATAATACCTTTAAAGCATTCTTTGATTTCGCGGCCGAGCGGGCCGACATTACCAGCTTCTGGGCCGAGGGCGGCGAGATGAATTATTATTTCATTTACGGCCCTACCCTGCTCGAAGTCACCGAAGAATATACCCGCCTCACCTGCCCGCCCGCCCTACCCCCCCTCTGGACGCTGGGCTACCACCAGTGCAAGTGGAGCTACTTCCCGGAAAGCAACGTGAAGGCCATTGCCCAGGGTCTGCGCGAGCGCCGCATTCCGTGCGATGCGATTTACCTCGACATCGACTACATGGATGGCTACCGCTGCTTTACCTGGCACCCGCAGCACTTCCCCGAGCCCAAGCGCCTGGTAGCCGAGCTGGCCGCCGATGGCTTTAAGACGGTGGTGATTATCGACCCCGGCATTAAGATTGACCCCGACTACCCGGTGTACCAGGAGGGCATTAAAAACGACTACTTCTGCCGCCGCGCCGATGGGCCGCTCATGAAAGGCTCGGTGTGGCCCGGCCAGTGCAACTTCCCCGACTACACCCGCCCCGAGGTGCGCGAGTGGTGGGCCGGCCTGTTTGAGGGCCTGGTAAAAGACATAGGCGTGAAGGGCGTGTGGAACGACATGAACGAGCCCGCCGTGTTTGAGAAAGGTACTTTCCCCGACGACGTGCGCTTTGGCTACGACGGCCAGCCTGGCTCGCACCGCAAGGCCCACAACATCTACGGGATGCAGATGGCCCGCGCCACCAACGAGGGCGTCAAGCGCTTCAGCTACCCCAACCGGCCCTTCACCATTACGCGCAGCACCTACGCGGGCGGCCAGCGCTATTCCTCGGGCTGGACCGGCGACAACATTGCCAGCTGGGAGCACCTGTGGCTGGCCAATATTCAGAGCCAGCGCCTGAGCATCAGCGGCTTCAGCTTTATCGGTTCCGATATCGGCGGCTTTATCGACACGCCCGACGGCGAGCTGTACTCGCGCTGGATTGCGCTCGGGGCCTTCCACCCGTTCTTCCGCACTCACAGCAGCGGCGACCACGGCGACCAGGAGCCCTGGAGCTTTGGCGAGCCGTTTACCAGCCTGGCGCGGCACTTCATCGAGCTGCGCTACCAGCTGCTGCCCTACATGTACACCACGTTTTGGCAGTACAGCACCCACGGCACGCCCATGCTGCGCCCGCTGCCGTTCCTGGACCAGGACGACCCGCAGACCTACCTGCGCATGGCCGAGTTCGCGCTCGGCGACAACCTGCTGGTGTGCCCCATTACGCAGGCCGGCGTGGATGGCCGCTGGATGTACCTGCCCCGCGGCGAGTGGTACTACTACTGGACCGACGAGCTGCGGGCGGGTGGCGCCGAAACCTGGGCTTCGGCCGACCTCACCCGCATCCCGCTCTTCGTGCGGGCCGGGGCCGTGGTGCCCATGCAGCCCGTGCTGCAATACGTGGGCGAAAAGGTAATCGAGCAGCTTACCCTGCACGTGTACTACAAAAACGGCCACGCCGATAGCGTGCTCTACGACGACGGCGGCGAGGGCTACGGCTACCAGGAAGGCCACCAAACTACCCGCCGCTTCACCGTGACGGGCGACGAAACCAGCCTCACGCTGGCGCAGCACATCGAGGGCGACTACGCCCCCAGCTACACCACCTACCGCGTGGTGCTGCACGGCCTGCCTACCCCCCCCGCAGCTGCCGAAGTCGATGCCGAAATGCTAGCCATCGGCGAGTACCCCGCCACCGAAACGACCGTGGCCGCACCAGCCGTGGTAGTAGGGGTAGGGTTTAGTGAGGTGAAGATTCAGCTAGTCGCGCCGGTAGCTGAGGAGTCAGTGTAGGCCTGGAATAACCAGGCTGGTCGTAGGATAATAGTAAATAAAAGCGCCCTGGCTAATAGCCAGGGCGCTTTTATTGGTAAAGGCTGGTAGCCTCAGAACGTCACGTCGAAGCGCCCGTTGGTGATATGTACTAGTGCTTCAACCGCTTAATTTTGAGTATCAATTATTAGGGCAAGTGCTTGATTGTCTTTTTGTTTTAAAGGACAGTAACTACCTGGAATTAAGCGGGCGGAGCACTAGCTTGCCGGTCGCTTTTTCGCGGGCGGTATAGCTGAAGGTGCCGCCCGCTACGTGGGCTAGGGTATCATAGCGCGTGAGGGTGATGGTGCCGACGGCCGCGCTATCGGTGTAGTGGTGAATACTGGGTAGCGGCACGCCGTTGGCAGGCAAAGCGGGATTGCTCGTATAGGTGGCATAGCTACCCCCTGGTTTCCAGTAAGGTGTACCCTTGCCAAGCTGATAAGTGCCGGGCGCGTGGGCGTCGAGCAGCAGGATGCTTAGTTCATCAAAACTGGTTTCAGCTTCAATGGTCAGGCCGCCTTTGCGATTAAAGCGGCCGGCATCCAGCGCTTTAATAGGTCCGATAAAAAGAACCGTCGGTAAGTGTGGCGTAAAGTCTTGGCCATCGATTTGACAATAAAATGTATTAGTGCCCGAAGGAGTGGGGTCTGCTTGCTGATGGCAGGCGGTGAGTAAGCTGCCCGCAAGGAGAAGTAATTTTTTCATAAGATGGCTAGCCGGGCAATGCGCAAGGGCTTAACAACGGCAAAGCAAATAGCTAAGCCGCCGCCTACCGCCGCGATAAGTGCTGACAACAGACTTTGAAAAACAGGGCAATTAGCTCGTAAGAATCAGTTAGAGAAATACTTAAGGGGTAAAAATAGGGCGTCAGAATATTTCAGCTGTGCTAGCCGAGGCTGCGCGGGCCATCTAACTGTTACCCAACCGTATTATTTGTGCTGACGGGCCCCGACTTGCGCGGCGGGCGGCCCGCACCCCTCGGCCGCACCGACCACTTATTTAAGCTCCTTCGCTACCTCCCCGGCATTCAGCACGCGCGGGTCGGCGTACGCGCGCTTGATTTCGGCCTCGCTGTTATTCTTGAACAGCATCTCGCCCCACGACATAAACCAGACGTAGGGCTGCTGCACCAGCTGGGCGGGGGTAGGCAGCACGCTATGCTCGGACAAGCCCAGCGGCTTGCCGCCGGCCAGCTGCTGCATGGCCGCGTACCAGCGCTGCGGATACACCACGGCGGCGCTGTCTTTGCGCGGGTAGATGTCAGTGCCCAGCAAATCCACCTTGTTGCGGCCAGGGAAGAACGTCTCGACGCCCGGCGTGGGCTTGTCGGGCGTCCAGGCCCAGAGGATGTTATTCAGGTGGTGATGCTCGGTGTAGTAGGTATATAACTGGTTCCAGAGCGCGGCCGCGCCCTGGGGCCCCGGCCGGCCGCCCCACCAGAACCAGCCGCCGTTCATCTCGTGGTAGGGCCGGAAAATGATGGGAATTTTAGCGGCTTGCAGCTGTTGCAGGTAGCCGGCCAGTAGGTCCATCTGGGCCGCCCACTTCTGGTAGAGCGGCGTGCCCGGCGTCAGCAGCTCCTGCCATTGGGCATCGGTGAGCTTGCTGATGATGCCGCCCTGGAAGGGGGTAGGCTCGCCCAGCGCCGGGTTGGCCTGGTGGTAGCTGAGCACGATAATGGCCCCGCGCTGGTGCTGCTTCTTGATTTCGGCCACCAGCAGCGGCCGGTACTTGATGTTATCAATATCGTGGGTCGAGTCGGCAAAGCCAAAGTCGCCGCCCCAGATGGCCGGGTACTCGCCCGTGAGGCGGTGCACCTCATCGGTATTGACCGACATGCGGCCCAGCACGTTGTGCATTCCCGACAACGTATGCTTGCCGCGCAGGCCGTACAGATACGTGAGCAATCGGCGCGCCTCGGGCGTGGCGTGGGAGTTGATGGGGCGCGGCTTGGGCGGGCCGGCGGCGGCCGCGAGCGACACGCCTAGGCACAATAAGCAAACGAGCAGCGAGTGGAAAGGACGCATGGGGCAAGGGCAACGATTCAGCGCAATATTAACCCGCCGGGGTGGCCAAAACGTAATAGAATACTAGCGTTCTTTTCCAATCCCTACCCCTCCGTGCCCGACCAACCCGAATCTAAAACCGCCATTGTTGCCGCGCTGGCCGCCAACCTGGGCATTGCCGTTATCAAGTTTGTGGCGGCCTGGTTCACGGGCTCGTCGGCGATGCTGTCGGAGGGCATTCACTCGCTCGTGGACACGGCCAACGAGTGGCTGCTGCTGCTGGGGCTGCGCGCCAGCCGGCAGCCGGCCACCGCGCGGCGGCCGTTTGGGCACGGGCGCGAGCTGTACTTCTGGGCCTTTATGGTGGCGGTGTTCATCTTCGCCATCGGCGGCGGGCTGTCGCTCTACGAGGGCTACGAGCACCTGCGCCACCCCGCGCCGCTCGGCAGCCCCACCTGGAACTACGTGGTGCTGGCCGTGGCCTTTTGCCTGGATGGCAGCTCGTTCTTAGTGGCGCGCCGCACCTTCAACGCGCAGCGGGGCCAGCAGCCGTTCTGGGCCGCCTTTCGCGCTAGCAAGGACCCGTCGGTTTTCGTCGTGCTCTTCGAGGATGCGTCCGACCTGCTGGGCCTGCTCATCGCTTTTCTGGGCGTTTTCCTGAGCCACTGGCTGCATATGCCCGTGCTGGATGGGGTAGCGTCGCTGCTCATCGGCCTGCTGCTGCTGGTAGTGGCCGGCCTGCTGCTGCGCGAAACCAAAAGCCTGCTGCTGGGCGAGCCCGCCGACGCATCCCTGCTCCAGCACGTGACGGATTTGGCCTGCGCCGAAAAAACGATTATCCGCACCGCGCCGCCGCTCTCGTCCTACCTCAGCCCGCACGAGATACTGGTGGTGCTGCCCGTCGAGTTTGCGCCCGACCTGCCGGCCGCCCAGCTTAACCAGGTAGTGGCGCAGCTCTGCGATGCCATCAAGGCCGCCTACCCCGACGTGAAGCACGTCTTCATTCAGCCCGCGGCGCTGGGCGGGGCCGCGTAGGCGCTTCGCGGAAAAAGAGGGGGGTAGGGCGTTGTGTTTAGCCAAAGCGCGGAAATTTTGGCCAGCGGCCGGCCCGCCCGAAGCGCAGCCGATAAATTATCGGGCGGGATGCGGAGCGCAAACGTTTGCGAACAACACCGGTTAGGACCGGGCAGAAAGCCGTGCTTAATATTGACCCCGGTAACGCCCGCCCCAGTTTGGTGCGGGTGCGCCGGCCTGGTTTCGCTCTTCGGAGCCAGGTACCAAACCTTCAAAAAGCCCACCGCAGACATGACCAAAATCAACGTAGCGAACCCCGTAGTAGAGCTCGACGGCGACGAGATGACGCGCATCATCTGGAAATTCATCAAAGACAAGCTCATTACCCCGTACCTGGACCTCGACATCAAGTACTACGACCTGGGCATCGAGTACCGCGACCAGACGAACGACCAGGTAACCATCGACTCGGCCCACGCCATCAAGCAGTACGGGGTAGGCATCAAGTGCGCCACCATTACCCCCGACGAGGAGCGCGTGAAGGAGTTTGGCCTCAAGCATATGTGGAAATCGCCCAACGGTACCATCCGCAATATTCTGGATGGCACCGTGTTCCGCGAGCCCATCGTGATGAGTAACGTACCCCGCCTGGTGCCCAACTGGACCGCGCCCATCTGTATCGGCCGCCACGCCTTCGGCGACCAGTACCGCGCTACCGATTTCGTGACCAAGGGTAAGGGTAAGCTCACCATCACCTTCACGCCCGAAGATGGCGGCGAAGCACAATCGTTTGAGGTATTCAACTTCAAAAACGACGGGGTGGCGCTGGCCATGTACAATACCGACGAGAGCATCCGCGGCTTCGCACACGCCTGCTTCAACCAGGCATTGATGAAAGGCTGGCCGCTGTACCTGAGCACCAAAAATACCATCCTGAAGAAGTATGATGGCCGCTTCAAGGACATCTTCCAGGAGATTTATGAGCAGGACTACCAGGAGAAGTTTAAGGCGGCCGGCATCACCTACGAGCACCGCCTCATCGACGACATGGTGGCCTCGGCCCTTAAGTGGCACGGCAACTTCGTGTGGGCCTGCAAAAACTACGACGGCGACGTGCAGAGCGACACCGTGGCCCAGGGCTTCGGCTCGCTCGGCCTGATGACCTCGACGCTCGTAACGCCCGACGGCACCGTAATGGAGGCCGAAGCCGCCCACGGCACCGTGACGCGCCACTACCGCGACCACCAGGCCGGCAAGCCCACCAGCACCAACCCCATCGCCAGCATCTTCGCCTGGACGCGCGGCCTGGAGTTTCGCGGCATCCTCGATGGCAACCAGGAGCTTATCGACTTCTGCAAAGCCCTCGAAGCCGTGTGCATCGAAACCGTGGAAAGCGGCAAAATGACCAAGGACCTGGCCGTGTGCATTCACGGCAATAAGGTGCAGCACGGCCGCGACTACCTCTACACCGAGGAATTCCTGGAGGCGCTGGATGAGAACCTGAAGAAGAAACTGGCGAAGTGAGCGCCTGAGCTTTTTCGATAAAAAAAGCCTTCTTTGCTACATAGCAAGGAAGGCTTTCTATTACTTAGCGTGAGTATATTTTAGAAATTCTCATCAGCAAATCCAACAGGCCAATAAGGCTTCCAGACTGGTATTTCAGGGTCATGAATAGCAGACACCAAGTAAAACAATCTATCATTAGTCAGCTCCATCGGTCTGCCTAAAAATGACTCTAAATCTTGGGTGAACAAGCCCGCTGTTTCTAAATTTTGTAACAAATTCTTTAGTTGTTCGCGGCTTGTGAAAACGCAGTACTTGTGTTCAATAGCTGAGATTTGATTTATAAAACCTAATAGA
>JAABUW010006336.1_pt1 | contig 14902 bp, 12 predicted proteins | sample 5560081 | NCBI WGS metagenome assembly JAABUW01 (sample SAMN10711882, study PRJNA513363) | rock metagenome | isolation source: Antarctica rocks | place: Antarctica: Victoria Land, Knobhead sud
AGACGCCAGTCTCAACTCAGTAACTGTCAAGACCGGTCTTACAGTTGTTGAGTTGACAAACGAGCTCGAATCCGACAACAGGTATCCTAGGGAGGAACCACCGCCGGAGCCGGAGCCGAACTAGACAAATAGATACGACCTTATAGTAGTTTAGCTTAAGCGAGAACTCGGGAAAGTCCCTAGTAAGACGAAGAAGAAGTACTTACTATTATTAGTAAAGTACGAGAGCGAGAAGCGGATAGTTTAGGAGCGATATAGGCTTAAAGTAAAGAAGTATATATAGTTAGGGCGGGGCTACTAAGGTAGCGAGTTAGGACGACGATATAGTTTAGGATATTTAGTCTATACGTATATAGCTTTAATATACTATACGGTAGATTTATTATATCCTTTCTAGTATATTACTATTTATATATACTACTACTAAGTAGAAAGTAAATCTTAGTATATACGTATACCTTATACTTAAAAATATATAGCTACGCCTATTACTTCTCTACTACTATTTAGCGCTAACCGGACTACTAGATATAAAATGTATATATTACTTATACTCTCTTTTAATTAAATTAGTACTATCTTTAAAGGCGCCTTAGCTTAGAAATAGGCGCCCTACCTAGCTACCTATAAGTAACTTTAATAGAGACGCTAATAGCTTAGTAATAGAGAACGCGATAGATAAGATCTTAGATAGCCTATTATTAGCCGCTACTTAGGAGCTAGTTAATAGTAAGGTACGCGGCCGTAAGGTCTTTACTCCTTAGCCGCTTAAGAAATTAAATATACCTACCTATTCTTAATAAGGCCTAGTAGCGAGCATTTCCTTAAGCGTAGCTTTAAGGTTATTAATTTTAACGATATTATCCTTTAGATAGTCGAGGGTACTAGTAATCCTATCGGCGTTATAGTCGAGATACGGTAGTAGTTACCTTAGCTATTTATCTTAACTCGGTTAGTAGTAGGTTAGTAGTGTACTACTACTATTCGTAGCGCTTGATATATTATAGTAAAAGCAGACGCAGAGCGTCGAAAGATGGAGTCAAGTCAAGCTAGGCCGACGCGCACGGTTGACGCATCCGCGAAACTTCAACCGCGAGAATTCCCGACTCCTGTTTAATACTACATTCTCCATCATGCGTCTTCCGGTCGTCAAAGAACAGACTATGAGATTGATACTGAATGAGAAGGCGGGGGCCCAGATGCGCAATCACAGATCGCTCACGCAAATCGAGAGCCCAAGCACACATGAATGAAAAAGACCCAACACAGCAACATCTCCAACGACCTCAGTCCTCCTTACCTTCCAAGCCTGTGCGTATCCTACTCTAACGATGCCACGACGAGTATAGCTGACCACATATCTAGACCGATCAACTTGCCGGTAACAGCGGCGAAGTCCGGAGCCTTGTCACCACCACGCTCGCCTCCGTACCTGCTCTCGATATCCAGCCTCTGGAGAGTCAACACACATTGAAGCCGATGAAGGAAACCATCTCTACTACGAACCAGAAGATAAGAGCCACCGCTCGTGTTCCCGACGCGTTCGAAGAAGTCCAAGGAAGGCTGCGACGTGCCTGGACGAGGTACCTGGCGCGGACCAAGAACCCCAGAAATGCCGCCCTCCTATACGTCCAGGCAGCGTACATCGACGCAATGACGACACCGTTACTCACGTCTGAGCCAGCACCCATGACACCATCGAGGTCGTCCTACAGGCGGGCTGGCCGGTCTCTGGGTTTCATATCGAAACAGCAGAAGACATCCGCGATTACCCACGCGTTCTCGAGGATGAATGGACCAAGGAACTGCAATTGTATCAGACAATCCCAGAGGATCGCTAGTGCCCTTCACCGTCTCGTCAAAACCATCGTCGGAGTCGATAACCTAGAAGCCACCCTTGAATACACGCTCACTACTAGGCGCATCGAAGAGCAAGCGGGTATATTCTCGATCCTTCCACAGAGTCCCCTGTACAGCTTCAGAACATGACAACGGAGCAGTCTTCCAGCTCGCAGAGCTCCAGCGGCAGTCTTCAGCGGGCAGCGGCCTCTGTGCTCCACTATGTGTATGTCTAAGGCTGATTGAAGACTTGGTTGGTGGCGAACGGACTAGCTGCTTGGTAGTTGTAGCCCTGATTGGCGGCATGCGCTGGAGGTTGTTGGTTGTAGCAGGCCTGGTTGATGCCGTGCGGTGGAGCCTGCTAGTTGTGCGGTTGGTAGATGCCGTATGCCGGAGCGTGTTGATGATAGGGTAGGTTCGCGCCGAACGCCGGGGCTGGTTGATCGTAGCCTTGGTTGACGCCAAACGCCTAAGCTTGTTGATTGTAGCCCTGCAGGACACGAGCTGCTGGCGCCGGTGCGCGGTGTGGTGGAAGAATGCCTTGCCCGAAGGGCGCAGGTGCGTTTTCAGGAGCGTGCGTTTTCAGGAGCGTGAGCTGGCGGAAGGTTGGCTTGAGCGACGCGTCCTTGTACGGCGGGCACGGCCTAGTTTCGCGCTGCCAGAAGATGGTTTGGGATAATGCGGATCCGGTCCTAGCTCGTGTTAAACTATTGCCCGATGCAGTGGTTGTGGAATACATGAGCGCAGGGTAGCAAAGAAAGCGCCTCATTCGCTTGCATGACCGACTAGCAGATGGCACAGTCGTCGCCGGTGGCCGCCATAATGATGGTAGCTCCAGTACTCTGCTCGCGATATCAGGAACGAGAAGTCGTTGTCTTGTCCGTGTTTCCGCCAGCGATGGTGGTGGAGGCTTCCGGTAGAAGCTTCCGATGGTTGAAAGATCGGCTCAACCTTGCCCTCCGCACAACTAACTTTTTTACCAGACTTGCAAAACTTATTCACAACCCTCTTCACGAACTTGCAACAAACCTACCGACCCCACAACGAAAGCATAGCAGCACGAGACCAAGCAACCGGCCCCACGGCGCCAGATCTGCATATCTGTCTGCGGCACCGTGGCCTCACATCGACCCAAGGGCGCAGATCCCAGACAACTGCCGCGTAATCCAAGTAACCACTCGCGAGGGGTACGATAGAAACGAATACGAGCAGGTGATCCACGACGCTCATGCGGCGATCGATGGGGTAAGTGATGTTCATTCAGCCTTTTCCTCAAGTCGTTGGCGTCTACCCAAGCAGCAATAGCCTCGTCGACCGCGGATTGGACCTTAGATCGGGACTCAGCTCTATTCGCCTCTGCATCACCGCGTAGGAGATCCAGCTCACGCCGTTGCTCAACATCATCTGGGAAAGGGTTGCCGGTAAGATGTCGCCTTGTTTAGAGTGCTCGTGTCGTCGGCGGAGAAAGTCTCGCGTATTAGCAACGGTCGAACCCAGTACCTCTACAAGTTGGTCAGACGAAGTCTTCAGAATTCCGGCTGCATCTGGTCCGTTCCTCGCAGGGGGATGCGGAGCACAGCTGTTTGAGCTGAAGATCGGGAGATAGCAATGCATACAGCGGAGCAGTAGTAGCGCGAACAAGCAAGAGGCGAACGTCGGGAGCTGGAAACAGACGGGAATTCCAGAGTATGTATATAGCGAACAAACCGCGTGCCGTTTCCCGTCAGCCGGTCTGGGAATTTTTCGCACGCTTCTGGATAACAACAAGATCATCCCACTGCGCCGCGATTGGAAGAGCAGTCGGATACACAAAGTATTGTCTTCCTGTCTCATTCACAGTGTCCTGGTTGCAGTCTTCTCAACCTTACGCTGGATTGACGAACCCCTCGAAGTCACTCATACCGCGCCTGATCATCCGGATGCGCAGTATCTTTGTCCTTCAGCGGTGCCTTGAGAGCCCCGTAGCTGGTCCTCCGGTTTATCGTCCTGACAGCATCTGGATCCATCATCCTAGTATTGACCCCCATCTCTCCACTTTCTACGATAAACTTCCAATGCGTCACGCACCCACACACACTGCAGAAGTGAAACTCGATCTCACGGTCGCCCCAAACGTACTGTCGAGTCGGCGTGCTGGGAGACACGGTGATTGAGACGTTGCTAGGGTGGTAGTACGCCCATGCTGCCCCGTAGCGCCGGCAGAGGGTGCATTGGCACTCGTTGATGTCCTGAGGCTTGCTGGGGACTGTGACTTTGACGGCGCCGCAGTGGCATGCTGCTTTCACTGGACTGGGGGAGTCTGCCATCGTTCGGGAGCGGCCTGTCCAGATTGGGGGTGATGATATCGCACTGGATCGGCCTGTCTGGACTGGTGGTGATGATATCGCACTGGAACCCTGAATATCTTCGCAGTCCCCCGACTTCGGATAAACATTCCGCCGCTTCGCCGAAGCTAGCGTAAATGGCAGCAGCAAGAGACACCCAACATTCTTACCACCGGCGTCCCACCGCAAAGATGGCGATGATAGCAGACCAGCTGCAGAAGTTCTTCGGAGGCGCAAAGTCGGTTGTCTCGTCCGCGTCAACAGAAGTCGATGGTTCGTCCGCATGTCTCTTCATCAACCCATTGAGGATGCTACTAAACACTTCTTCCCAGACTTCGCCGACTTCGCCACCGCCGCCTCCCCCGTCGCGCCCTCCCACGCCGCCTCCTCCGTCTTCAATGCCGCCACGCACACCTCCTCCCCCGCCGGCCCCAAGAACCTGCTCACGACCTTCTTCGGCAACACCGTCATGAACGACCGGCCGTACACCAAATGGTACCGCGTCTGGGAGCGCACCTCGATCCAGGACTTCTACCAGGAAATGACCATCATCCCCATCCTGCTGCTAGTCGTGCTCGTGAATCTGTGGGGCAGCTACGCGAACAAGCAGCGCGCGAAGCAGTGGGCGGCGACGCATTTGCCGATCTTGGAGAGCGAGTTTGCGAGCGTGGGGTTTTCGGGTGGGAAGACGGGGGGTGGTGAGGTGGGCGAGGACATGTTGAAGCAGAGGCAGAAGAACGAGTACTACACTTACGCTACTGGACGGCAGAATATTGCGAGGCTGAATATTCAGTTGACGCTGCATAAACGCTACAACCCAGCCACATGGATCGGCGAGAAGGTGCTGGGATTCTTTCTTGATTCCATGCCGGCGCCTGTCGAGCGGGTGGAAGCAACAGCCTACGCATTCGATGGGAAGGAGAAGGCTCTCGCGCCTGACGCCGAGGGCGGCGTCAAGGACAGCACCTACGACGGCTTCGTCTTCGCGGTGGTGCATAAGGATCGCATGCAGCAGTTGAGGGACGACCGCTACGATCTCAGCTTGACCGCGACGAGAGACCACCCGAAGCTGCCGGAATGGGCGACCATTATGAGCGAGAGCGCGGAGATCACGGACGCAATCCTGACGCCTGAGCTGCTGAAAGCGGTGGAAGAGACGGGCGAGGATTTGGAGGCGCTGATCATCTCCGACCAGCCGATTGATGCGCCGAAGAAGTACATACCTCCTCCCCACCCCACCCACCTGTACTAATACTGCTTCCAGACTCAACGACACCCTCCCAATCAAACGCATCTCCCTCTCCGCCCGCCTCCCCTCTGCGGGCTCCTCCACCGCCCTCTTCACCTACTTCCTCCGCCTCCCCGACTTCCTCGTCTCCCACGCCCACTTCCGTCCCGAAGCCATGCGCAAGATCAAGGCCACCCGCGAAGAAGAGTCCCGCAAAATCCGCAAAGTCGACGAAGACGAGAAGGCGGAGGAGAGGAGGACTATGTCTGATAAGGCGAAGAGGGATGAGCGGGAGCGGAGGCTGAAGAATATGAGTGCGGAGGAGCAGAGGAAGTTTCTGGATCGGGAGAAGAGGGATGAGCAGAAGAAGGGGCAGAAGAAGCGGACGATGAGGGCGTAGAGTGAGTTGAGAAAAGACGGCGAGGTGGTAACTTGGACAGAGGGTTGTGTGCTGTGTAGATACGGGATTGAATTACTTCTTGGAGACGATGTTGTACAGTTCGTTCATCATGTTGTTATTGGGGCACTTGCTTTCATCATACCTTGCCGCGTGCTTGCAAACTTGCCACGTGCTTGTATACCGCATGTATGCTTTCGGTGCAATGGTCGGCCCGGCCTTTGTGTGACGGCAAGCCATTGCCCAGGCTGTATGACGAGCAAAACAGGTTCTCGAATGGCTTGAATGAACCGTGCCCTGCCAATGCACGACGAGACATGACGATGAAGGTGCTGCTCTCTCGCACACAGCACATAAAGGTAGACTGTTTGATATAGCTTCATACATCTGACCTTCTCCACACATCTCGCCTTCTCCCTGAGGTCAATACCCAGGCATCCTCTCTTCCTGGCCTTCGTGGCTCAGTAACTTGAAGCGATACCTGGCAGCACAGCTCACACCGATCCAATCATGCCAGAAGGAAGCAAGGAAGGAAGCAAAGAAGAAATCAAGAACGGCGAGTACTCAAGTGGGCAGAGCCCCTACCCATATCACTTCATCTGACAACTCGTCCCCTCCAGTCCGCGGCGGCCCCCTCTCCTACTTCTTCAAAGACGTCGGTTTCGCCAAAGATGGCTACTGCCGCACGGAGTAAGTCCACTGGCCATCTCCCCTCCACCACGCCATCCCCCTAACCACGCATTTGCTAGCCCCTCCGACAAGCGCCACCTCTCCATCGCGGCCATCATGACCCACGCTTTCCACCAGTGCGAGTACGGCGACGACGACTACAAAGGCATCACCGCTGGCGACAAAACATGCATATCGGCGTATGACTTCAAGCGGGCGATTTCAGAGATGGGGCCGGATCAGGGGCCGAAGGTGTATTTGTCCATGACGGATCAGAAGGCGCTGGAAGTGGTGACGATGGATCAGCTGAAGATGTATGCGACCAAGGAGAAATAGAAACTGGTGAATCTGGGGGTGGTGGCGCAGAGAAGCGGTGTGATGGACGATTCGGTGTGCATTGGGTGAGGTGAGCACGCGCCCGTCAACTGGGTGCAAGAATAACAGACCAGACACGACTTGCTGTTGGATGATGCATGTAGGCTATGTATGAATATGTACATGTATGGACACGACTGGCTACCTCACGCCCTCCCTCTGCTTGGGACTACGTCGGATCACGCCTAGAGCTGCAGCATCTCCACTTGGTTGCAGCAGGATGTGCTTTTGCGACATGCGACCGATCGATCGGTCGATCGACTCCGAGACTGCGATGGTAGGAGGTAGGCATTGCCAGCTCGAGCTGGATTGGAATCCGAGTGTTTGATGTGCCTCGAAGCGTGTGCACATGCTGGCTTCACGGTGAGTACAGTTTGCACGCCGCTCGTCACGGATATTCTAGCAGACCACAATGTGGGCAGATCAATTCAACACTTCTTTCTGGGCAAGAACCACCGTTGCATTGGGCATTCTCTACGCGGCGCTGAGCCATTTCTACCGGCGCCGCTCAGCACTCAACGCAGTTCCAACCATTCACTGGTCAGCGCGCTACTCTCCAGCATGGATCCGATGGCAACGACTCCGGGACCGCGGCACCCTCCTCGTACATCAAGCCCATCTTCGCCACGGCCCGGTGGTCCGACTGGCGCCTCGCGAGCTATCCGTCTGTGATGTCGACACTAGCCTAAAACCGATCTACGACGGTCGATTGCCCAAGACGGATTGGTATCAGCTAGCGGCCAGCTATGGTACTGCGCGCATGTTCTCGATGAAAGACGAAGCGTCGCATCGGAAGCGGCGGAGGATGGTGGCGAAGCCTTACTCGAAAAGCTATCTCACCGAAAATCGTGAGTGGCAAGAACGACAGGCAGGGCTCGCGTGCGATATGCGCGCGACTGTGGAGAAAGCGTGTCGAGAGGCAGGAGGGGAGGTGGATTTTGGGGTCCTGTTCTTTGCGTGGGCGTTGGCTTCGGTGAGTACTGATGTTTTTGGAGCGGACGCGGCGGAGCATCATTTGGATGATCTGGCGGAGGCGAGAACAGTGAAGGTCAAGTACGATGGGCAGCTGTCTGCTGCACTCACGGCGGTTGCGTGGTCGAGGTGTGTTCCTCGCTGGCTCTTGGGCTGGCTGGGTTACTCTACCAACATGACCTGTATCGAAGAGATGCGAGGTCGAGCCGATGCCGCAAGTGCTATTCAGGCGCCAAGCAAGTCCGCAGAACCAAGGAGTACACCATACGAACACATGAAGAGCCAGATGCTACGAGGACCACCTGGAGAGCCACAGAGTGACGCCAAGCAACTATCGCGAAATCAGCAAGCGGCCACCGCAAGTGAAATGCAAGACCACATCGTCGCCAGTGTGGACACCTCGACGATCGCGTTGACGACTTGTGCCTGGCTTCTGAGCCTCGAAAGCAACCGCCAATGGCAGGACAAACTCCGCCACGAGTCTCAGCGCTTCGAGGATCCCTTCTCCGCTGTCAACATAGACAACTCGCCGATCTTGGAGGCGATCATCGAGGAGACACTCCGTCTCTATCCACCTGTAGCAGGTCGTCAGCCTCGTGTGACCGATAAGACCATATCGGTAGGCCCCCCAGGCCATCAAGTCACAATGCCCGCCGGCGTCACCGTACACGCACAAGCCTGGTCCCTCCACCGGAACCCGACCATCTTCCCCGAGCCCGAAGTCTGGGATCCACAACGCTGGCTGGAGTGCTCTCCGGAACAGCCGAAGCAGATGAACGCCTGGCTGTGGGCATACGGGTCTGGATCCCGAAGGTGTTTGGGCGAGCACTTGGCGTTGAGTTCGCTGGAAGTGGCGCTTGTGGCTGTGTATGGCGGTTTTGAGACGTGGGTGACACAGAAGACGAGGTTTGAGGTCAAAGTTTGGAACGTACTTCAACCCGTTACACGAGACGGAAGTGTGTTGAGGCTGCACGTTGGCAAGGCTACAGCATAGTCGGTGTCATCAATTACGACCCATTCACCCGTCTTCATGGTTGCCCTCGACTGACCACTCGAAGTCCTGGCTCACTTCGATGCCGTCTCTCGACCTTGCACTCGTCGCATCCATTCCATTTCCCGCAATCACTGAGATCCGGTCGTCGCTCCTCACTGGTCGCAGCTGCACCTCACCTTCCGACAGCGAGCGCTTCGGTGCCGGCAATTCCTTCGAAACACCTCCGTGAGATGCTCGAGAGCGACTAGTCGTCGTCCCCCAGAGGTAGTCACTCGTGGAGAAGCTGGAAAGGCCGTACGAGGCATATCCCATGTCCTGCTGCAGCTTCCGCACTGTTTCGAAAGCTCGACACCACAAGGAGACGGCGATGGCGGCTTGATTTGCGTTGATGAAAGGCGCGGTGTTGACGGTAGGGTTGTTTAGGATTCGGTCTTGGTGGTGGTAGAGGTAAGCTAAGCCGTATGCCTGTGGGATCATAACACTGGCAGGAAATGTCAGCTGGTGGCTTCCAGGATAAAGCTGGTCTGACTGAGAGCTTACAGTACGCCGACTCCAAACACGAAGGTGGTGTAGATCTTCTTAGTAACGACTATTCGCAGCGGTGCGATAAGAAATATGGCACAAATTGCTACGGCCAGGTCAACGACCAGTCCAGTCAGATATATGGCTGCCCACAACGGGAACTGCCATTGCTTGTTAGCACGGACTGAGCACAATTTCCAGACGGCCTGCTAAGGTTCCTCACGCTGTAGTCTGCGTCGACGGGTTTCCAGAAGCCTTCTCCGACTGCCCTCCGAACAACTAGTCCAACGATCGACCCGATTATCCAGACGACAGTACCCAGGAAGGTCGAAATGGCGAACATTTCGCTCGGCGTTGATTGACATGCCCGCCAGAGCGTGATGGCTATCGAAGCCCTGGAGCAGCCATGGATCAGGACGAGCAGGATGTTGCTGGCGAAGATGCTCTGGTCAAAGTCAGTATTGCAAGAAGCTCGCTGCCGTGAATTGGACGATCCTACAGTCTCAGCTATCCGCAAGTTGCTCTCGGGGATGCTATCGATGCTTGAGCCCCAGCCATGGTAAAATGCAACGACGATGCAAGCGCACTGGCAGACCATGAAGACCTATTCTCGCTCGTGAGTAGGAACCTGGTCATTCTCGAGTTTAATACACTTACATGCGATAGACACAATGTAAGTGTACAGGCCAACGCCGGTAACTCGCCTTCATGTCTCGACAGCACATATATTCTCGCTGCCCATGCGGCCAGATTTGTTGCCGCCAATACAACAGTCGTCGAGGCTACGTTGTAGCTTTGTCCGGTCGTTGGCCAAGGACGGTATACTTCAGACTCGACAGCCATCGTGGGTACGAGTAATAACGAAATCAGAGGAATCAAACGATGCAAAGGTAATAGCTACATCCTGCGCACTCAGCCTGCTCATGGGGTGTTCTCGCAGTGCACCAACGCGTTCAAGTCGTTCTATCAATGAGTGCGGGATACCGTGCCGTAACTCGTCGCTGGTTGAGAACATCTCTAGAGGTGTTCTGTGGCAGATCAAGAGCGTCTGGCGCCCGGCTGCCGCTCTTCCACGCGACGGCATCGCGCCGCATCTGGGTTACGCAGCGCTAGCAGGGTATATTGATGCCGCGGCTTTCTCCCCCGTCGCACCGGCTCGTAGCGTGCCTGCTAAGGTAGCCGGCAGGGAGTCGACGGCACGGGCTTGGGTTGATGATCGGGAACGCAGACTGTCGATCGCAACCAACGCAACTCACCCATGATCCATCACTCGCTGGAGCTCCCATGTCCCGGCGTCTAATCGCACTAGATCTCATTGCTTACAGCCGAAGCCACAGCGAGGTGGCTTAGATGATATCGACAAAGAACGAGAAGTACGGCTGACGGTGTTATTCGTACGAGGTACGGTTATGCAGCACAAAGCAGTGCGCGCAGGGACACAGCTTCAAGGTAGATAACCTTACGCACAGAGATAGTACTCCCAGGTTTTGTTTTACCGAGATGGCTTACACGCCTGCTGTTCATGCACGATGCCGCTCCCCCGCGCAGAGATCGCTTTCGCACGATTGTAGTATCTCATGGCATCTCTACACACTAAGTATGCCGGCCCAAGCGGCATGGAACCGCAGAGCTCATGCGGGCATGATTGAAAACTTCCAGACGTGCCCTGGACCTTTTGTGCCCTCGACGTTGACTTGTCACTCTCTCTTCTATCCGCGAGAACACTATCCCCTGCCCGGGTCTTACAAACCACCGATATGACCAAGGACGCGGTCTCTGACGGCTCAATAGAAGTTGTCGAGCTAGGCAATCTTCCTCAATCGACGGAGCGGCCCTCATTCAGCTCAGATGACCCAGTGGCCAAGATCGGGCACACGCCTACTGTACCGCGGACACTCGACAAGCTCATCGGATTAATCGGCGTCAACAGCAGTGTCGTCTGCCCATGGCCAAACTTTTACTTCGTCGCTGCGCTGAACTTGGGAAATGGTGGTAGCCTGGGACTTTTGGTGGGCACGATCGTTGCTACATGCGGCATGACTCCAGTGTATCTCAGTCTGGCTGAGAAGATGAGGAAGTAAGCCTGGTCGGCCCATCTTATTTTCATCAGCGCGCTGATGTTGCTTCCAGATACCCAACCGCGGGTGGCCAATACCACTACGTTGCCGCCCTCGCTCCCCCTCGGACGCGCAAGACCCTAAGCTACATTTGCTGCTGTGTGCTCACCTTCACATGGCTTACCTTCCTCGGTGCTGCTGCCTGGCTTTTCGGCCTGGACGTCTCCGCGATCTACCTCCTCCACACCGGCGAGTACCACACCTGGATAACATTTGTCGCCGCAATTTCCGTACAGGTTTTAGCCTGCCTGGTCAACGTGACTTGGGGAAAGCATATGAATGTTCCGGAGACGTTGGTGCTCGTAGTGCATATCGTGGCATTCTTGCTGCTGCTTAGTCTGTTGGCTTTTGCGCACGCCACCGGTACTGTAACCTCCGACTTCACTTTCAGTAGCGCTACGGGCTGGAGTCCCAGTTTCGGTGCACTGCTCGGAGTGCTGTATGCGACCAACTCACTCGCTGGGTTTGACTGCGCGGCACACATTGGTCTGTAACGCTTGAGCTGTAGCAATCACGAACTCTATACTGACCGTTCATGCAGCCGAGGACACCGTCGATGCCGGTCGTCGGATCCCCAAGTCCCTCCTTTGGTCCACTTCAGCCAACGCAATCCTCTGCATAGTCGTTGCGCTCATGATCTGCCTTACTGCAGGTGACGTCGATGCGCTCTTCACAGGCCCGTACGGCGCCTCGCTCCACCCAATCGGCAGCATAATACAACTGACTTTGAACGCCGCTCGCGGAAACATAGCACTGGCGTGTGCTCCCTTTGGTCTCATCCTTCCGATCATCATCATGTGTTGTATCAACACCACAGCTGCTGCGAGTCGTATGGTGTTCTCGTTTGTCCGAGACGACCGCAACCCGGTTGTGCAGAAGTGGCTGGCCTCTGTCAGTTTATGGTCTCGCGGCGCCCAGTAATCTATGCATGCTAATGTGTCACCAGGATCTCGAAAGACAACAAGTGCCGCGGATCACTATTATACTCACGGCGCTCTCGCCCGTAATCTGGATCTGGCTTAACTTCGTCTCCTCGATCGGGTTTCTGGCGCTTGGCTCACAAGTCACTCTCTCACTCGCGACAACCTACATGCTAGCCATCGCTTGCTCGCTTTACTCGAGGATATATCAACCTGGTGTGCTGGGTGTGGAGAGCAATGGTATCTTTCAGCTAGGCAGGTTTTGGGGGTGTATAGTGGACGTCACTGCGCTCTGTTTCCTTTCCCTGCTCTGGGTTCTTGCGTGGTCGGTCCCCTCATAAAGCCTCACCCACGAACAGTACTTACGACAGAACAGGTTCCCATTCACCACACCGATCGATGTGGCTGGTATCAACTATGCCCCGATCATCGTTGCTGGGGTGGTCCTGGTAGGAATGATATACTATGCGACATACAGTCACAAGAACTACCGGAACCCAGCACCAGTTGATACTACCAACCATATGTAGTGATACCCGTGGGTTCTGGACCAAGGCTGATGGGCGAAGACCTCGATCCACGGCAGGGTGCTCCAGACCTGTTCACAAGCAAGACAAGACAAGACAGGCCTAGCGTCTCGTCTTGCTTGCAGCTAACAGTGAATGACCTTGCCTCGCAAGCGAGGCAAGTGAATAGCCTTACCTTACAAGACAGAGCATGTAAAAGGGTACTGTCTTGTCTTAATAAGCAAGATATGTAATCCGTCTTGTCTTAATTTAGTAGTTTGTAGCTAAAGTGAATTTAATCTACGAATATAACCTCCGGAGCTACTACCTACGTAGGTAAGGGGTCTTAAAGTAGTATATACGTACTTGTAACGCTACTAAAGTAGGATCTAGTAACGTTAGCTATCCGCGGAGGTACCTATACGTATAAATGTAGCTATACCTATCCAATTTAATTAACTCTAACTTCGACTAAGCCTTTACAACTATTAAGTTATTAATAGTATCGTCTAATAGTAACCTTCTACGTAGAGTAACTACTACTCTAGTTATACTAAAGACCCTTTCCGGCTTATCTAACATTACCGGTATAGCGTAGATATCTAGTACTATTATAGCTAATTAAGGCTATATATAGCGCTTATCGAGCTAGTATTAAATTAGTAACGTATCTAGCTTTATTAGTATATACCTATAGCTCGAGTCCGTACGATAATTAGCTAGCTAAATATCGATATTAGGTCGCTCGTCGTCTATCTCGTCTTTAGAGCTTAGATAATCGATCGGATCGAAGTTAGGTATAATATAAGAGCGCTTTATAGGTAGCTCTACGTTATCTAGAGGCTAATAGTACCTTATTACGATCCTATAAGTAGTATTACGTAAGTACTTCTTTAAAGAGTAGGTAGTAGTAGGTGTTTAAGTAAGATAACTCGAATATACTATAAATAGTTATAGACCTTTTAGTAAGATTATAATATAAGTTAAATATAAGTATATCGAAGATATCCTTAGTTCCTATATACCTAAGTAAGCGTTTATAGCTCGACTCCTTAAGAATCGATCTTAACTCCTACTTAGATAAGCCCTCGCTAGCTCGCCTTACTAAGCCTCGAGCCTCGATACTTTAAGAGTTAAGTAGTCCTAGCTCGACTAAGGTACAATCGAGCTATCGTATATTAAATCTCTAATCTAATTACCTCGTAGTTTGGACGTACCTACTATATATCTATAATACTAGCTCCTCCTCTAGGTTCCTATCCTTAGGAACTACGTAACCCTAAGCTTATTATAAACGAAAGCTATCCCTATACTTTCCTTATTATCTTCTATAGCGTCCTCTTTTTCTATTAAGAAAAACCGTCTTATAAAGGAAATTACTATATACGCCCTCGTTATAGACTTCCTATATTTCCGCTACCTCGAAAACAAATACTAGTATATCGTAATAGATAGCGTAAAGCGGCTAAAGTACGCGGAGTACGTAAAGTAAGGAAAACCGTATATTAGGTTAACGTAGGAGTTACTCGATTATACTCGTAAGAAGCTTCGAAAGGAGATCGATAAGTACGAAGATAAGCTATCAAAGGTTATAGCGAAGTTAATACGTAAGAAGAAGATCTTACGGCAAGCTAATAAGCGTACGAAACGAAAGGCGGAGTATCTTATAGTAGAGATAGAGGTAGATAGTAAGCTAGATAAGCCTATAAATTATCCTACTACGGATACTACCGTTAGCCTTTCTCCTACTATCTAGTCTATACTAGGCTAGATTAATAATTTTATTAACTTTAATTCCTCCTAGGTCGGCCTTAAGGTTTTAGTAGGTAGTTCTAGCGATATTAGTAGAGGAGGTCCTAATAGGCCTACTTAAGGTTACTTTCGGTTTCCTAGGTATTTTCCTCGTTTCCGTATCCTTCCTACTTAACTAAGTATTTCTAACCCTTCTTATCTAGGAGTTTTTCTATAGTAAAGACGTCTTCTTCCTATACTTTAAAGTAGAAGGTAGTTTATAGCGGAATCTCTAGGTCTACTAGTTC
>JAABUW010006338.1_pt1 | contig 14901 bp, 1 predicted proteins | sample 5560081 | NCBI WGS metagenome assembly JAABUW01 (sample SAMN10711882, study PRJNA513363) | rock metagenome | isolation source: Antarctica rocks | place: Antarctica: Victoria Land, Knobhead sud
ATATAAAAGACTGCACAATTGTTGTAAAATCTGCTTTCGAAATATTAGATATTAAAAATAGTTAATTATTTTTTGCAGAAACAGAATATTCGAAAAAAAATTAAAGAATTTTTGCGTATCGAAATACTCTATTAATAGATAAATAAATATTAGTTTAAAATATAGATACAAACTTATTGTAATTGCAGCTAGAGATAGAGATCTAGACAATAGTATTGTCTACAATATAGATTCAGATATTATTTGTAGCTGACAGCAGAAAAACAACTATAGAATTAATATAAAAATAGAAAGCAATTAAAAAATAACAAAAATCAGCAGAAGTAGTTGATAATATATAGTTAATTTTGTTTTTCGACTGAACAATATTGTAAAAATTTGAGCAAATTTTTTTATCTCTCTAATATCTTTGTCGAAACTAAAACAAAAAATTATAGTTTTTAATAAAAATAAAATTATTTTTATTGTTTGAAAAGAATGTGTTGCTATATTTGCAATCTAACAAACAAGATTAACTAAACAATTTGGATAAATTGTTATTGTATAGAAATAGATTGTTGTTTTCTCTATTTGTTAGCAATAAAATTCTTTGTTTATTAATAAACAACAATAGAAAAAATAACAAACAACAAATATTGCAATTAATACTGTCTGTAGACAACTTTCGATCTTCTATATTAATATTATTAATAATATAAAAGAAGAAGTCGATAGTTAATAAAGTCTGTAGAAAAAACAGTGTTTTGCTAAAATATTTACAAAAATGCTCGAGAGTATTAAAGATTTTATTTCTATTCTATCTATATATTATTGAAGTTCGACTTTCGATATTAATATTGCTTTTATATTCTTAAGTAATATCTAATAGATATTTAACAATAACAGCAAAATATACAGCTTAAAATGCTTGTCTGAAAAATACAATTAAACTATTGTTGCTAATTGTTCAAAATATATCGATATCTAAATTAGAAAAAAAATCAGTAATAAAATACTATATTAATAAATCTTGAGAGTATTTTTATAGACAACAACAGCTTAACAAAAAAACTTCGATTTTAAAAAAAAAAACTCGACAATAGCAAAAGATAAAATTGACTAAACAAAAAAACAAAAAATAAAAAATAAAAATTGATTTCTAAAAAATACAGTATTGAAGCTTGAGACAGAATATCTAAAAACAGAAAATACAAATTAATATATTGCAACAGAACAAACAATCAGATTGTCTGCAACTCTGAAATTTGTTTTAAAATAATTAGAAAAGCAATTACTCGAAGCAGCTATAGCAATCTTAAAATATTTGTTTTCGATTATTTTTTATAAATCTGAGAAATCTTTAATCTAAAATAGTGCTTTCTATATAAACAATAATAGTAAAACAGCAAATATAGAGTATCGAGTCTAATTTCAACTAAAAGTAAAAAATCTTTGAGTATTTTACAAAAAAATATAGATATAGAAATTCAATCTAAAAAGCAAAATATTAGATTTCGAGCTTGCAATCTCGATAACAATAGAAAGTAGAAAAAATATATTAAGAATCGGAGAAAATTCGATACAATACAAAATATTATTGCTAAATAGCAACAAAAAGAACAGAGTCGAAATATTAAATATAAAAATGTTTTGTTTTTTTAAAAAACTTTTCGATTTTAAACAATTTGTCGATCTTAACAAATTTTGTTTTAAAAAAAAAATTAATTCTAAAGAACTTGTAGACAAAACAATACAAAACAAAAATACAATACAAAAGTTAATATCTTAAATAAATTAAGAACTAATTTCAACAATATTGTTTCTACTTATTGTTAAACTCGAATCAATAGTTAAATAATTTTTCTTTAGCACAAAAGTAGAAGAACAAGATTGCTAAAAAAAAACAAAAAATATAATTTCGATAAAACAAATAATATTAATAATTGAAAAGATCTCGAATATCTTTTAATTGCAACAGAAATACTTAGAATTGCAACAGTCGGAATTGAATTCTGCAGACAACAATAGAAAAGAAAAATTGCAAAAATAGAATTCAAAAACAAATAAAAATAAAAATTCGAATAATATTGTTGTTGCAGAAAACTTCTCGAAGATCTTCTAAATATATAAAAAGTATCGAAATTTCTTGTTAGTAACAGTATTAATTTTAAAAGAAAATATTTTTTTCGAGACAATCTATAGATGTTCGCGCTCTTAAAAAGATTGAAAACTATAAAAATTAAAAAAAAATAGCAGATATAAAATAAAATCGAACAAATCGACAACAGACTTGTATATATTTTCGATAGAAATACTAATTGCTGCAAAAACAGCTAAAAAAACTAATATATTGTTAAATATAACAGAATTATATAACAGATTTTTGTTAATTTAGTCTGTCTATTCGATTCTAAGAGTCTGCATTCTAATTCTTTTGTTTATATTAATTTTTTGTTATATTTTCTTTCTAATTGTCTTTTGTTTAACGAAATCGATAAACTTGAAAAAATATTTTTTTTTCGACTTCGACAACAGAAAAACAGATATCAGAAATACAATAGAAACGCGCTGTATAATAATAGTCGAACAAAAATATCTAATAGATTGCAATAGAAGATTTTAGAAAAAATAGAAATTAACAATTAATATAAACAAAAACTAACAATAATAGTTTTTCTTGCAAACAAATAATAGAAGCAATAAAAAATCGAAAGAAGATTTTGAAAAAATAAGAACTGTTAACAAAAAAACAAGAAATTAAGAGAAAATTAACAATAGAAGATTATAATCTAGCAAATATAGCAAGCTTGAAAATCGACAAGATTGAGCAAACGTTTTAAATTAGAAAAATCGCAATAAAGCTAATATTGCTAATAGAGAAACTGTATTTTTTGAATCTCGAGATTGCAATCGAGACAATATAGAATAATTGTTTAATCTGTTTCTCGATTAAAACAAAAGAATTGCAGATTAAATAAACAAATTTTGTCGATCGACGCATATATAGATTAATACTGTTTTTAAAAAGTTTAATAATTTAGTTGTTTTAATAGTATATAGCTCGATTGCAATTTGCAGTTAACACTTTTATTTTAAATTGCAATATTGTCGAATTTTGCTGTTAAAATACTAAGATATTCGAAATTCAAATATAGAAAGCGATACAAAAGATTGTACAAGACTTGCTCTTGCGCTAATAAAATGCAATTCAATTCGAAAAAAAGTAAAAAAGAGAAAAAAACTGATTAATAAATAAAGACAATAGCGTCAATTGTTTAAGTAATAGCGTTTATAATATAGAATAGTAGTAACAGAAAAGAGCAAATACAGAAAGAAAACAAATATTAAAACAATAGTTAAATACGCAACGCCATATATAAGTCCGACAATATTATAATAACTATATAAAAACAGAAAATTATCGCAATAATAGCAAAAAGACTTTTTATTGCGCAGATTCGACAAAATTCGATTTCCGATTGTAGACGCAGATTTTTCTAAAGCAGATCGATTGCGCGTTCGAATAACTATATATAGTGTCTGCATATCTGTCGATTCTAACTCTTCTATCTATATTATTTAAATACGTTATAATATCTTTTGAACTATATAATATTTTAACTATGTTCTAGTTTTTTATTAATAAGACTCTTAGTCTTTATTTAGACAATTTCTATATTATCTATATAAATAATATCTTAGTCTACAATAATATTAAGATAAAATATAAAAATTATATAAACAAAGTTTTTGCTAAGTTTTATAACACAAATCTTTATTTAAATATTAATAAGTATATTTTCTTTGTTAAACAAGTTAAATATCTAAGTCTAATTATTATTATTAAAGAGATTTAAATATATTTTAAGAAAATTAAATATATTTTTAAGTAAAAAGCTTCTATTTGCGTATACAATATATAAATTTTTCTAAATTTTGTCAATTTTTATTAACAATTTATCTATAACTTTTTAAGTTTAACTAAATCTTTGTTAGCGCTTAATAAACTTAAGAACAAGAATCTTAGTTTTCTATAACAATTTAACAATTTTAAAGATTTTGTATTTAAGACTCTTAAACAAGTCTTTATTAATTAATTTATTTTGTATTATTATTACAAGTCTAGCAATATATAGAATACGCAGAGAAGTAGAATCAAGTACAGATATTCGCATATACTCTATCAGCTTTATCAGAAAAGCAAGAAGAGATTGCTTTTTCTGCTTTTTCAGAAGAGCAAAAATAGTATTGCTCTATAGTTCTATCAGAAAAGTTAGAAAAGCAGAAACAATCTTATAGTATATAGATTTTCTAGAATACAACTTTTTTATAAATTGTATTTAATTTATCTATTAAGTTATTTTCTATTATAGATACAAGCTGCAAACTTTTGTTATTAAATAATTGCTTGTATTGTCTGAAGATATCTACAGATTTTTTTAACAGTATTAATCTATTCTGATACTCTAGTTGTCTAGATAGCAGTATAACACTTTAAATATTCTAAAAAATATCTGTATCAGATTAATGCGTTTCTTTTTCGAGCACTAACTTATTAATATTATATTAACTATCGATTATAGAAAACAACAAGATCAGAATTAATAAATTCGATATCTACTATAGAGATTGTATCGATCTAAAAAACTAATTTATATAGATAAATATCTATTTTATTTTCTATTCTATTTCAGCAAATCAGAAAACAATTTTTGTATCAATATTTTTCAGAAAAAGAGTTCAGTATTAATTTAAATTAAATTTACAAAAATTTCTGAAAAACTATAACAAAAATTTCTATACAATATTTACAAATTTCGACAATTTCAAAAAAGAACTTCAAAGAATCTTTGAAATATTTAACAAAAAACAAATTGCAAAAAAAATAATTTAGTATCTAATTTAACAAATCTCTGCAGCAGACTACGCAGCTAGATTTCAGAAATATATTAATCTAATTAAATAAAACAATATTGTATTTATAACAATATTTCGACAAGATTTCAAAAACAATCTAAAAAACAAAATTATATATAACAGAAAATATATTAGCAATATATTCGATTTTATTGAAATAGCTATCGATTTCGACAACAAACTATATAAAAAAACTATAAAAAAAAATACAATTAATTTTAAAAAAAAACAGAAATCTTTTTTAAATTAGTAATCGAATATCAGCAGAAAGAATTTTGTTCTAATCAAAAATACAGTAACTCCGATTATTGTAAATCTGTATCTATAAAACTAAATTCTACTTAGCAATATAAAAAGAAAAATTCTAGAGAAAAACAAAATAACAAATTTCAGAAAATATACTATTTATATAGCAAATCGAATTACTTTGCAAGAGATTGTCAATTACAGAACTTAATAGATTGTCGACAGATTAATATTATATTAAAAGAGATACTTAATAGTTAGAACAATATTAGAAAACAAATTAATACAGAAATAGATATTCTCGAAACTAAATCGAACAACAACTATTATTTGATAGAAAATTCAGATTAGTTACAGAAAGTTCTAGATAGAATATTATTAGACAAAATATCTGTATCTATACAGAAAATTAATTAAATACTTAATAAGACTATAAGAGCAAAACAATTAAAAATATTATATTTTTATTCAGTAACAGACTCAGACAACAAGTACAACTGAAAGAATTTTTACAAATATCTAGACAATATTACAAACTATTTTGATATTTTAACTAGTTTATTAAAAAAAAAAAGATAAATTAAATTGTAAATAAATGCAAGAAAGCGCTAGAAAGCGATACTACTATAGAAAAAGATATTTTTGATAAAATTGAACAACAATTAAGCAGTATAAGTCTATCTCAAGAAAAGATCGAGAAAACAAAAAAATATACAATACTTAGTTAAACAGAATATTATAACAACTTATACTAAATTTATCTAGAAAAGAAAAAAAAATCTAAATAATTTTTTAGAAAATTATCTATTTTTAAATAGTAGCAGAAAGAAGTTTAGCGCAAACAGATATTTAAAACAGAAGTTGCAGTACAAAAACAGAAAAAAGTTCAAATTTTTTGATAAAAAGTATATTAGAGAAATGCAATATATTAGTTTAACAGCAGCAACTAAATTTAACAGTATATATACAATATTTTATTATATTAGTTAAAATTAATAGTTGTTAATTTACTGCAATAGTCGATTCTAATACAACAGATAATTTTATAATCAGAACTTTTGTTAAAAAAAAATACTTTACTTAAAAGAAATCTGACATATACAATCTAATAGTTGTAGATAGAAATCTATTATCCGACAAAAATAGAAAAATAGACAGAGAAACAAAATTACTATCGATAGCTATTTAGCAATATTACAAAAAACTAATTTTTGATATAATAAGAATAGCTATTTACAATATTGTTTTAGAAATATTTTAATTGAAGCAGTACAATTCAGAAGTCGACTAAAATATATAAGTATTTAGATTTGCGCAATATAATTATATAATTTATATTTAATCTATATATCGATAGTATTCGATAATAGATAAAAGAACAAATCGAAAATCGATTACAAATAGCAAACTTGTATTTTTGCAAAAAAACAATTTAACAAAGTTCGACTCGACAGATATTGATAGAAATTAGTCAAACTATAAAATTAGAATAAATAAAAAAAATTACAAATTTTTTAAAAATTTTAAACTATCTAATATAGCAAAAAAATCGCTAAAATATATATTACAAATATACAACAGTTAAAAGTATCTGTTTCAAAAAAAAACAATAGAGATTCTCTCTAAATATTAATTGTAGAATTACAAAATTAAATTAGAATTAGACAAACAATTTATATTTGAATCTATATATATTTTATTCGAGAAAAAGCTCGAAATACTTCGCGAATATCTGACAAAAAAAAAAAAAAAATTTATTAAAAAATTTTAATTACAGACAGAATATTCGATTCTTTTTGTATTAAAAAAAAATAGAATTTTTTGTCTATATATCGATTATCGAAAGCTAAACAATATTACAATTAAAAATCGATATTTACTATTTAATATTAGCAAGCTTTAGAATCGACTATTCGAAGCAAAATATTTTATTAAACTGAATTTACAAGAAATATACAATCAAATTAAAATAAAAACAAAAAAAAAATAGAAAACAGTTTTCTGTATACAGTATAAATTATACAAATATACAATAATACTATTTGGACTTACAAATATTCCGACAATATATTAGAAAATAATTAATAATATATTATAACAATATCTGAATCGATTTGTTATAGTATATTTAAACAATATTATAATTTATTTAAAAATCTTGAAAAAATATATTAGCTATATTTTTAAAGTATTGAAATATCTAAATATAAGAAACTTATATTTCAAATCAGAGAAATACAAATTTTATTAAAAGAAAATTGATTTTTTTGAATTTGTTGTTAAACAATATAAAGTACGTATAAATTTCGAAAAGCTACAAGCAGTTAAGAAATAAAAATTGTCAACAAATATTAAAAAAGTACAATTTTTTCTAGATTTTATAAATTACAACAAAAAGTTTATTAAAAACTACTTAGTAAACACAATATTACTGACAAATCTTACAAAAAAGAATATACTATAGATATAGAAATTTGCAGAAAAAAAATTATTTCAGAATTTTAAACTAGAATATTTAAAGAAGTTAGTACTAAAAATATATAATTCGCAATTATTAAACAGAATTGAAATCGATATATTAGATTTAGCTATTGATATATATTTCAGTCAGAAATATAAAAATATATAGTATTCAGTAATATATTTTTCGAGAAAATTTTTGTTAATCGAATAGAACTATAATATTTACAATAAAAAATTGCTTGCTATAGTAGTTTTCTTGAAATTATAGAAAATATATACAGAAAAATTATCAGAACTTACAATTTTTACAAATTACAAAAATCTTGTATATTTTACTACTATTAAGCAGTTTAACAGAAGATAAATACAATAGTTAGAAAGATTCAGACAGTACAAATTCAAAATATAGTATATTTTAGACAAAAATAATAGCAAAGCAGACGCATTTAGCAGAAAAAGTAATTATATAGAAACAAAGAAATTATTTAATTACAATATATTTAAAATTAATTAAAATAGATTATTATTAGCAAACAAATACAAACTAAATACTATACTACAGATATTTCGAGATAATACAGAAAAGTTTTTAATAGAGAAAGAAAAATTTCAAATATCTATCGACAAGATTGACAAATATATAAAAAAATATTATAACAAACTACTGCAAAAGTATTCAGAAATAACAAAAATTCTTCAGTTTTTATATCAGTATTGTTAGTTTCTACAGATAAAACAAGCTGTCAAAATATATATTAAACAATATTTTAGCTGTCAGCAGAATAAATATAGTATGCACGCAAGCTATAACAAAATTCAATATCAGAAATTATCTGAATTGCTATAGAATAAAATTACAATAAATTTTATTATTAAATTGTCGAAGTCGACAGATCTAGCAACTGAAGACAGATATAACTTAATACTAGTAATAATTAATAAGTTTATCAAATACTTATATATTATTGTTTGCAAAAAGAAGTTTACTGCAGAACAACTAAAATATATTATATTAAATTAATTTATACAATACTATAATATATTTAAAAGACTAATCAGTAACAGAGACAAGCTCTTTATATCTAACTATTAAAAAATACTTCTCTCAATATTAGATACAAAATTTCGAATATCTACTGTCTACTATTCAGTTACAGATAGTTAGACAGAAAAAACAAATCAGAGTTTTAAATAGTATTTAAAATACTATATTAACAATATTTATAGTAATTAAATATTATTTCTATCTATAGTACAGCTAGCACTCAATACAAAGATTTTAAATATTACTAAAATAACTCTATTTTTTGTTAACTATAACAAAAAATCAAATTTTTTCGAAAAAAAGCGCACGTATCTGTCTGCACAGTTAGCTATCGAAAAAATAGCAATATTAAAAAAAATATACAACAATATCTTAAAAATGCAAAAAAAATCGATCAGATATTAAAATAAAAAACAAAAAACAATATTTTAGTTAAAAAAAAAAGATAAAGTATATTTTCTTACAAAAAATCTCAGAACAAAAAAGTTAAATAAAAAATTAAACTATATCAAAGTCGAACTGTTTTTTGTCAAAAAAACTAAAAAATCAGTTAACTACAAGTTTGATTTATTCAAAAATGTCAGAGTATTTTTAATATTTTATATATTATTGTTAAAATCAGCAGATCTAATTATATTTTTACAGAATATTTTTTATTTCTATTAACAGAAAAAAAAACAGTTTAAAATCGAAAAAATTCTACAACAGAAAAGTCAGAAATATTTTGTCAAATAAAAAAAATATTCTATCTCGAAAAATACTTGAAAATCTATTGAAAACTTGAAATACTGTTAGTACTGTCTGCAGCAATTCTATTAAAAAAGATTAACAAAATAAACAATTATTTTTTTATAATATTGAAAAAAACAATCTGTTCTGAAACAATATCGATCAGAAATTTAGAAAACAGTTCGAATACTAATTTTTCAGCTAATAGAACAAATTTTTTCAAATTTTGAAGTTTTCTATTTACTATTGTTTGTTGTTTATCTTTTATATATTTTAATTGCAACAGCAAGCAATTTTTTTTTGTCTATATTTTACAACATTTTATTACAGTATTACAAAGCTACTGTTTGAGCGCTTTTTGTTGCACTTTCAGACAACGTCAGTGTGCAGTATTCAGAGAAATCAGATTACAAAAACAGTTTTTTTTTATATATTTTATATATTTATCAGAATTTTCTTGAATTCGATATAATTTACTCAGACAATTGCAACAACAACAGAAATATATTTTATTAATAGAAATGTCGAGTTCTGTTAGTTAAATAAAACAACAATTATAGAAGAAAAATTTGCTTTTCGATATTGTGCGAAGCTTGCTTTCGGAACAAAAGTATAAAAAAAAAAGATAATATTACAAATTTAGCAGTATATAGAATACGCAGAAGAGTAGAATTAAGTACAGATATTTGTATATATTTTATCAGTTCTATCAGAAAAGCAAGAAGAAATTGCTTTTTCTGCTTTTTCAAAAAAACAAAGATAGTATTGCTCTATAACTCTATCAGAAGAGTCAGAAGAGCAGAAACAATCTTATAATATATAGATTTTCTAGAATACAACTTTTTTATAGATTGTGTTCAATTTATCTATTAAGTTACTCTCTATTATAGATACAAGCTGCAAACTCTTGTTATCAAGTAATTGCTTGTATTGTTTGAAGACGTCTACAGATCTCTTTAACAATATCAATCTATTCTGATACTCTAGTTGTCTAGATAGCAGCGTAATATATGCTTTTGCTTTATATTAACAATATTGTTATTATTATATAATTAATAAATAATATTAATTAATTTAAACGCAAGTTTTAAAAGATATTTAAGATAAAGAATCTAAGAAAAATAAAAAGAATTCTTAATATTAAAATTATTCGCAATTGAAAAGTTAAAACTTTACGTATAAATTAATTCTATTATATTAATAAGATACTTAATAAATTACAAATATCTATTAATAAAAGTAATTTAACTAAATTGCTTATAAACAAATACAATTCTTTTCAATCTATTAAATTAGAAGATAAGCGAATTAATTAAAAAAATTATTAATACGCAATTAAAAGCATTATATATACAATTATTTATATTCGCTTAAATATTGCTTTCGCAATAAAATATCTAACTTAATATGTTGTTAATTTAACAAAGTATTATAATTAGATCTTAAAGATATTGCTTTAATATTTTTGCTTTATTGTTAATAAAAAACTAATATATAGTAGCAATAAAAAGCTATATTTAGTAATATACTTTAACTTAGACTATATATCTAATAAACTAAATTAAAAGTTAATTTTTAAATATATATTTATAATAGATAAAGAATTAATTGTATAAATATTATACAAATAAAAATTAATAGCAATATTTATTACTAAGACTAAATATATAGCTCTATTTTTATATATTAAAGAGAGTCTATAAATTATATAGATTTTAAGAAATACTAATTATGCGAAATATCTTAAGAATTTATTAAATTGTATAGATATTGTCGAAAACAAAATATACAAATTTGTATTTTCTATACAATTAATAGATAATAATCAAGCAACTTTAGCATTTATTAAGAACGTTTATATTAATAATAGATTAAAGTATATCGATATAATATTTTATTATATTAAAGATCTCTACAAAAGTAATTGTATTTGTACTAGTTTTGTTCGAAATACAAATATAATAACAAAGTTATTAATAAAGTTATTGTCTAAAAATAAATTTAAGATCTTTATTAAATAACTTAAATTAATAAATTAAAAGATTAGTAAAAACTAATAGATATATTATTGTTAAATAAAAGTATTGCGCAATATAATAATAATATATCTAAAGCTTGCAATCTAAGATAGTATTAAGTAAGCAATTCGAAAAATTGCTTGTTTAATTTTGATTAATTTGCTTAGCAAGTTGACTTAAATTTAAGTTAATTTAATCTAGATAAACTAGACTTAATTAAGATTAACTTAGAGATTACAATATATTCTATAGTCTTTGCTCTTTGTATATAATTATCTTCTAGAATATTGATAATTTACTATATTGTTTGTTATATCTTTTAATATATTTAATTATTATAATTTGTTTAATTATTTATAAACTTATTTAAAATTAATTCTATTAATATATTTTTCGAACAAGACTAAAAGTTTGTTTAATATCTACTAATAATATTAAATAAGAAAGAATATCTCTAATTATTTATATTAGTTTAAAATAGTTTAAAGTATTAATTTTTTAATAATTTTATATTAAATATTTATTCTCTATAATATTAGTACAAAGATATTAATTATCTTTGTTTTAAATTAAAAAAAATTATTAAAATTATTAAAGTAAGAATTTTACAATATTTATATTAAGTTATAAAAAAAAATAACTAAAAATTAAATATATTACTATATTATATTATTTTTTTAATAATATTTGCTTTTTATACTTTTACTCTTAAAATAACAACTAGATTATAATAATATTAAAAATATATTTTATATTTTGTTTAATATTTTGTTTTATAATTTACAAAATTATTATTATCTTTTTTGTTCTATATTTTATAAAGACTTAATTTCTATATAGAATTTAAAATATTAATAAGATTATATAATATTTTACTAAATTTTTTTGTTTTCGAATAATATTTAGCAAACTTTGTCGAAGCTTTTTTACAAGCTTTTAGTATAATCTTTTTTAAAGAATAACTATAATTTATTATAGTTTTCTTTAAATAATTAAGATAATTAAATATTATATTTAATACTCGAAATTTTAAATAAATATTAGTATTAATTGTTCGAGAAATTATAAAAGTATATTTATAGAAAGAATTTAATATATTGTTAAGTAATTAAATTAATTGTTATTTGTTTTTATCTAGTTAAATATACTTAATTTTTTAATTTTCTAAATATTTCTCTATTTCAAGATTAATATAGTTACGTAGTTAATATATATAACAAAATATTAAATAGATAGAATTTTAATAAATACAAATATTTTATATTGGTTTTTAAAAAAAAAAAAAAAATGTTTTTAAAAAACTCTAAAGCAAATTAAGTATTAAAATAAGCTATTAATGGCAATATTAAAAGTATAAATCTAAATAAAATTTAAGAAATATATTATCTTTTTATCTTATTATATAAACAAATATCTTTTTAATTATAATAAATAAGTTTGTATTTTTTGCAATATCTTAAACTTATTTATTCTTTAATTAAAAAATAATATTATTAATAATTGTTTTTAATTTAAGAGTTGCAATAAAGTCTTAAACTATTAAATTAATAATATAAATTAAATAAAAAACAAAATTTTATTGTCTATTTTATTAAGATTTTTGTTAATTTAAAATTCTATTAAATTTATCTTTAAAAGTATTGTTATTATTTATATTATTAGTAACAATTTTAAAAGATTTGTTCTTAATTTTAAAGAATTTTAATATCTTTATAAGTTTTAATATTAATTGTTAATTTATATATTTAATATTAAAAGAAGTAAATTTAATAAGATATTTGCAATATTAAAATATAGTATCGATTTAATATATTAATACTTTAAGATAAACAACTTTTTAAAAACTAAATTATATATTTAAAAATTTTTAAATATATTAAGAATTTTTTAAATTTAATTTAATCTTATTATAAATTTAATTAAAGTTTATAAGAATTATTTTTGATAGTTTAATACAATTTAGAAATACTAGATTTAATTAAAGTATTTCTAGTAACTTTCGAAAGTTTAAATTATTAATAGTTTAAAAAATAGATTCAAATTAACAAGTATCTTATATAATTAATTTTCTTAATTATTTTAATTAAAGAATAATAGATCGATATAGTTTTTCTTCTCTTAATATATTAGTTTTTTATTATTTATTTATATTATTAACAATAATTTATACAAACAAAAACTAAATTAATTATTAATTATAATTAAGATCTTTTTTGTTTTAAACAAAATACAAATTAAAGATATTTCTTTATATTTAATATATTTAAATAATTGTATATAATAGAATAATTTAATATCTTTTAACAACTTTTGCAAATAATTTTTAACAAACTATTAATAGTTAAGACTATTTAAATATATTTGTTTTAAACTTTAGATTATACTTTAATATTAATCTTTTTAATTTAATATAAATAAACAAGTCTATTTTAAGTCTTATATAAGATACTTTTATTAATTGTAATATATAATTACTATTTTTTAAACTAAATCTTAGTATTTGTATTCTATTTAATATATTAATTTTTGTCTCTTAATTTAAGTAATAGAAAATTATTTAATATTTTATCTAATATTTCTTAAAGCTCTTTTTCCTATAATTAAAATTTATAATTAAAATTTTAATTAAATTGAGTTGCAAATTAATTAAGATATAAAGTACTAGATAGCAAATTGCAAAAAATAGATCTACTAGAATTATTATTAAATAAAAATAATTATTAACTAGAAGTTTTTAAGAATTAGATATTTTATAATTATAAATAGTATAAACAATATTTTTAAATAGTTTAAAGAAAAAAATTCTAAAGTAGAACAATAATATAAAAGAGTAATATAAGTACAAAATAAATTAAGCAAGATTTTATATTAACAAATAATTATAATCTAATAATATAGCAAATTTTAATCTAGATAATATATTATAATTATATAGATCTTAAAATAGTAACTCTTAATATAATAATATTATTTTCGATTTCTTAATAATTCGGTTTAATTTCTAATATTAAAATCGAATATTAACTTAAGTTAAATTAAGTTAATTTTAAATTAGCACAAATTAAATCAAGTTTTAAGTTAATTTCTAATATTAAAATTGTCGAGTTAAATTAATTTTAATAGTTAAAATCGAAATTTAATCTAATAGTTAATTTATTTAATAATATCTTAATTATTTATTAATATTATATTAATTATATTTATTTAATCTTGTTAATTCGAAAAATTTACAAGTTTACTTATTAGTAAATTTATCTTTCTAGTTATATCTTATATAGTAAAGTAATATAATAACAATTTTTATAAACTTTATCTTTATAGTTTATTAACTTTAATTTTATAAATTTAGCAATAAAAAAATATATAAATATAATATTAAAATTTTAATCTAAAAGTATTAAATAATTATTTATATAAATATCTAGTTTCTTAAGTTTCTTTATAAATATTTATATTAATAATAAATTAAAAAATAAATTTACTTTCTATTATTAATTAGTATTA
>JAABUW010006340.1_pt1 | contig 14896 bp, 13 predicted proteins | sample 5560081 | NCBI WGS metagenome assembly JAABUW01 (sample SAMN10711882, study PRJNA513363) | rock metagenome | isolation source: Antarctica rocks | place: Antarctica: Victoria Land, Knobhead sud
CCGCATCACCGAGGCGAACGCCGCCGTGGTGGACGAGCCCGCCCTAGTCAACAGCGCCGCCGACGGCGCCGGCTGGTTCTTCCGCATGGAGTTAACCGACCGCGCCGGCTTCGACGCCCTGATGGATGAGGCCGCCTACAGCTCCTTCGTGAAGACGCTGTGATGGACGCGCACGCCTTCGATCCCCTGGCCGAGCTTGCCGTGCTGGAAGGCGCGGACAGCTTCGTCGCCCGGCATGTCGCGCCGGCCGAGGCCGACGTCGCTGCGATGCTGCACCAGGTCGGCGCGTCGTCGCTCGACGACCTGGCCGCCCGCACCGTGCCCGCCGCCATACGCGACCTGCGCGCCCTGGACCTGCCGCCCGCCGTTGACGAGGCCGCCGCCATCGCCGAGCTGCGTGCCCTGGCCGGACAGAACCAGGTGGTGCGCTCCCTAATCGGCCAGGGCTATCACGGCACCCACGTACCTCCGGTGATCCTGCGCAACGTGCTGGAGAACCCGGGCTGGTATACCGCCTATACCCCCTACCAGCCGGAGATCGCCCAAGGCCGGCTGGAGGCGCTGCTGACCTTCCAGACCATGATCTGCGACCTGACCGGCATGACCATCGCCAACGCCAGCCTGCTCGACGAGGCGACGGCGGCGGCCGAGGCGGTGACGATGGCGCGTGGCGTGTGCCGCACCGGGTCGGACGTGGTGTGCGTCTGCACCGACCTGCATCCGCAGACCCGCGCGGTGCTGGCGACCCGCGCCGCGCCGCTTGGCATCACCCTGGTGAACGTGGCGCCTGGCGATACCGCCGCCATCGGCGCCGCCAACCCCTTTGCCGTCGTGCTGCAATATCCCGGCACCACCGGCGCGATACGCGACCTGCATACGGAAATCACGGCGGCGCATGACGCCGGGGCGCTGGCGGTCGTCTGTGCGGATTTGCTGTCCCTGGTGCTGCTGACCCCGCCGGGCGGGATGGGGGCGGATGTCGTCGTCGGCTCCGCCCAGCGGTTCGGCGTGCCGATGGGCTTCGGCGGCCCCAGCGCCGGGTTCTTCGCCACCAAGGACGCCTTCAAGCGGCAGATGCCGGGCCGCCTGGTGGGCGTCAGCCAGGACGCCGCCGGGCATCCCGCGCTGCGCCTGGCGCTGCAAACCCGCGAGCAGCATATCCGGCGGGAGAAGGCGACCAGCAACATCTGCACCGCCCAGGTCCTGCTGGCGGTCATGTCCGGCATGTATGCCGTGTGGCACGGGCCGGAGGGCCTGCGCCGCATCGCCCGGCGCGTGAACCTGCAGGCCCGCCTGCTGGCTGCCGCCGCCGTCCGTGCCGGGATGGCGCTGCGGCACGACGCGTTCACCGACACGGTTGCGCTGGACTGCCCGGACCCGGACGGGGTGATGGCCCGCGCGCTGGAGGCCGGGTTCAACCTGCGCCGCCTGGACGGGCAGGGCATAGGCATCGCGCTGGACGAGACCGTAACGCGCGACGAGCTGCACCGCCTGGCCGCCGTGCTGGGCGCCGGGCTGATTGACGCGCCGCCCAGCATCCCGGCCAACCTTCTACGCGGCACCGCCGTGCTGCCGCAGGCCGTATTCAGCGCCTACCATGCCGAGCACGAGATGATGCGCTACCTGAAGCGGCTCGAGGACCGGGACATCGCGCTGAACCGCAGCATGATCCCGTTGGGTTCCTGCACCATGAAGTTGAACGCGGCGGCGGAGATGATCCCGGTCACGCTGCCGGGCTTCAGCGACATCCACCCCTTCGCGCCTGCCGATCAGACCGTAGGATATCTCACGCTGATCGGGCGGCTGCAGGACTGGCTATGCCAGGTGACAGGCTTCACCGCCGTTTCCCTGCAGCCCAACGCCGGCAGCCAAGGGGAGTATGCGGGCCTGCTCGCGATCCGGGGCTACCACGCGGCGCGCGGCGAGGGGCGCCGGGACGTCTGCCTGATCCCGTCAAGCGCGCACGGCACCAACCCGGCCAGCGCCGTCATGGCCGGCTACCGCGTCGTGGTCATCGGCTGCGACCGGGACGGCAACGTGGACCTGCAGGACCTAGAGGCCAAGGTGGTGCAGCACGCCGACCGGCTTGCGGCGCTGATGATCACCTATCCCAGCACGCATGGCGTGTTCGAGGAGGGAATACGCGGGATCTGTGAGGTCGTGCACGGCCACGGCGGCCAGGTTTACATGGACGGCGCCAACATGAACGCCCAGGTCGGCCTGACCAGCCCGGCCCGCATCGGCGCCGACGTATGCCACCTGAACCTGCACAAGACCTTCTGCATCCCGCACGGCGGCGGCGGGCCAGGCATCGGCCCCATCGGCGTCGCCGCCCACCTGGCGCCGCATCTGCCCAACCATCCCGCCCGAGCCGACGCCGGCCCGGCGACCGGCGTGGGGCCGGTGTCAGCGGCGCCGTTCGGCAGCGCCGGCATCCTGCCAATCAGCTACGCCTATATCCGCATGATGGGCGCCGCCGGGCTGCGGCGTGCGACGGAGGTGGCGATCCTGAGCGCCAACTATGTCGCGGCCCGCCTGCGCCCGCACTACCCCGTGCTGTATGCCGGCGCCGGCGGCCTAGTGGCGCATGAGTGCATCCTTGACTGCCGCGGCTTCCCCGCCGAGGCCGGGGTGAGCGTCGAGGACATTGCCAAGCGCCTGCAGGATTATGGATTCCATGCCCCGACCATGAGCTGGCCGGTCGCCGGCACGCTGATGGTGGAGCCGACGGAAAGCGAGGGTCGTGCAGAGATTGACCGCTTTTGTGATGCGATGATCGCCATCCGGGCGGAGGTTGCCGCCATCTCTGCGGGAACGCTGGACCGCGCGGACAACCCGCTAAAGTGCGCCCCGCATACTGCCGAGGAGGTCGCAGGCGATGCCTGGACCCATGCCTACACGCGGAACCAGGCGGCCTACCCGCTGCCCTGGGTGCGGGCGGCGAAGTACTGGCCGCCGGTGAAGCGGGTGGACAACGTATATGGCGACCGCAACCTGGTCTGCACCTGCACGCCGCTGGAGGCTTACGCCCTGGCAGCGGAATAGGAGGCTCTCAGCTCGATTTTGGCCATTTCAGGCGTGGTTCAGACCGGGGTTACACGCGAAACGTGGAATCCTTTGATTGACACGACTCTGGCCACTTTCGGTGTAACCCATAAACCGCCCGCATTGAACTAGGCCCTGTAGCGCAAGTCGCCTCGCCGCGCGTCAGGGAAGGCCACGCACGCCGAGCGCACGCCAGCAACAAGGGTGTCCAGAAGCTCCATCCAGAACGTGGATCACGTCGCCCGGCACAGCGGAACCCACAACCGTCAGCAGCCACTTAGAATTGCTGGCGCTTCGAAAACGTGCTTGACGCCAATATCGAATGAGCAGAAAATCATTACGTTGATTGGTCGCGGTGGCTTTGCAACCGGCGAGTCAGCCTACGTCAGCTTGCCGGAGCGTCCGTGATCTCTCGAATTAAGTTCGGGAGGGTCCGTCATGACCATCCGCAACCCCGTCGAATGGGGCGTTGAACACATCAGGAGCGCAGGCGGAGCCTTCAGGCCTGCTGCGGGCGCAGTACCCGGGACCGAGGCCACCGGCCCCCTTGCATCTCTCACGGTGCGCCGGATCGAGGTGGCCGACCTGCTGTATGCCCTGGGCAAAGGCATCGAGGATTTCGGGGCCAACCGGACCGATGTGATGTTCCTGTGCGTCGTTTATCCCGTCATCGGCGTGGTGCTGGCACGCTTTGCGGCCGGCTACGACATGCTGCCGCTGCTGTTCCCCCTGGCATCCGGCTTCGCGCTCGTCGGGCCTCTGACGGCAGTGGGGCTGTATGAGATGAGCCGGCGGCGCGAGATGGGACACCATGTGACCTGGGCCAACGCATTCGGCGTGATCCGTTCGCCGTCGTTCGGCGGCATCGTCGCGCTCGGCCTCGTGCTGATCGGAATTTTCATGCTTTGGCTTGCCGCGGCCTTCGGCATCTACCTCGTCACGCTCGGCCCCAAGCCGCCGGTGTCGGTCGGCGCCTTCGTGCACGACGTGCTCCTGACGTCGGCCGGGTGGGTGATGATCGGCGTGGGCGTCGGCACCGGCTTCCTGTTCGCGTTGCTGGTGCTGAACATCGGCGTGATCTCGCTGCCCCTGCAGCTCGACCGCAACGTCGGCGCCGGGCAGGCGATGCGGACGTCCATGCTGGCGGTACGGACAAGCCCGGGTCCGATGGCATTGTGGGGGCTGATCGTGGCTGGGCTGCTGGTTGCCGGGGCCATCCCGGTCTTTGTCGGCCTTATCATCGTCCTGCCCGTCCTTGGCCATGCAACGTGGCACCTGTATCGGAGGGTGGTCCCGCCCTAAGCGGCGGCGGCGCCTAGGGATCGTGCGACCGGGGATGTCCTGGCCCCATGCAACGACCGAATGGTCCAGGGCGTGATGGCTGCCGGGGTCGTGGCCTGATGCAGCGGGTGCCAGGAGTACGGAGAGATGCACATAGCCCTGGTCCTGGTCGCGGTGGCGTTGGGCTCGGTGCTGTTCCACTTCCTGAGTCCCTGGTGGTTCACCCCGATCGCCTCGAACTGGGCCTACATAGACGACACGATCATCATCACCTTCTGGATCACCGGGGCCGCCTTCACCGCCGTCGTCCTGTTCATGGCCTACTGCATCTTCCGCTTCCGGCACGTGGAGGCGCGGCGGGCGGCGTATGAGCCTGAAAGCAAGCGGCTGGAATGGTGGCTTGCCGGGGTGACGGCGGTCGGCGTCGCGGCCATGCTGGCGCCTGGGCTGTTCGTATGGCGGCAGTTCGTCACGGTCCCCGCGGCCGCATCCGAGTTCGAGGCCGTGGGCCAGCAATGGCAATGGGCTTTCCGCCTGCCCGGGCCAGGCGAACGGCTTGGACGGTCCGACGCCCGGTTCGTCAGCGACCAGAACCCGCTTGGCCTGGATCCGGACGACCCTAGCGCGCGGGACAACGTCGTGGTGGTGGCCGACGACATGCATCTTCCGGTCGACGTCCCGGTGAAGGTGCTGCTCCGCTCCATTGACGTGGTGCACAACTTCTACGTACCGGAGTTCAGGGCGAAGATGGACCTGATGCCCGGCATGGTCAGCTACTTCTGGTTCACACCGACCAGGGTCGGGAGGTTCGAGATCCTGTGCGCCGGGTTCTGCGGCATCGGGCATCCGCAGATGCGCGGCAACATCGTCATCGAGCCGGCCGGGGACTACCAGGCGTGGCTCCGCAAGCAGCAGACCTTCGCGCAGATGTCGCTGTCCAGCCGTACGGGCCTGGCCACGGGCGACGGTCCGGCCCGGCGCGGACCGGACCTCGCAGCGGCGGCCGGACCGGGCGGGCAAACCGGGGAAGGAGCACGCTGATGTCCGACGCCTCGTTCGACGCCACCGGCGCCGTCCCGCCCGCCGAGGTCCGGGACGTCGAGCTATATCACCCGCATAGCTGGCTGACGAAGTATGTCTTCAGCCAGGACGCCAAGGTCATCGCGATCCAGTACTCGGTGACCGCGCTCACCATCGGCCTGGTGGCCCTGGCGCTGTCCTGGCTGATGCGGCTGCAGCTCGCCTTTCCCGGACGGTTCTCGTTCATCGCGGCTTCGGACTACTACCAGTACATCACGATGCACGGGATGAGCATGGTGGTCTACGTGCTCACCGCGGTGTTCCTGGGCGGCTTCGGCAACTACCTCATCCCGCTCATGCTCGGCGCCAGGGACATGGTGTTCCCCTTCGCCAACATGCTGAGCTACTGGATCTACCTGCTTGCAGTCTTGGTGCTGGCCTCGACGTTCTTCGTGCCGGGGGGTCCCACGGGCGCGGGCTGGACGCTGTATCCGCCGCAAGCGATCCTGGCCGGCACGCCGGGTCAGGAGTGGGGCATCATCTTGATGCTCGTGTCCCTGATGCTGTTCATCATCGGCTTCACCATGGGCGGGCTGAACTACGTGGTGACGGTGCTGCAGGGCCGTGCGCGCGGCATGACGCTGATGCGGATGCCGCTCACGGTATGGGGCATATTCACGGCGGCGGTCATGGCGCTCCTAGCGTTTCCGGCGCTGTTCGTCGGCTGCGTGATGATGCTGTTCGACCGCCTGCTCGGAACCAGTTTCTTCATGCCGGCCATCGTCGAGGCCGGGACTCACCTGCGCCACGGCGGCGGCAGCCCGATCCTGTGGCAGCACCTGTTCTGGTTCTTTGGCCACCCCGAGGTCTATATCGTCGCCTTGCCGGCGTTCGGGATCGTGTCCGACCTGATCAGCACCCATGCGCGCAAAAACATCTTCGGCTACCGCATGATGGTATGGGCCATCGTGGCCATCGGTGCCCTCAGCTTCGCCGTGTGGGGGCACCACATGTATGTCAGCGGCATGAACCCGACCTTCGGGTTCTTCTTCGCCACGACCACGCTGATCATCGCCATCCCCACCGCGATCAAGGTCTACAACTGGGTGCTGACCCTGTGGCGCGGCGACATACACCTGACGGTCCCGATGCTGTTCGCGCTGGCGTTCATCGTCACCTTCGTGAACGGGGGGCTGACCGGCCTGTTCCTGGGCAACGTGATCGTGGACGTGCCGCTGTCGGCGACCATGTTCGTCGTCGCCCATTTCCACATGGTGATGGGCGTCGCGCCGTTCATGGTCATCTTCGGCGGCATCTACCACTGGTATCCCAAAGTCACTGGGCGGATGCTGAACGGCCCGCTCGGCAAGCTCCACTTCTGGGTCACGTTCCTCGGTGCATACGCGGTGTTCTTCCCCATGCACTACCTCGGCCTGATGGGGGTGCCGCGCCGTTATTACGAACTGGGCGAGATGGCCTTCGTGCCCAAGTCTGCCGAGACGCTGAACGTGTTCATCACCGTGGCGGCGCTCACCGTGGGCGCCGCCCAGCTCGTCTTCGTGTTCAACATGGTCTGGAGCCTGTTCAGGGGCGAGCGCGCCGGCAGCAACCCGTGGCGGGCGACGACGCTGGAGTGGCAAACGCCGCAAACCCCGCCTGTGCACGGCAACTGGGGTCGTGACCTGCCCGTAGTTTACCGCTGGGCCTATGATTACAGCGTGCCCGGCGCCGACCAGGACTTTATCCCGCAGAACCAGCCGCAGCCCGTCCGGGCGCAGGCGCCGTGAGCGTTGCCGCTGCCTTTTTCGCGGTGCTGGCCGCCGTCGCGGGGTGGTGGCTGTCGCGGCAGGGGCTGCTGACCAAGCCCTGGCTGGAGCAGGGTTTGGCCCACGACCTGCCCGACGCCCGGAGCCAGCCGGCGGCGAGGGTCGGGCTGTGGATGTTCCTCGCCGTCGCCGGGTCGCTGTTCGCCTTGCTGCTCAGCGCTTACTCGATGCGGGCGGGGATGGCGGAGATGGGCATGACGCCTGCGCGCCCGCTGCCCGTGCCGGATGTTCTGTGGCTCAACACCGGCCTGCTGATCCTGAGCAGCGCCGCGCTGGAATGGGCGCGGTCGGCGGCGCGCCTGGCGCGGATGGACCGGGTAAGGCTCGGGCTGCTCGCCGGCGCCCTGTTCGCCCTCGCCTTTCTACAGGGTCAACTGGTGGCGTGGGGGCAGTTGCGCGCGGGGGGGCATCTGCTGGCGACCGACCAGGCCGCCGCCTTCTTCTATCTCATCAGCGCCCTGCATGGGCTGCATCTGCTCGGCGGCCTCGCCGCAATGGCCAGGGCGGCCGCCAGGATGCGTCATGGCGCTGGGATGGAACAGGCGCGGCTGAGCGTCGGGTTGTGCGCCACGTACTGGCACTTCCTGCTGCTGGTCTGGCTGCTGTTCTTCGCGATGCTGCTGCTGTCGTAGGAGGAGGGGATGACGGACATGGCGCCGGTGCAGGCGGGCGGGACCCAGGCGCAACTTCCGGGCTTGCGGGGCGTCGCCGCCGACTGGGCGTCGGACCAGCGGGCGTTCAAGGGCGTTGCCTGGGGGAAGGTCATGATGTGGATTTTCCTCCTCAGCGACACCTTCATCTTCGGCTGTTTCCTGCTGTCGTATATGACGGTGCGGATGTCTACGACCGACCCGTGGCCCAACCCGAGCGAGGTCTTCGCCCTGACCATCGCCGGGCACGCGGTGCCGCTGATCCTGATTGCGTTCATGACCTTCGTCCTGATCAGCAGCAGCGGCACGATGGCGATGGCGGTCAACTTCGGCTACCGCCGCGACCGGGCAAGGACCGCAGCGCTCATGCTGGCAACTGCGGCGTTCGGCGCGTGCTTCGTCGGAATGCAGGCGTTCGAGTGGACCAAGCTGATCGGGGAGGGGGTGCGTCCCTGGGGCAATCCTTGGGGGGCAGCGCAATTCGGCTCGGCGTTCTTCATGATCACCGGGTTCCACGGGACCCATGTGACCATCGGGGTGATCTTCCTGCTGATCGTTACCCACCGGATTTGGCGAGGCGACTTCGACGAGGAAAGGCGGGGGTTCTTCACCAGCCAGCGGGGCAATTACGAGATCGTCGAGATCCTGGGACTGTACTGGCACTTCGTAGATCTGGTGTGGGTGTTCATCTTCGCATTCTTCTACCTGTGGTGACGGGAGACGCCGCATGTCGCAATCGGTCGCGCATGGCCAGGAGCACCAGCACTCCGTAAAGCTGTATCTCGTCGTATGGGGCTGGCTATTTGTCCTGAGCGCCTGTTCATACTTCGTGGATTACTTTGGCGTGCAGGGATACCTGCGATGGTCCCTCATTCTCACGCTCATGCTGCTGAAGGCGGGGTTGATCGTCGCAGTGTTCATGCACATGGCTTGGGAGCGGCTTGCCTTGGTCTACGCCATACTGGTCCCGCCGGTATTCGTGCTGCTGTTCACGGGCATCATGGTGTTCGAGGCGTCTCACACGCTGCTGACGCGGCTCCTGTTCTTCGCGGCTGGTCCGGGCGGAGGTTAAGTTTGACCTTGCCCATGAGGGCGGCGCGAATCCCGATGCCCATTTCGAGTTACGGCTGCGGAACAATGATCCGACGGTGCCCCTGCTGGCAAACGCCTGCTCGCCCTGTTCCCGCTCACGACGCTCTGGGCCAGCGAGTTGGCCTCACACGGCCTCGTCCAGCCCGGGCGCGTCACCTGGTATGCTCAGCCCGCCGTTACCGTCGGGAGTGTCAAAAACTTGGGGCGCTACGCCGCGAGCTGGATTGCTGGGTGAGCAAATCGTCCGTCCAGCACCGCCGCCCTGACCTGAAGCACACGATGGGCGCCTTGGGGCGACCAGCGCATCTGCTGGCGCTTGTTCATGCGGGCACTCACCAGTTGGTTGACGGTGCCCTCGGCCCGCGGGGTCGGGATCGGCTTGCCGGCCCGGGAGCGCTGGCCGTAGTCGATCAGCGCGCCCTCGTTGGTCTCGATGTAGGCCTGCAGCTCCGTGCAACGCGCGAGCAGGCGCCTCGCCCCTGCTTCCATTGCGGGGTCGTTCAGCACGCTGGCGTCCTTGGCCCAGCCCGCAATCCGATCCAGAGCCTCGCACGCCTTCTCGTAGTGGCCGTTCCAGAGCAAGTGCCCCAGCCGTTCCACGTCGATCTGGGCCTGGTCGGGCGGGGCGGAAGGCGGCGGCTCGAGGCCGCACAGGCCTCCCATGACCTGCTCGACTTGGTGCACGCGCATGGAGAGATGAAACCAGTCGAGGATCAGCTCCACCGGGCCACCCGTGGCAGAATGCACCAACGTCGGCAGCGCGGGGTCGCCGTCGCTGATCGCGGTGACCGCGTCGCCCTCCCGCCAGCCCTGATCGAGCAGCGCTGCACGCAGCAGGGCATGGGGCTGCTCGGCCACGCTACGCACCAGGGCAAAGCGCCGAGGGGAGTGGCCCTCTCGCTCCACCTTGCCGCAGATCGCCTCGAAGTTGCGAACCTGGTGACCGGGCACGGCACGGATGTAGGCGCCATCGAGCATGACGACCGGACGGCTCGCGTCCGCTGCCACGGCCTTGGCCGTATCGTCCCGGACAGCCGTAACCTCCGCTGCCAGCAGCAGCAATGCCGGGATCCGCATGGCACGCTCGACGTTGCGCATCCCGGCGGCGAAGGCGAGCACGGCCCGCAACATGAACACTATCGCCAAGCTCGTTCTCTGGTCGGCAAACGGTTGAAGGCCGGAGTCAACGCAGCAGTAGGACCAGCGCGACGATGCAGGCACCCGCAGAGGGATAGAAAGTCAGCGCGAAACCGAACGCCCGAGCAGCGGCTCCACCCCGGTAGCCCATCCAGAACAATGCGCGGCCAAGGCAGAACAGCCCGACCAAGCCCGGCAACATGATCATCCAACGGCTCGACAGTTGCGCCGCGAGTGCCAGGTGGGAGCCGAATGCGAACACCGCCTGTTCCAAGGTGTTTTGCAGGACTGCGTTGGCCCGAAGGACCGCCGGACTTGCTGCCGCTTGCTCGCTGCCGCCGATATCCCGTATGGAGAAGAAGCGCTGCCGTGCCACGTTGGCGATGGTGGCACCGTGCCAGGCAAACAGCAGCACATCTAACCGCACCGTGAATGCCAGCCGGGCCTCGGGTGTCGGCAGGTCGGGCATGGCGAAGGGCGGCAACCAGGCCAGCGTCGCGAGCACGACCGCAGACAGCAGGAGGGCCGAGACCATGCCAAGGGCTACGCGCCGCTGCTCGCGCTGAAAGCCGTTGCTGAGGTTCATGCCGTTTGATCCAACGCTGACAGGGCGCATGAAGGCGGCCTGGGTTGGAGTTCCAGGAGGCGAGAAGCCGTCGCAGCATCTGCGGGATAAAACGCCTCGATCGCCAGCTCCGACAAAGTCACCTCTGTCGGGGTGCCGAACACGGTCGTGGTCGAGATAAGGGAAAGCCGGCCCGCCCGGGTTTCCAGCTCGAGCGGGACCGCGACCGCGGTGGCGTCAACGGGAACTTCGCGCTCGGCATCGACAGGGCCGAGGGAGGACAGCTCCTGCAGCAGCGCCAGCAGCACCGGGTCGCCGCTCACGATCACCTCTCGCCGCAGTCGCCCGAGCAGGTGCGCCCGCCACACTGGCAGGTTGGAGATGGCCAGGGCCAGCCCGGTGGGATGCAGGCTGAGCCGCAGCACGTTGACCGGCGGTTGCAGGAGCTCAGGATCGCTGACGCTCGCCAGCAGTGCGGTAACGGCGGCGTTGGCGCTCAGCAGGGTCCAGTGCCGGTCGATGGCCAGAGCCGGGTTCGGGGCATGCGCCTGCACGATCGTTTCAACCATGCCGCGCACCCCGGCTAGCGCCGGGTCCGTCAGCGGCCGCTCGCCGTAAACAGGTGCGAAACCGGCCGCCAGCAGAAGCGCGTTCCGGTCGCGGAGTGGCACGTCCAGTGTCTCCGCCAGGCGGAGCACCATGCCGCGGCTGGGCAGCGATCTGCCGCTTTCGACAAAGCTGAGGTGCCGCTGCGAGATTTCGGCGTCCAGCGCCAAGTCGAGCTGGCTGCGTCTGCGCCGCTGCCGCCAGTCGCGCAGCTGGGCTCCAACGGGCGTTGATGCACCAACTGCTGGCGAGATGGATGTGAACGGGTCGCTGACGATATGAACCATGGTGGGACACTACTGCCGGCATTTCGCCTGCGGCGATGACCTTCGACGTAATCGACTAGGCCCCGCCCGGCTGGAAAGCTTGCCGCTCCAACAATCGGAGCCTCCCATGCCCTCCCCCACCCAACGCAACGTTCACCACGCTGATGCGGTTCTGCACTGTTCTGATCAAGGCAGCGGGCCACCCGTCGTATTCCTAGCTAGCTGGAGCTTGCCCGCCGCGTCGTGGCGCCGCCAAGTCGATGCCTTCTGCACGGCTGGCCTGCGTTGCATCATCTATGACCGGCGTGGTCATGGTCACTCGCCCGATCCAGGTCATGGTTACGACTTCGACACCCTGGCCGACGACCTGGCCGCCGTGCTGGACGCCTTCCAGCTCGACGACGTCACCCTGGTGACGTTCTCCGCTGGCAGTGGTGAGGCCGTCCGCTACCTGACCCGGCATGGAGCGGGCCATGTCGCCCGCCTCGCGATGGTCGCACCCACCACTCCGTTATTGGTCCGGCAGGACGACAACCCGGATGGGGTCGATCCCGCCCTGTTCGAAAGCTTCATCGAAACTGAGCTGCGCCCGAATTGGCAGGGATGGCTGGACCGCAACGCCCGGCCGTTCGGCGGCCCCGGGGCGACAAGCTCGGATCTGGAGGGGGTGGTCGCCCTGGCCCGTCAAGCGTCCCAATATGCATTGGAGGCTTTCTATCGCGAGCTCACCACCACCGATTTCCGCGGGGAGCTGAGGGCGCTGCGCCTGCCGGTACTGGTGGTGCAGGGCGAGCAGGACGTGTCCTCGCCACCCCATCTGACGGGTTATCCCACGGCGGCGCTGGTGCCGGGAGCTCAGCTGGTCATCTACCCGGGCGCACCGCACGGTCTGTGCGTCAGCCATCCCGAGAGGCTCAACGCCGACCTGCTGAGCTTCATCTGGGGCGGCAGCTATGTTTGACGGCAACATGTCGATGGGGGTGCCGGTCGCCGGTACGGGGCGCTGGTGGGTGCTGACCGTGGTCGTGGCGGCACAGTTCATGTTCGTGGTGGACGCCTTCATCGTGAACGTCGCGCTCCCCTCCATCACCGCCGACCTCCATGCGGAGGCGGGCGCGATGGAGGCAGTGATCGCCGTTTACCAGGCCGCCTACGCCGCGCTGGTGATCACCGGCGGGCGGCTCGGCGACATCTACGGACGGAAGCCGGTGTTCATCGTCGGCGTTCTGGCCTTTACCGCCGCCTCTGCCTGGTGCGGGCTTTCTGCCTCGGCGACGGAGCTGGTGCTGGCCCGGCTGGCGCAGGGAGCCACGGCGGCGCTGATGGTGCCGCAGGTGCTGGCCACCCTGCACGTCCTGTTTCCGGGCGAGGGAAGGAACCGCGCCTTCGCCGTCTTCGGCATCGCACTCGGGACCGGCGGCGCGGTCGGCTTCTTGCTCGGCGGCTGGCTGGTGACGCTCGACCCGGTGGGACTGGGCTGGCGCAGCGTGTTCCTGGTGAACCTGCCCATCGGTGGAGCGGTCGCGTTGGCGGCGGTCCGGCTGATGCCGGCCCTGCCGCGGCAGGGCGGGATGCGGCTTGACTGGGTCGGAACCACCCTGCTCCTTCTCGCGATGGTCGGCCTGCTAGGGCCGTTGCTGGCAGGCGCGCGCCTGGGCTGGCCGTGGTGGCTGTGGGTCGTGGAGGCGGGGGCCGCCCTGGTGCTCGGGCTGTCTGTTCGGTTGGCGCGGTGGGTGCAGCGCCGGGGTGGGCAACTCTTGCTTGAACCGGCCCTGCTGCAGAGCCGGGCGTTCCAGCGTGGGCTGGCCGCAGCGTCCAGCTTCCAGTTCGGGAACATCGCCTTCTACCTGACCGTCACCCTGGTGATGCAGGGCCGGCTGGGGCTGACGCCCTTGCAGAGCGGTGCCGTCCTCGTGCCGCTCGCCCTCGCCTTCACCGTGGCCTCGCAACTGGCCGGAAGGTGGACCCAGAGATACGGCATGCAGGTGCTGTCATGGGGCTGCGCGGCGCAGTTGCTCGGTATCACTGCATTCGCCGCCGTGCTGCAGGTGCCTGCCGCGGTGCTGCTGGTCTCAGCGTTGGCGGTGTTCGGCTTTGGGCAGGGACTGGTGATGGCGCCGCTCGCCGGGCTGGTGCTGGCGAACGTGGCGCCGGCCCAGGCCGGGTCGGCATCCGGCATGTTGAACACGGTGCAGCAGGCGTCGGGGGCCATTGGGGTCACCACCATCGGATCGGTTTACGCGGTGGACGGTGCCTGGGCCGGACTTGCGGTGCTCGGGCTGAGTGTGGTGATGACAGCCACGCTGCTGCGCGGGTTCGATCAAGCTCGTTCATAGGCGTCCGGTCCTATGCAACAGCGATCGGGGCCGGCACCGCGCCGACGAACCCGGCTGCTTATCCCACGTTCAGATGCCCAACGGTTAGCTCTGGCCGCCGATCAAGAAGCTATGGCGTCAGATGGTTAAATCTGCACAGCCCCGCGGGCACTCGGCCATCATGTCGAGGTCCAGGACCGCGCGTCCAGCACGTCGGTGCCGGATGCACTGGTAGCCCATACCCATTGGCCTCCGCCCTTGTAGAGGCCGGGGTATCGAGATTTGTCGAAAGCCCTTTCCCTGGACGTGTTTGTTCCTATTATGTTCCGTTCGATGGAACATGACCAAAGGGAGCGGACGACGCAATGAACGACGACGACAAGCGCTGCCCGCACCCTGCATCAGTTGATGAGCTGAGAGACAGCCTGTCCTTCGCGCTACGCTACGACGGCAGAAAACGCGTGCATACTGCCGACGACGTTATGGCGCACGTTAAGGCCGAACGCCTGGTCCGGCACCTGCAGCAGTCCGGCTACGTGCTGATGAGACGCCCTGACGCCCCTGCCCCGTCCACCAGCGGCCACAGGCACCCGCATAAGGGCTGACGACCATGGAAGCCGTGTTCCTGGGACGCTGACGCGGTCGCCCATGGTGCCGGACGTTCCTTACGTCGAACTGCAGGTGGTGACGAACTACCTCTTCCTGCGCGGCGCCAACCGTTCCTGCACATAGGCCTGCAACGCCACGTTGCCCGCCAGCTTCGCAGGCTTCGGACGCCGCGCCGCCCGCTCAGCATGTCACTGCGCAGTGGCCGCCCGATACTCTAGGCCGCCACTGCGCGTCGCGGCGTTGCGCCGCAGCTCGCGCGAGACCGTCGAGGCCGACCGATTCATCTGTCAGGCGATCTCCCACATCCCAGCGCCTTGTGCCCGCAGGATCGCAAGCTCCTCCCGCTCCGCAAACGACAGAGGCTCTTATTGGGTTCCGGGGTGGTGACGGGTCTATCACGCAACCAGGCCGGCGATGAGGGTGCCGAGCAATGCTTTGCCGCGTCGGCGCGCGTTATGCACGAACTGGAAGAAACCGAGGTAGA
>JAABUW010006341.1_pt1 | contig 14895 bp, 1 predicted proteins | sample 5560081 | NCBI WGS metagenome assembly JAABUW01 (sample SAMN10711882, study PRJNA513363) | rock metagenome | isolation source: Antarctica rocks | place: Antarctica: Victoria Land, Knobhead sud
TATTTTCTTTATATTCTTAAAGTCCAAAATTGTAACAAAAGTATCTATATTTTATTATTTTAGTTTTTTACTAATTATATCGAAACAACTTATAGAATTTGAAATTGCAACAATTGATTGCTAAAAATTTAATTTAAAAAATTTAAGTATAAAAAAATATTGTTAATTGTATAAATTTAAGAAAATAACTTAAACAATAAAATATATTAATAGATAAATTTTTAAAAGAATTAATATAAGTTCTATATTAAAAATTATTGCAAAAATCTACAACAATAGTTTGTTGTTAAAGTCTTTAACAAGAGTTTGTTGCAATATTTTAATATAATTTTTTGCAATCAATATTTCTTAATTCAAAAAAATAAAAAGTAAAATAAATAATTCTACAAAAGTAAAAACAAAAAATAATATAATATTTAGAGTTATATATAAAGTAATAATAGAAAATAAATAAACTTAACAAATTAGTAGTTCTATTTTCGACACATTTTTTTTTGACAATTAGTAATAATAATATCTTTAACAAATTAATAGATCAGAATAGTCTTATAATTGCTATTAGATATTAGAAGATTTGTATATTGAGAAAACTATAATTGCAAAAATAAATAGTAAATAGCTAAGAAAACAAATAGTAGAGATAAAGTAGAAAATATTAAAATATAAGAGAACATAAATAGTTATTACGTACATTTACTACTCGACGCGATCGACAACATAATAAATAATAGATTTATTAAATAAAAAATTAATAACTTAATATAACTATTACTCTTACTTCTACAAATTAATCTACAAATATTTTGCTTGCAAAATAAATATTATATCTTAACAATTGCAATTACAATATATATAGTATAATATTAATATTAATATATAAATAGCTACAAATAATTTGATTCTTTGCTCTTGCTCTTTTAACAATAGTTTACTTAAAATATATTAGTGTTTTAGCTTTGCAAGTACTTTACTCTTTCTTAAACACTCTTTGTCTTATCTTTTTTCTAAATATCTTTTTGTTAATTATAGTAATAGCAAGAAGTCAAAAAAATATTTTTAAACTAGCAATATCTTAGAGTTAAGAGCATTCTAAAATTGTTGCAAATAAATTATTTACTATTAAACAATTATCTAATTTTTATTTGCAAATTGATACTATTATTAACAAGTTTAACTCTATATCTTATTAACTTTACACTATAATAAAAAACTCTTTTTGCAATTCTCTTAATAGCACGTTCTTTGCTTGCAACTAACAGCAAAAAAAATTAATACTAAATTTTAACAATTTTGAGAAAGAATTATTTGCGTTGTCTATCAAGTTCAAATCTCTATTAATAAAAGAATTATTTGTTTATTAATTTGTACATATACTAAAAGCAATTATAGAAAAAGAAAACAAAAACTCTATTTGCAAAGTCTTTGTCAAAAACTATTATTAAGAAGAAATTGACTATATTAAGAAAGTCTACAAAGAAGATAAAATTTGTATTAATATTTGAAATTCTTTTGCAATTGCATTTAAAATCTCGAAAGAACTTAATTAATAACAATAACAAAAACATTCTAAGAAAAACAAACAACAACAATAGAAATAGAATTTACAATAAATTTATAAAACAAATTATATCTTTTGCAAACTCTAAATGCAATCTATTTATTAATAAGAGTATTAGTATAAAAACGCAATATAGTAACAAGACAATAAATCTCGAGCTTAAAGAGCAAAAATAACAAGTTAAAATAAATCGACAATTTGTATAGAGTAATAGATTCTTAATTATATTAATATTGCAAAATCAATTTTAGCAAAAATTAATAACAAATTAAAGTTAATTATAGTTTAAATCTAGAGAATCTTAGACTTAATTGCAATATAATTAGAAATTCGTAGAGTTCAAAAATATTTTATAGCAAAAATCTAAACAATCTTAATATTAAAGTTATTAAGAGAATTAAAATTGTGCAAATCAATTAGTTACTAAGATTATCTAAAAGATTGTATTTAAAAATTAATTATTAATTTTATTATTTAAGTTAGTAGTATCTAATAGCTGTTTATTGTTTATTAATAATTAATCTTATAAAGTTGCAACAAAAGTTCTTATTGTAATCGAAGTTAATATCTTCGACAAATTGTTAATAATAATTTGATGTTACTATCTAACTTATCTATTTAACAAAATTCTTAAGAAATTGATTTGATTAGTCTTTTTTAAAATAAAACTTAATTATTTTATTTTCAAAACAAAAGTACAGAAAATTAAAAAGTGTTTTAAAGAATAAAAAATCGATATACTAGAATACGCTAAAGTCTTTTTTATTTGCTAAATTAAAAATACAAAATTAAATATTAATAGATATAAAGCTAGTCTAAATATTTATAGAAATATTAAAAAAGAGTTTGGAAAAAACTTTTGCAATAAATAGTTAAAAATATTGTTCTACTTTGTCTTAAAAGTAGTTAACTTCGACAATATTAATAAAGAGAATATACAATTTATTAAATATAGATATTGCTTTTTAAGCTTTTTGTTAAAGTTTTTTACAATTTTTTTAATTTATAATAAGTTAATATTAATAGTTTTTTTAGTATTTTATAATTTTATAACTAATCAATAGTTTGCAAATACTTTTCTTTAAATTATAACTCTTTAAAAATTAAGTAAACTTTATATAAAAGATATCTTTAATTTATAGTTTTGCAAGTATATACAAGCTCTTTTATTAAATATTTACAACGTCTTTTATCTAAAAATTAACTTTAAAAGTTAAACAATAGATTTCTATCTTAAACAAAATACGTCTTTCTTAATATATAGACAATCTTCGAAGATTAATCTTAATTAGAATTTCGATTTCTTTGTAGATAAAAATAGAGTTTTATTTAAAATTAATAACAATCAATATAACAATAATTAATTGCAATCGAACAATATAACAAATTAGAATATCTTTAACAATAATTTATACTACAAAAAAATTAACAACAAAAAAAATAAATACAAGAAAAATAAATAAAATGTTAATACTTTATTAGCAAACAATTATAATATTTCGATATATAATATTTATAATAGCAAGTTGTTGCTTTTGCTTCTTTGTTTATATTTGTATTTGTCTATAAGCTAGCTAGTAAGTTTCTTATATATAGATATCTCTTTGTTGTGTATTAGTTGTTAAAGACTTCTTATATATTATAAATAAAATCTTATCTATTGTAGCTATTAACAAGCAATTTATTTTGCAACTATATTTAATATTTGTATTTAAATAATAGAGAGTCTCTTGCAAAAAATAGACAAAATCGAAATTAAAATTTAATATTTTTACAATTACTTAAAAAACTTATATTTATTGTTCGATATATTCTTTATTAATAATATCGAAACAAAACTATCTATTATTGTCTAATTTAATTTTATCTAAAATAACTTTAAGTTCTTGCGTTTCTCTATTGTTAACAAAGTAGATTGTTAATAATCTTTATATTTTTTGCAATAAAAGACTTACGTAAATACAAATTTAAATACAATATATTTAATTCTAAGACTAGAGAAGATATACTAGAAATTATTAATACAAAACTCTAAAATTGTTGTAATTTTGTTAGTATATTTGTTGTTATTATCTTTACTTCGATTTCTTTTCTTTTACTTTCGTAAATATCTATACAATTGTACAAATCTTTTAGAAGACTTTTTGTTAATTGTCGAGATTACTACAACACAATTACAAACAATTATCTTAAAAATATTAAAAATAGATTTAAATATCAAAATAGACAAAAATTAAAAATAAGATTGCAAAATACAATAGACTTAAAATTGTAAAAGTTATTCTAATAGATAAGAAATAGTCTATTAAAGAGATCTATTGCTAGTCTTTTATTATTGTTAATCTACAATAAAGCAATATTAACGCTAGTAGCTATTTACTTAATTGTTAATATTACAAATTATCTAGTTTTTTTATCTCTACTTATTTAATATAGTTGATTACTTCTTAATTAAAGAACTGCTTATTGTTACTTCTTTACTAATATTACTATTAATATCTTCAAAACGCTTGCTCTTCTTGGCTCTTGATTTGCTCTTTTTTTCGATCTCTATCTTAGAGCACGCTTGTCTAATATTGCTCTTAATTTCGAATATTCTCTTTATCAATACTTTCTTTGTCAATATCTTCTTCGTTAATATTCTATTCGTTAATATTTTCTTCGTCAATATCTTATTCGCCAATATCTTCTTTGTTAATACTCTCTTTGTTAATACTCTTTTTGTCAATATCTTTTTTGCAATCTTCTTCTCTAGTTTTCTTAATATATTTGTTAATGCTTGTTAAGATAGATTGCAAAAGACTCTTAAAATATATTGCAATAGTTTTATACAAAAATAGAATCTATCTTTATTGCTTTACTTTTAATATTAAAACAAAAAAACAATTATAGATTTAAGTTAAAGAAAAAACTAAAAAAGATAAACGCAAAAATTGCAAAACTAGAAGAAAAAAATAAAAAATTAGAAAAGAAACTCGCACTATAGAAGAAAAACAACATATAAAAAATACTAATAGATAATAATCTTGTAACTAAGATAGATTATATCTTGTCAATATTTTTTATTATTTTTATCGAGATCTTGCTTTGTTTTAATAATAACAACAAATTAATAAATATAAATACGTTTTAATATAACAAGCTAGAAGAAAAGACAATAGATAATAAAGAGAAAACTTAGATCGAAATTCTCTTCTTAATCTTTAATTGTTTGTTAAAGACTTTTTACTTGCTATCTAGAAATTCTCTATCAAATAATAGTTTTTTATCAATCGACTAAAATCTTTTAAAAATATCTTACTAGTAAATAGAGACTCTTCAATCGATAGCTTATTGCTTCTAAAAGAATAGATAGAAGACAACTATCTTTTTTGAATATCTAGAGACAAACTATTTGATATCTATCAACTATATAATCTTGTAGACGAGCGTCTAAGTATCTCGAAACTCTTTAAATATATTAATATAGATACTTGCAATAACAATAGTTTCAATATATATATTTCTACTTGCAACTAAGAATAAAATATAGAAATATAGTTCTAAGTTTTTAAAAACAAAATCAAGTTTCTAAATCTTTGTCGAAAATATCTTAAATTAGAATATAGATTATATTATAAGAATATTTTTTGCAAAAACAAATTAGCTAAGATTAAAAATAAAATTTTTGTTAAATTCAAAATTTATAATATTAGCAATTTTAAGCTAACAATATTTAGAGAAAAAAGTTTCTCTAATATTTTAAATAACAATTTAGATAACTTTAGCAAGTTAAAAAATTAGATATTTTTAACAAAAATTGCAATTCGAAATAGAAACTAATATTTATAAAAATAATAATAAAGAAATTTAAAATTATATTTAACTTATATAATAGAGTTTTGTTTGTTAATGTTAAGCTTAGTTTTAGCGCTATTAACAACAAGTTATTTAATAATTAGCAACTAGATTTTTATATTAAAATTTATTTAAATTACGTTTATTTGTTTTTTAATAAATATTATATTAAAATAATATTGCTTATTAGTATCGAAGTTTTTAATAGAATTTTTATTAATAGAAAGTTTGTTAAATTTTATAAATTTTCTACTATATTATTTTAAAACTCTATTAAATTGTATCTAGTTAATAACAAATTTGTTTCTAATATTATTTATATTGTTTAAGTTATTATTAATCTTAGCAAATATATTAATATTTTATAGTATTTAATAATTAAACTAAAACAATTTGCAATTATTTTTGATATATTTTAAATAAAAAAGTATAATATACAAATTAGAGATTATATACAATTTCTCGAATTTAATTTCGATTACTATATAGAGTACTGTTTGTTAAATTAACAATTGTTAGAGATTTTTAGCAATTAATATAAGCAATTAGAATATTTGTTTTCAAAGTTTCTTAATAAAGTTAATATTTGTTAAACAAATATTTCTGTATTTCTAAAGTTTGCTATTAAAAAAGACTATAAGATAGTTGTAATATTGTTCGAGTACTTTATTATACTAGATTAATTAAAGAAAAATAACAGATATCTAGTTTACATTATAGATAGCAATATAATTATAAATATTGCAATTATTATTTTTAATAATTATAACAAGTTCTATATCAAATTTATATAAAAAATTTCAAATACAAAACAATTTAAAAAGCAGATATACTCGAAATTTAGACAATAAATTAAATTTTCTAATTTACAAGAAGTTAACAAGTTGTCGCTTAATAGAAGTATTAATTATATTATTAATTTTGTTTCAAAAACAACTTTTTTAACTAAAAAAGTCTACAAGATATTTTGTTAAAAAGAAAAGATTATTAAAGTCTATTTAAATAATATAAAAAATAAAAAATAAATTTGCAATAATATTTTATAGTATATTGCTTTTACTCTTATAATTAAGAAGTCTAATAAAAATTTGTATATTTATATAAATTATAGAAATTTTAATACTTTAACAATTAAGAATTGTAATATTCTATTGTTAATTTGAGAAATCTTGCAACATTTATATAAAATTAAGTATTATAGCAAGTTCGATATTATTGTTGTCTTTAATAAAATTTAAATATATTTCGATAATAAATATAAAATAGTTTTTATTATTTATTATAATTGGTTTAAGTATATTGTAATATTTTTTGAATTGTATAATATTTCAACTATATTTTAGTCTTTTATTAATAAGATTTTTAGTTTCTATTTAAACAAGTTCTATATAATCTATATAAATAATATTTAAGTCTATAGTAATATCAAAAAAAATATATAAAAATTATATAAATAAAGTTCTTGTTAAACTTTATAACGTAGATTTTTATCTAGATATTAACAAGTATATTTTTTTTGTTAAATAAATTAAATATTTAGATCTAATTATTATTATTAAAGAAATTGGAATAAATCTCGAGAAAATTAAATATATTTTTAAATAAGAAGTTTTTATTTGTGTATACAATATACAGATTTTTCTAGACTTTGTTAATTTTTATTAATAATTTATTTATAACTATTTGAGTCTAATTAAATTTTTGTCAACATTTAGTAAGTTCGAGAACAAAAATTTCAGTTTTTTATAATAATTTAACAATTTCGAAGATCTTGCGTTTAAAAGTTTTAAAAAAGTTTTTATCAATTAGTCTATTCTATATTATTTTGATTTTAATCTAAAGATTTAAATTGAAAACAATATTTTTTATTTTATAATTATTGTTGTACTCTTATAGATGAGCTCGAATAAATTATTTTATTCGATAATCTATATATTTAAAACTATATTGTTAGCAAAGTACAATTACAAGATCTATATTAAAAAACTGCTAATTATTGTTTGCGCTTTTAAAAAATAGTATTTAGAATATATTAATATATCTGTCGAGCAGTTTATTAAAATTATTATCGACTATTGCAATTTAAAATATTTTAAATTATTAAGCAATTTAATTGTTATTAAGTTTGTCAAAATAATAGATAGTAGAACGCTTAGTTACTATATAGAAGCTGGAACTTTGTTTATCTATATATATTAATTAAAGCTATTTGAATCGATTATATAATATCGAGTCGAATAGTATTGAATCAAATAGTATTAATACTAGATTAAATTAATTACAATATTTTAATACTTTTATCTAATTTAATTTTAAAAATTATTTTTATATAAATTATATTCTATATTTTATTAAGTTTAAAATCTATTTTAAAATTATTAAATTTCAAGTATTTTTTTAGCAAAAATAAAAAAAGTATATAAAAGTTCTTTGTTAACAATTTATATATAAATATATATATATTTACAAGTTCGAGATATTCTAAAATTTGAAAAATATATAAAAGACAAAATTTTAACAAAAAATTATACAAATATTGTCGATAGTACTCGATAATTTTATTAATAAAACAAAAAGAACAATAAATATAGATTTAAATAGATAGTACAAAAATCGACAACAATAAATATAGCAACTATTTAGTTACAAATTGTTCAAATAACTAAATCTAATATCTATATTCGAGATTATAAATAATTTAGTTATTAAGTTAGTTTAAGAGCTTGTCAAAATACTTTAAATATATTACAAAAAAAAACTTTAATTAGTCTATTAATTATCTGTTTTTTAATAAAAATATAATTTAATTTAATTTAATTATTTGCAATCTTTTTGCAAACAAATTAAGTTTAAATATTTATATATTTTGTTCAAATATATTGCGCAAAATTTTTAGCAAATATTATAGTTTTCTAATTGTTGCAATAGATAACAGTAACAACTAGATACAATATCAAAAATATTAAAAAAAAAATCTTAATAACAACAAAAATTCTAGATATAAATAATAACAATAGAAATAAATAAAATAGTTACAACTATTTTAACAATATTTAAAGTTAAATAGTTTTTTTAACAATTTGTATTTGCTTAATATATTCGATGTTATAGATAAAAAAAATAACAATTAATTAATATTTAAATAATTAACTAATAGTAGTACTTTCTAGATTAAAGATATATTTAAAACTAAAACAATAAATATTTTAATTTTTGTTTTAATTAATATCGATATAGTCTAATAGAAAACAAATATTTTTACAAAAAATAAAACAAAAATTAAAAATATTTCGAAAATAACAAAATATTTGTTTAACAATTTTTTAATAAATATCGATAGAATTAAAAATATATCTATTTATTACTAAAATAACAAAAACAATATTTAATCGAATATCTAATATTATATATATAAAAAAATTAATTGTCGATTAATAGATATAACAATAATTTAGATCTATAATATAGTTTAAATCGATAATATATATTTTAAATATATCTATAAAAGTAACAACTAATTTATACTTTTATATTTTGTAATTTTTTAGTATTTTTTTCAAATATATTTTTTAACTTAAATAGAGAATTTAAAGTACAAAATTGTATTTAATTTCGATTTCTAAATACAATTAAACAAAACTTAAATTAGTTATTTTAAATAAATTAATAAAAATTCTTTTAATAGTATTAATAAACTTTCTATTAATATTAATAATTAAAAAATTGTCTATATAAATAACAATAATAATAAAGTTATTAGTAAAGATATTTAGATCGAAGTTTAACAAACAAAAATAATATTTTTCAAAAAATATTGCAAAAATATTATACTATATTAGAAATAACTATTTAAATCTATAAAAAGTTTTTCGAAATTAATAAATTTTTTTGTTTTGTTTAAAATTGTAGAGCAATTCTATATAAATTTCTTTATTAATATTTCTATAAAAAAAGATAGTAACAATATCTATTTGCTCTAGATTTTAGCTATTAATAACAACAAAAACAAAAATAATTTTGTAATCTATAGATTTAATTACAATTGTGAAAATTTTAATATAATTTAAATTTTTGTATTGTTTAAAATTTCAAACAATTTAACAAACTTTATAGCAAAGAATTTTTTTATTAATTTTTTTTTAATTTTGTAGATTTATCTTTTACAAAATATATAATACTTTTTAGATACTAAACAAACAATATAGATATTTTTATTTTTTTAAAAATTTAATTTTGTTTTGTTTAATTAGTTGTCAATCTATTTTATAATAGATATTTGCTATAGTTTTAGCATAGATCTTAGACTTATATAGCTTTGATAATATAGTTTTAAACAACAAAGTAAAAAAGTCTACAAATTTATTTTAATACAATCGAAGTTTCGAATATTTTTGTAGTATTAAATTAAGATTCGAAAACAATAGATTTTAAAGTATATTTAATAATTTAGTAACTTTAGAGAACTTATTAAAGTTAGTAGAGTCGAAGAATAACACAAAGAATGTAGTATTCTTAGAGTCTAAAAAAGATAAAATTTTAGATAAGATAGATAAATCTAGCTTATTAGAGTTCTCGATATAATTCGAGAGCAAAACAGCTTTTTGCTATTATTGTAATATTGTTAGAAAAAGTTTGTTTAATTTAGCTTCTATAGAATTTAGAAATTTATCGATAGTATTTGCAATATTAAACTGCATAAATAGAACTATAGACAAATATATATTATTGTTTTAACAACTAATCTTGCTATAATTAATATTAGAACTAAATAATATTTGTTTATTGTCTAGTTAATAAATTTCTAATATTTGTTAAATCTTGTTTTTGTTATTTATTATACAATAGATATACTTTTTCTTGTATTCTACTAAAACTAAGAATCGAGTACAATTCTAAAATTTCTATTAATTTCTATTTAATTAAATTTTTAATACTTTTCTCTATTAATTAATATATTAAATATACTTGTAATTATAAAGATATTCGATATTTGTTTAGAAAATAATAATAAAATACTTAATAACAAAAAAGATATTGCAATATAAATTAACTATTTAAATAATTTCTAATTAGAAATTTACAATTAAATTAGTATTTTTAATTATAATACTAATTTTTTGTATTAAAATCTAATTAAAATATTCGATATATTTGTTTATTTTAAAAGAAACAACAATTGTTAATTCGATATATATTTTGCACTTTTTGTATTAGATTCGAAAAACTCTATCTATATATTTATTGTTATTATTAACGCAAATATAAATATATTTGTTGTTTCTATACTTAAATTTGTTAATATAGTATTTTAAGAAAATTAGTAGACTAATTTTGTTTTTGTTTTTAAAATATTTTATTTATAAGTATTTAATTTTATTATTTAGTTAAATACAAATATAACAAATATTATCGAAATTGTCTAGAAATATAGATTCTATAATATTAAAATAAATTTTTTTTTTTAGCAATTAGATCTGATAGAAATTCGATAAAATATTGTTTTGTTTTCTATATATATATAAAAAACACAAAAATTATTTAAAAAGAATTTGATAAAATTCAAAATACTTTTGCAAATTAGTTAATAAATATTTTGTCGGGTTGTAGCTTATCCCGGATGCAGAAATCGCACTCGAAACGAGCTTATCTTAGATGGAAATTCTTACTCGAGATAAATTTTGTCGATGCTTAGCTTATGCTTAGTATAATTATTTCGAATTACAAAAATTAATCGCAATCTTCGCTCGCAATCGAGATACAAGCTTAATATATATATAGCTTATATAAAGTATAAATCTTTTTATTTAGTATTAACTAAAAATTAACTCTTAAAATTTTGCTCTTTTTTGATATATATTAGATATAAATTTAATTCTCTATATTTATAGCATTCTTAGAATTGTGTAAAATCTATAACGCGTAATTAATTAAGTTCAAAAACAAGATTTACGTATTACAAGATTATATTTTGTTATAGTATAAATTACTCTTAGACGTAGTATAAACTTAATATAGTTTTATATTTGCGCAATTTAATTATTTGTCTTGTATATATATTATATTTAAACTTAGTTTATATTTAATTTAAATCTTAATAACAATATATTTTTCAATAATATTATTAATTTTTTTGTCTTCAAAATCTTTATATCTTTTAATAAGAAGAATTCTTCTATATTTGAGAATTTTGCAAATTAAGATTAACAAACAATTTCGCAGTAAATAATTAAAATCAAAATTTACTTTATACTTATTATATACTAGATATTTGCTAAATATATAAACAAACTTCGAATTTTAACAATATTAATACTATTAAGTCGAATACAATATTAAATAATTAAAATATTAACAAAAATACTTTTATAAACAATTAAGAAAATAATAAATTCAACAAACTATTGCTTATAAAATTTAAAAAAATAGATTCTCTTTTATACTTTATATCTATTATATATTAAACTAATATTTATTATATATAGAGCTTTATTAATATTAATAAGATTGCAATTATTTTTAAAAAACGCAATTAAGTAGTTATATTAAAAATACAAAATTATTACAATATTTCAATATATTTCTATACGTATTCAAAGAGAATTCTTTATTTTCTATATAGAAAAAACACAATATTAGTCGAAATCTTAATTAATATCTCTATTAAAGTATTAATTAACAAATATATATTTAATATATATTTAACTTAAATAAAATATAATTTTAATTTATATTAAAATTGAATTTAATTTTTGTTGTTGCAATTAACTCTAAAATTACTTAGATTGCTTTTCTTACTTTTAAAAATAAAATAAAAAAAAGCAAACAAAATTTAATATTAAAGCTTTAAATATTTTAAAATTAAGTATTGCAAATATGTATATTTAAATATATTATATATATTTTTAGCGTACAATAGAGTTAAATTTAAGAATATTAACAATTTTCGACAATATTTTACTTAATTAATATATATAATAAATGTTAATATACAATTAAAATATTATATAGAGATCTAATATTATAGATTTCTTAAAAAATAACAAAATTAATATATATATTGTGTGTATTTCGAATCTATAATTTGTATATACAAAAATTAAGAATTTATTATATAAAAAATTTATAAGATAAACTCTTACTTTATTTATATTGTTTGTAAACTAATTTTATAAATTTATTAAATTAAATATCTTTTACTTTTTAATATAAAATTATAGTATACAAATTAAATTGTTAACGCAAATTTAGTATATATCGATATTAATTATTTTTGTATTTTAATAGACTACAAATTATAATAATATATAAAAAACTATATTTTTATTAAATATCTAACTTCTAGAAACTTTATTTACAATTAGTTTTATTCTAATACAAATTTAGTATATACTAAATATATATAGAATTTAATTATTCTTAAAAAAATAGCAAAATTAAAATTAGTATATACAATATATAATTAAATATCTATATTTTTGTTAATTAAAAACAATTTCTATTCTTTATATTAATTGTACACAAAAATTGTATTTATTATCTATTATATTTTATCAAAATATTTTGAAAAATTGTCAACAATATAATTGCAACAATTAAACAACAAAATTTACTATTTTTAACAACGCGTAAACTAAGTTTATATCTAATATATATATTGTTTGCGTTAAATATTTTGCAAAATATTTTGCTATCTTTTCTATTATATTTAATTTATATATTAAATATAGCAAGATTGTTTTGCGCTATATATACAATAGTCTTAATATAAAAAATTGTATAGCAATATTAATTTGCAAACAAAAATTTAAGAAGTTTTTTATTAAAACAATTTTAAAAAATTAGTTTATATTTAGTTTAAGTATTGCATAAATTTAGTCTATAATTTATAAAAATTTAACAAAAATTTGTTTTTAATTAATTGTATTTTTTAAAAAAACAATAAATTAAAAATATTATCTATCTTAACAAAAATTCTTAATAATATATTGTTGTATATTGTATTTATATTTAGATTAAAATCTTTATAACTTAATTATATCTTAAAATAGATTTTATATTTAAACAAATTTAAGACAAAACAAATTTGTACAATATTTTAAATTAAAATAAGAATTATTATTATAAATTTAATATATATACAATATATATCAAATATATATTTAAATTGCAATAGAAATTAATATCTACTACTATATACAAATTAATATAGAGATTATTGAAGATTATTATATAATATTTATTAAAATATTTAAAGTATTAAAAAAAATTATTTGTTAAATTATTTAAATTTCTTATATCGATTGTAAAAACAAAGAATTGCAAACTTTTATAATAAATATAAACAAAAAACAAATTTAAAATATATTTAGTATATATTAGAATTATACAAATATTACTAATAGTTTATTTAGAATTTATAAAATATTTTTACAATTTTAATAATTTTTGAGAGTAATTTAAATATCTTAAATATATATTAATCTTTTGTCGAATATATTTTAAATATAACTTTTAAAAATATTATTTTAATTATTTAACAATTTATTTTATTAATTAACTTTAAAAAATTAAAATTGTTAACAAACTACTACAATATATAGATAATATAAATATATTATATTCTAAACTTAAAATATAGATTAAATGTTAAAAAACAAAATAAATTTTTATCGAATTATATAAAGAAAAATTAAAGATTTCTTTATATTAATAAACACTAGTTTGCAATTATATTAATATAAAAAAAAGCAATTACTTTTAAAACAATAAATTTGCAAAACAAAAACTATTATTACTTGTTTCTATATTTAGATAGAACTTATATTTATTTTAAACTATATTTATACTAATTATATATTAAAATAAGAAAACATGCTATTAAGATGTTTGAAAAGAACGATTTCGAGATAAAAAAAAATATTCTATCTATTTAATACAATTGTAATAAATTTAATTATATTGTTGCTTAACTAGTTAAAAAAGATATATATAACTAGTTTATATTTAATTAGACTTAATAGTTAATTAAATTATAGATAAAAAAGATCGAAAAATTGTAAAATATTGTTAACAATATCTATATCTTTCTTTTAATTTAGAAAATTCTTATATAATATTCTTTTTTAATAGATTTAATTCTAAATATAAATTTGATACAAATATAATATTTGAATTTAATAGCAAGATTTTTTATATATTTTAAAGTTGCATTTCAAGAATTATTTATTCAATAAGAAATCGATATTAAATATCGACTCAATATATATTAGATAAAGATTTTGAAATATCTTTTTTAATATAACAATATATAGAGATACTATTTAGGAAAAATAAATATCAAATATTAACTCAATATATATTAGATAAAGATTCTAAAAAAAATTTAATACAATAATATATAGAGATACTATCTAGAAAAGATAGATATCGAATATTAATTTAATATATGTTGTTGTTTAACTTAAATAAATATAAATTAGATTTAAATTTTATAAACAATA
>JAABUW010006344.1_pt1 | contig 14887 bp, 10 predicted proteins | sample 5560081 | NCBI WGS metagenome assembly JAABUW01 (sample SAMN10711882, study PRJNA513363) | rock metagenome | isolation source: Antarctica rocks | place: Antarctica: Victoria Land, Knobhead sud
AGGTATGGATCAGACCAGCTAACGTCCGGTACGTCGCTGGATCGTAAAGAAGGCCGTGAGAGGCAGGCGACGGGAGGATGGAGGTCTTGAGGACTTGGCGTGTTCTGGAGTAGCTAGGGGCATCTGAATGGGCGGGCGGCGTCTCCCCAATCACCGTCACTTCGGTCTTTGACGCTGCAAGTTGCCTTTTCTCCTCATGTGATGGCTGTACCAACTTTCTGGTGCTATCCGAAGTACCACCGATCGAGGACGCCTTCTCCAAAGTTGACTCGCCGGTTTGCGGCCTATCAACCTTGCCCAATGCTTTGCCTATTTTGACAATTTGATCGGTTTTGGTGATGCTGTCGCCTTCGCCTCCTACAAGGAATATAGGTATCTTTAAGCTAGCCCAGACGTCCAAGCCAGCTAGTCCTCTCTCAGGCGTAGACCCTCTGCGTGATGGCAGCGCTCCCCATGCCATTCTTCGCCAAACGCCTGTTTGGCTTTGGGCGTTGAATTTTTGTTGTAGCTTTTTGACCTCGATGTCCGCGTCAGGCCCAACAAATCGAGCAACGCTTGCACTCTCTGGGCCTCCTCGCCTATCCCAGGTTCGCCATATGTCAAATATTGGGGTTGGTATGAGAAGTAGCTTCTCGAACTTGGAGACCTGTCCATCTGAAGGCGGCGTAACTTGTGGGCATATGCCAATGAGGGCCAGGACATGGACGGATTGGATCGAAGATGCTACCGAGGCTGCCAAAGAGCATCCCATACTATGTCCAATCAATATCACCCCTTGGTTCAGGTTTTCGGAACATTGTTGCCTAATGTCCACGCTGATGAGTTCTGCCAATGCCTTCATTGTATAAGCGTTCCAAGATGCTGGTGAGAACGCCGAGCGCCCACATCCTGGTAGATCTATCCCAAGGCACGGCGCAACATTGACAAGACTGGTGAGAAGAGGATGAAACTGCGCCAAAGACCCACCGAGGCCATGTATGAAGACGAGAAGAGGGAGAGGTGTTGGTATCGAGGGTAGCTTATCGGCTTGAGGATGCGGTCTGTAGAACTTTCGGATCGAAGGGTAGATGGCAAAGGATGTGGTGTAGGACTTGAAGGTAGAATGTTTTTGCAACAGGCCAGGGTCTGTAGACTCTGCATCTGCGATGAAGAGTTGTCAGATCTCCTGTGTTGCCGCTTATCGGACGGCTTTTAGGCATACCAAGTTTTGGGCTTCCAGTAGAGCTCCAAAATGATTCTCTTTTGGTGCTGCTGCTATCTTTCCGCTCGCTGTACCCTGCGTCGCCCATACCTTCCGCTTGCGAGACAGATCGTCTGCGCCATATCCGGATGCTCTGAATGAAGCCACAGAATGCGACAAGCTGTACCATGTCCGATAGACCCAGTTGCCGTACTAAGCCCAAACAGAAAGAAAGACCCGAACGAACAGCATTCTGGGAGTCAATGAGCCCAACGTCTTGAACAGAGCCGAGACCTCGAACAGCTTGAGTGGACGTGGCTGCTGTCGAGGCCCCAGCAGTGCCTGCAGTGAGGACGATGCAAGACACAATTGCGTGAAGGGAGAGCTGAGATAGCATCATAGGAAGGGGGAGTGTCGCCATCTTATTTCACGAGCTCCCAGCTCTTCCTCGAGGTTGTATGTCTCATTGGCGTGCATGAGCCAATAACGACGGTTTTCTGCAGGCCATCTGCAGCAACCGTTGGCTGCCGATGAAGCACTCGAGGTACCCGCATGAAAGCGCCTGTTGCAAGCACGTTGTGAGATGCTTCGCTGTACAGATAAGACGTCCTGTCAAGGTTATCTTGGGTCACTTGTAGCTTTGCAGGTGCAGCTAGACTCTCAATCAGACACGCGCAGAACAAGCCATTATCATCCGGGACCAATAGATGAAGGCAGTGGCGATCCCAGCAGGCTGGGTCGACCTGGACCACGCCCTACGGTAGCGGAACGCCGCCACCCCGCCCTCCACCTTACTGGCGCCAACCGATGAGTACTTTACATATGCAGCATCTGAGCATATCAGCGGCATTCTCAGAATTGCCTGATGCTTTAGTGAGTCCCGGTAGGAGGATGCAGGCGCGTGGCGATGTTCGTCTTCGTACAACTTGTGTGAAAAAAGGGGAGATCGCGGTAGCTCTAGTTCATCTTCACTAATCACTATCATCAGTTTTCGCCCTTTGCGGTCTATCTAAGGTATCTTGCAATCTTCCAGATATGATATGCGCCTTGTGTCCGTCTGACATCCGAGGTTCCCCCTGATCGCTCCAGTCATGGCATGTACCGAGTCCCATATTTGTGGAGTATGACAAAATAGACTGGCGGGGAAAGCCTCTGGGAATCTGGTTCTAGTCCTTCTAGTCCTTCCACCGTTCTTCCCACTGGTCTGAATTTTCCTCTGGGTCACAGGACGTCAAAGAAAAATAAAGGTGCAGAACAGAGTTACCGATTGATGCACACGCCACTTGCTGCCCTCTGCTTACACTCCACTTGCCCACTACCATCCCTAACTACCATGTGCTAGGTAGTTGCTTCCGACTTCGGGCCACACCGCCCAGCAGGCAATATCAAATCTACGCGTCTCTTGGTACCACAGCTCAACCTGACTTTTCTTTTCTATATCCGCGTCAATCACCCTGCTGGACTTGCGTTCCTGAATCTCTTTTGAATTCCCTTATATTCGATGCGAATGGCTCCAGCAAATGCTTACGTCCAGCGCATTTCCGAGGAGCGCTTTCACCCTCCACTACTACCAGCTGAAATCGCTGTCATTCATCATTCATCTCTCATTACCATCCTCTCTTCCGGCTTCTGACAATGGATCCTTCGAACCAAGATAAACAGTATCAGCCGGAGGAGCCGAGGTTTCTTGACTTTCCCCATCTGCCGGACAATGCCACCACCCCGGATGGCAAGCCTAGACTGAACAAGTTCTCCTCAACAATCACCAAAGAGCATGATTTCCCCGGCGCTCAGGTATGTCTTGGTCAATGGAGTTGTTGGAGTAATCGCTCATCTTGGACTAGGCAATGCTGTACGCAGCCGGCGTGCCTGATCGGGAGTCGATGAAGAACAGCCCTCACGTGGGCGTGGCTTCAGTATGGTGGGAAGGCAACCCGTGCAAGTAAGAGTTAATTATGGAATCTCCGTGTCATCTGGCTGACCCACCAAATAGCATGCACTGTGAGTACGATTTCCAAGCGTTCCCGGGTTGATTCAATTCATTGTAATTACCCCGGGAAAAGACTCTGATTTGTGACGCGATCTAGTGCTGGACCTTGGAAAGACAGTCAAAGATGCAATCCAGAAACAAGGCATGCTCGCCTGGCAATATAACACCATTGGTGTATCAGATGCAATCACGATGGGCGGCGAGGGTATGTGACAATCTCATAGTTGGTCTCTGCCAGATCTGACGTTTGTAGGAATGCGATTTTCCCTGCAGACCAGAGAAATAATCGCAGACAGTATCGAGACGGTCACGTGCGCGCAATATCACGATGCCTGCATTACGCTCCCCGGCTGTGACAAGAACATGCCGGGCGTCGTTATGGCCATGGCTCGACACAATAGGCCTTCTCTCATGATCTACGGCGGCACCATTGCAGTTGGCTACAGCAATCTTCTGCGGAAACCTATCAATATCTCGACCTGCTACGAAGCATCTGGGGCCTACATTTACAATACACTAAAACAGCCAGAAGACGGCGGAGACACGACAAAGACCAAAGACGAGATCATGGATGACATTGAGCAGCACGCTTGTCCGGGGGCTGGCGCTTGCGGCGGGATGTACACGGCGAACACGATGGCAACAGCAATTGAATCAATGGGTCTCACGCTCCCTGGCTCTTCTTCCACGCCAGCAACGTCCCCTGCGAAAATGCGAGAATGTATGAAAGCTGCCGATGTAATAAGGACATGCATGGAAAGAAACATCAAACCTCGCAACCTCCTGACAAAACGCTCATTTGAAAATGCACTAATAATCACCATGGCACTTGGGGGCAGTACAAACGGCGTTGTACATTTTCTCGCCATGGCTGCAACGGCCGGTGTGCCACTCATGATTGACGACATTCAACGAGTCAGCGATAAAATACCCTTCATCGCCGATCTAGCCCCGAGCGGCAAGTACTATATGGCGGACCTCTACGAGGTAGGCGGCACCCCGTCAGTCCAAAAGCTTTTGATAGCAGCCGGTCTATTCGATGGGGACATCCCGACCGTCACCGGTAAGACCCTTGCGGAAAACGTCGCCCCTTTCCCGTCCCTATCCCAGGATCAAGTCATCATCCGGCCACTTTCGAATCCCATCAAGTCGAGTGGACACCTACATATTCTCCGTGGGAACCTTGCACCTGGCGGTTCTGTTGCCAAGATCACTGGAAAAGAGGGAACTAAGTTCACTGGTGTTGCTCGTGTCTTCAATAAAGAACGCGAACTCGACGTGGCTCTCAATAGCGGTTCAATCCCACACAGCCCAAATATGGTCCTGATCGTCCGCTACGAAGGACCAAAGGGAGGTCCAGGGATGCCTGAGCAGCTGAAGTCATCCGCTGCGATCATGGGCGCTAAGCTTACCAATGTTGCTCTAGTGACGGATGGCAGGTACTCAGGGGCCAGTCACGGCTTCATCGTTGGCCATGTGGTTCCTGAAGCAGCAGTCGGTGGGCCTATCGCAGTCATCCAGGATGGGGACATGGTCACAATAAACTCAGAAACGAACGAGCTGAGCATGGACGTATCCGAGGAGGAAATAAATCAGAGGTTGAAGAAATGGAAAAGACCGAAACGAACGGTTACCAGGGGCGTTATCGCGAAGTACGAAGCGCTTGTTGGCGACGCAAGCCACGGAGCACTCACAGATGTATTCTGAGATATAGTACCACCGGATAAGACCGTCTGGCAGACAATAGCTTGGGTAGTCATGATTGTAAATAATTGGGCTTCGATCTGGACTTTTAGCGTACATGTGGCGATGGATATCCTGCAAATCTTGGCAGCGAGTCTTTCAGTACCCAAAAATTGTCTCTAAGAGCCGAATGTTGTAGTCTGCAACGTAATTGAAGCAAAGAAAATTTGACACCCTCCTTACAAGGGCAGGCCTGATCCATACCACGCCATACCTTAGTAGCCCTAGGGCTGCGCTAGCCTTATCGAGCTTAGATAAGCGAGCGAGGCCACAACTTTGTGCAGATTCAAGATCTACGCGGTCACACATCGACGACCACCTTTACGCTTGACACAAGCAACGCAACTGAAGACTCGTCAAATACCGCAATCATGACGGGCGGTGTGTCAGTGAGAGATGTGGATGTAAGTGACTCCTTGGACTCCAAGCGCTGCTAGGGCAAACAGCAAGAAACATGAACTGCAACACCAAGCGGAGCGGAAAAGAACTTTGCTAATGGGGCTTCTGACGACTGCAGGCACAGGCATTCATTGGAGCCTACGGCGCCTTTCTGAAGCGTCAAGGGAAGCTGCCGATTCCTGGTAAGACTCTCATATGATGGATTAGGTAGTCCGGTACGATAGGATGTGCTGGTTCAGATATGCTGATATATGTCGCTGCGTCTAGGTTGGGTCGATACAGTCAAGACGTCCCCTTCAAAAGAACTTCCCCCGCAATCTATCGACTGGTACGTCCTCCCCCCATCCCTCCTACCCTATACCCACCCCCCCCTCTACCTCCATCCACCTCCCCCACCACCCTCACTAACCCCCCATCCCAAACAGGTTCTACACCCGCGCCGCCTCCGTCGCGCGCCACATCTACCTCCGCAAAACCGTCGGCGTCGGCCGTCTACGGAAAGTGCACGGCTCGACCAAGAACCGCGGCTCGAGACCGTCGCACCATGTGGATGCGTCGGGGTCGGTGGATCGGAAGGTGATGCAGGCGTTGGAGGCGATTGGGGTGTTGGAGAAGGATGAGGAGAAGGGGGGGAGGAGGATTACGCAGAGTGGGCAGAGGGATTTGGATCGTGAGTTTTGAGGTTTTTTTATGGCATGGGGGAAGAGGAGGGAGAGAGGGTTTGGGGCATGAGGAGAGAGGGGGGGGGTTGTATTTGGTTTCGTGGAATAAGTGCGAGGCAGAATGCTGACTCCCTTTTGTGCATTACAGGTATCGCGCAGACGACGCTCGAAGAGTCGGACGAGGAGGAAGATGAGTAAAATGGAATGAATCACAGCCATGGAAACTGGGAACTGGATCTGAAAGTCTGCGGAGACATGTTGTCTATTCTACAAAGGCAGTTATAGCATGCTTGCTCAAGAGGTTCGAATAGATATGATGTTCAATATGATACTCTATAAATGCGGTCGTTAATCATCACCCGCCGTTTCCCATCCCATCCAACATGCCGAGGCCAAAAACATCAGCGCTTGAGCTTTTGATCCAATCTCCCGCCAGAACGAAATGTCCAAAAGCATCAGCACTTCACCCCCAAGACCAAAATTTTCAAAGAAGAAACGATGCACTAATCCAACAAAGCCCGGCTAAGGTATCCAAATCACGCTTCCAATTCGCGCAGATCCTGCGTTGATAGCTCAAAGATATCGTATTCGGCGGCCAGCTTGGCTTCTTGAGAACAGGTGCGAGGGAAGTGGAGTATGATATTTTTCTCTGTTTTGATGGTTTTTTCTGAGTTTCCATGCGTTGTTACGATATCGATGTCTTTCTTGGGGTGCGCGTCTGGTGAGATATCGTTGTCGAAGGTGTACTCGTCCAGGTTACCCCTGTCGTCATCGGAGTCCGACGGCGGGTGCTGGACTTGGGGGTTGTGGGGGTGTTTGGGGGGATGTGCTTGTAGTTGGGGATGGTCAAGGTAGCTCTCGGCTGCTTGGTCGTAAGCATGCGTTTCGCTTCCGCCTTCATTTTTCGAGGTGAGAATGGCGGTGATGTTAGCTGAAGAGCTGGGCTTCGAATTTGTGGCTGAGGATTGTGTACGCTGCGGTTCTTTACTTCTGTCCTCCTGGGTTTCGGGATTCGTCCTTTGGGAATGTGGAGTTGTCGTTCTCGACTTGGCCATTGTGCATTCGCGCTCGAACTCCAATGCTACATCTTCTAAATCTTCTTCTGTGAGGTCTTCATCAAAGTCGGATGAGACTGTTGATGGCGCTTGTGGTGCTGCTTGTGTGAGCTCTCCGGAGAAGTCGAGATCTTGAGATGATATTTGGGCCAGTAGATTATCTGTATCGTCGTGAACGATGTGAGGTGCTTGGGTGAGGATGCCGGAGAAGTCTAGGTCTTGGGTAGATATCAGATCGAGCAGGCCTGCTGTGTCGTCCTTGGGTGTCATTAAGGGAGCTTGCCGAGTTTGCGAAGGCAGGCGCGCTGGAAGAGGTAGTTTTGATATCGGTCTTGATCTTGGGTAAGCTGTTTCACTTTTCGACCCCGTTGGGCGTGGAGCTGAGGCATGCGATTGGAGGGATGCGGCTGGTGGTCCGTCTGATATCGCCTTGACAGCGGGAGGGGAAAGTTCTCGCGCAATCTGTGTACCGCTGACAAAGAAGTCATCCCAGCATTCATCGTTTGTACCTGGCAAATGGATTGAAGGGGCAGTAACAGAAGGCTTCTGCGGAATCTTCGTGGCACATGGTCTGCACTGGGCAACAGCACGTCGTGGTGGCGGGGCCATTGATGTGACTTCACAGCTTTCCATCTTTACACTTCCTTGTGTTGTTATATCAGCACCCTTGGGTTGGCGCAGCGGCTTGGGCTGTGTGCACGGCTTTGGCGGTGGGCCTTGAAGAGGTATCCGTGACGGTGGCGGCGCCATTACCATGACTTGACAATTTTCATGTTTGTCCGACACTTCTTTTGGAATCTTGGATCCTAGTCTTTGCGCAGTTGCCGGCGGTATTCGCTGCTGGGTGCGAGACAATGGAGATCTACCAGTAGGCTGGGAGCAATTCTGCGACGACGATGGCAACGCCATTCTAGTCAAACCCGAAACCTTGGCTACCAACATATCAGCCTTTGCTGAGTCCTCTGATGGTGTCTTGAGCGCGGTCAAGTTGGCTGGTATGACCTTGAGAGGATTGCGCCAAGGTGTTCGTTGTGTAGGTGTATTATGACATTCCACCCCTCCCTGCTCCTTCCGAAATCCGCTCTCAGCCCTTGTAGGACCGATTGTAACACGAGACCCATCGTATCCCTCTTCTTCTTCTCCTTCCCTCTTCCTCTTTTCCCCAGCCCCCAGGAACCCTCCCAGGCTCAGCTGGCTTGGCCCCACATGGGTAATACCCTCTTTGACTGGCTCCTTTATACCCATGCGCGCCCTCGTCTCCCTCTCCCTTTGATTTCTCTCCTCCTTTCGCTTAATGTTGGCTTTCCTCCTCGCTTCACGCTCTTTCATCCTGTCGGCGCGCTCTTGAAGTACGATGCGGCGCTCGATAATGGCGAGTTCCGACTCAGAGAGGTGGTGGACTGTTGCGCCGGACTTGCGGTAGGCCTTCTTGGCTTGTTTGAGGGTTTGTGGCCGGTGGTTAGGTGGCATGGTGGAAGAGTTAGTCGGACCGGTACAGATGTAGAGGCCATGGAGTGAATGAGCCGAAATGATGATGTCTGAATGCATCAACGCAGATGGTCCGATGGGGCTTGGCGTGCTTGGCATTATGAAACTTGTTCCCCTCGTCCGACCTGGAGGCAACAACATCCACAATCATGCATTCTACCAATCATCTAGGCATCCAGCCCCGAAAAGGCTGCATAGATTCCCCAGCACTCGTGAAAGAACTGACTACGTATTTAGGTTTTGTCAGTGAAGATTTTTGATTAGGAGACTTTGAACATCATATTCGTGGACGGATAGTACATTGCTCCTGTGACCATCCACGATATCTTCGCAATGGAAAGGGTTAGCCATTCAGGCTCTTCGACCACGTGTCGACACTCACCATTCCATCGAAGAGCATTGGTATGCTCTTGGATTCGCAACGTCGAATACAGTCCCTATACCCGCTATCCTCGCACTGACCTTGTCAAGCCGTCCCATATCGACATCATGGCATTTGGTGAGTTTCTACCAATGCTCAGCCAATGCCAAGTAATCACTATATTATGGCGACAGCTATATCACAGTAAGATCTTGCTTTGGTAAGAGACGGAAGAGATGTTGGCGCTTTTCAAGGACTTCCAAATGAATGCGCTAAAACCTCGTCGTTGACCCAATATGTTGCGGATGCGCTTGAGTTCTGAAACGGAAGATCAAGGTGCAGACTGGCGGAGCAAGTCATGATCCACTCATCAATGGATCAGTCCCGGGCTCGGTAGTTCTACGGTGCGCAGACCTGGGACCACCAGATAATGTAAGAGACCCTCCAAAACCATGGCCAGCTGAAGGAACTTCTTGGAGAACGCATCCGCATTACCTGCACCACGATGATGCAGCTCTTCCTGACTTGAATCGGACCTTCAAGCCTGGGCCGCTCTATCCCCGGCGGCATGATAAACAGCTGAAAGTTCCTCGGTGGAACAGTCAAACTGCTGGAACAGGTAGTCTTGAGCAGGCGTTGGTGGGACTGAATGGATTGGAGTAGGTATCGCACCTCCTCAACCAAAGGATCACGCTGGTCAAGCCGGATCTTACCCAACCCTTTCGGTCACATGTCGTCTTACCAACGGTCGATACAGCTCCCCTTGGTGGCAGTGTTCAAAGACGAGTTTTTGTCAAGACGTTGATATGTAAGCCCGGAATGGCGGTACAAAGGAAGCCTGCAGTGGACGAGGACCAGGATGCTGACAAGCAACACCAAAATGAACATGCGGTCATGAGCCATTCATAGAATCCCCTTCTTCGACAAATTCGAAATATTGGCTGCAACAACCGGTCACGACATCGAGTCACTCAATCTTGTTGATAGTGAGTGAATCAAGTCTGAGAAACATTTGCTTTGATCCCCCTGAATGCAATAATAATATGCTGGTCTTAGATGGTTGACGACGCTCAGTATCGCAATTTGCTCATGGGAGAAAGGTTACGCTCAAGGAAACACCCCGCAGAAAGATATTGCGACCCTCCAGCGGTGAGAAAGATTGCTACCACGTTCCTAAGACCGTCCGAGTCACAGGGATGAGACCGTTGATGAAGATAATCAGCTAACGATCGAAGGGATTATTTCATATGACATCATCTTATGAAGTGCTAACTGTATTCGAGCGTTTTTCAAAGTTGAACAGTCGTGCGTCGCACTGAATATTCATGAATTATTCATGCTGGGTCCCACTTTTCTGAGTGTTTTCAGCCTCCCAACCAATCGGGAAAACGTTTCTCCAGCGAATAGGCCATTACTTCATGCCGGAGCCGTAAACACTGCCCTGTATGAGAAGTTCGTTCTGAGTGGTCATAGTGCAAGAGGTGTAGGCCATTCTCCTGTTATGAGGTTCCATAAATATATAAGATCAGATTCTTTACAATATCTCTGCCAAATCTGATGCCTACAATTCTTTTTCGCAAAGAAATGACCATGTTTATCAGGCTGCTCTGGATCAATACATGAGAATTCTATACCTTTAACAGCTTTAGATGATTTTAGTACGTTCCTGGCTAGGTCTAATCAAGCATGTCGTGGCATACGCTCAGGGGTTCATGCCTGAGAAGTGGACGTGCTGGGCCAATCCGGCAGTAGCCTTCCATGCTGTGATACCCATTCAGGTAGTAGCTATCACTTCCGCCTATGGCTATGTTCAGGTCAACCAGGCCGGCGCAAGGAAGCAGGTTAATGCCTCGCAAGAGCTGATGTATCGTTGCATCGAAGGTGATGTGCGGCCGCGCTCATCACGCGAATTGCGGTCCTGGGGAAAGCAAAAATGGAACATTGGACTGAATCCAAGTAACATTGAAAAGATTCGTGACCCCGTCGGAAGATTCCACGCGACAGCGAGCCTATGGAAGGGATTCTGACCCTGCCAAAGCCTTGCATGAGACGCAGTCGCTACCAAGGCCCATACCATGAACGTCAGGAGAAGGTAAAGTGACCCCTTTATATCAATATCTAGTCACATTATCTGATTTTTTGTTCCTCTTGGCGTACATGAGTCAAATATGTGGAGACGAGTGGACCCGCAGAAAATTTCGTCAATATATTCCGATTTATTCCTGAATCCTAACTTTAATGCTGGCTAATCTACAAAGCCTTTCCCACTCACCTTCACACTACAATACACTCTGCAAGACATCAAGCTCTGCCACTAGAATCCTCAATCATATTCAGAGTCATCATCAACGATCAGACACCTTCACACACGCCCGCAAAGTCCTTTTAACTTAAGACTTTACGCCTACGCGACGAAACACATTGCCAATGGCCTCTTCGGTGGCTAACTCCGGCCAGGTGTCTGGGTGTAGCTTTCTTCAACTGCCCTTAGAGATACGGGGGATGATCTATCGTTTGATATTCCCCAACGAGGCCCCCAAACCTGCAGATATGAACCTCTTTTACACCAATTCCAAACTTTCTACAGATGCAGCCGTCTTTTTCTACTTGGAGACTACATTCGTCATGCATATCAGCATGGATCAGATTTACTTTCTTCGCGAGTCATATAACGACGAAAAGCCCTTTCTTTCGAACAAAAAGATCTACGAACGAATCAAAAAGCTTAACATCGAGATCGACTGGCATTTCAATCCTTACGTTGGGCGAATGGGCAGCAGCGGAAGTATTGAGAAGGCTGCTGCTAGAATGCAGAAGAACATCGAGGGTGTGTGCTCTGCTCTGGCTTCCTTCGTCCGACTTGGAGCAATCGAAATTGCCTGCTATTCCAAAAGGATACCATCAACTGGCGGCGGCCCGGACACCAGCATACCTGGGCCGTCATTGACAAACGATCTCCTCAGACCTTTCGAAGTGCTACAGCAAAAGAAGCCCACAACCCAGATCTGGATTACCGAAATCGAGGACCTTACTGGCTTGGAACCTCAAGATGATGAGTTGTATCGCAAGCCACTCAAAACGATCATGACAGAGCTCGCAGATCTGTTGAGGGATCGCAGCGGGACTGGCTGTCTCACCTGTAGGAGCACTATGCGGGCTATGCTTTGACCTGGAGCCCTGATTCTTCTTGTCGCCAGTAGCGAGTAGATCCCATAGCCTCGCGATGTTGGCTTGAGGTCTTTATGTCTTTAGCTATTAACAATCAATTGAATTCAGCTGCTCGAGGTCTCAATATGAAGCCTGCCTCTGACCTCGCATATGCACCTGAGATACAAGCAGCGCACATATGAACAAGATGCCAGGGACACCGCTACAAGAGAGTGAGTGTACTAGATGGTTTCTCTGAGAACAAAGCGATCAAAAGACTGATTGAGTAGTTCAGACTCCTAGATGACACTCCCGGTGATAGCACGCCAAAATTACTTCTAGACGCCAATGACCAAGCGACACTCGACCGACTGAACGCCATTGGCATCGAGAAGAGTATCCATGGATTACATTGTGTAATGGTAAAATTCCCATTTCTTCTGTTGCACGCGGAGTACCATGTATTGACACGCCTCCCTCAAACAGCAAATATCCCAAGCTAAGGCTGTGGGTTCTGATGATGTGAGTTGTATCATCCATCGTACGACAATCTCACGTCTATCACTCACATCGTCTCACAGACCCGGCAAAGCTTCGCATTCCAGGTCACCAGACTCCACTCCGTTCGTTCTCTGGAGGCCATTGCACTCGAACGGTCTGTAAAGATATCACGGAGACCACGGCTACGCCATATTGAGACGCAGGGCAAGAGACTAGTATAGGCCTTACAGCGATAGACCCCACTACCGAATTGCAGATCTTCCCAGTGAGGTGCACAGCAGTGATGGCAGGAAATAAATACTTACATGAACGAACAACAACGCAATCAGACGTGATAAAGACAGACCAAGCAACGACGACACCAAGCAAATACACACGCGAGCCAATCGAAATACGCTGACATGTCTTCCCTTAGATGTGAGTCGAACAGGAACCTCCTACCCACTCTCTCTTCCAGCGACTAATACTATTACTCAGATCTTCTCTTCTTACTCCATCAAATAGATCATTGAGATTGAGTACGTACAAGCTATTAGTGACAGCAAAGAGGCTAAATTTTGATACCTCTCACTCATCGCTCTCCTCGGGCTCTTGAAACCGTGGCGGAACACCCCAGCAGTAGAAAGGCCACTCTTTTCCTATGCCTCAAGATAAAGTACCTGCTCGCTCTCACTTCAAACATGTCTATGTGTATCTAGGATCACTGCTCCCAGTCTTCACCCCAAGCAGATCTGTGCTCCCTCAACCATTCCTCTTGAGTGGCAACATATTCATCCCTCCAACTGCGAAATCTCTCCTCCAAAACCCTAAAGTCTACAGGAGCATCCCTCGAGAACTCCTCAAGAAGCGCCTCATATGCGCACTTCAAATACGCTCCAAGGCAAGCATACATCGAATTCTGGTAGCGATTACAACGTGACCATCTGCACAGTACATCCCTGAATACATCCACTGTATGCTCTCGCAACGATCGAGTGGACTCCTCATACTGGTCATAGATCTGTGCTAACGTCGAAATAAGCTCCGCGAAGAATTCTCTTCTTGCGTACTCGTCGCTACACCATGGATGAAAATCTACGTTTCGGTGTAGGCTAACCACCTGGTGGCCTACCAGGTAGGCTTTCAGCGAGTGTTTGTATTTTTCTTCTGCTATTGTGCGAAGAGTGTCTATACCGTATTTTTGCGCCAGGATGTACATGTAGACATCGGTGTTGAGGTCGGCTGCGAAGTGGAATCTGGCATAGTCGTCTGGGAGGGTGTAGTATTCTAGGATGTAGAGGTATCTTAACATTTTGTCTATGGCCCAGGGTTCTTTTTCTTGGAGGTGGATGTGGGCAAATGCCATCGCCTGTGCTGCATGTGAGCGTGCTTGTGTTGTTGTAGGTAGTAGTGGATGCTCACTGAGACTTGATCGCGGCAAACTCCAGCAAAGAAAGTAGAACGGGGACAGATTATGGCCTCGTGTACTTGCCATGACTTTTCGCCGCAGATGACTGTCACATCTGAGTTCATGCCAAACCTGAATAGTCTGGGGGTTAAGGTTAGTGTTTTCGTCACACAAAGTGAGAATTGGTTGTCTACCTGTCATATCGCTGGAATAGTTCGTCGTTTGCGTTATCAGGAGGTGGTTGGTCAGCTGACATGGCAATGGCTGTAGCTTGAGTCTAGTGAATGTACGAGATCTGGAAGAATGGGTGAGAAGATTGGGTGGAGGTGAGATACTACGTGCCAGTGTTGGATGCGTTGGATGGATACAAAAACAAATTTCGTTGACACATGCGGAGTGAGATTTTCAGGCAGCACCTCTCTTTGTTACTTTCTTGAGTAGAGGTATTATGGTGGAATACCTATTCCTTTCTAAGCCTCTGATGACTTGAAAACAGAACTATTACTGATAGTGCTACCTGCAAGAAGCTGAGCACGTTCGGATACAAGGGAGGTTCAGCATTTCACGTCCTGCACTTATGAGGAGGATAGTCGAGTATTTCAATTTTGAGGTTGCAACATTCGAAATATTCATCTTTACTTGATAGGGAGCGTGACTTTCACGTGAGGACTCTCAAAATGCGTTCCCACTGTCAAACAACACCAAACCCAATTACCAAACGTCCAGAATCGTCTTTCGTCGTCACTACTGTCCTAACCTGCTCCGGGCCCATAATACCTGCGCCTGTGATCATCCCTGCTCGTGCCCTAGCTGCGCGACAAATGCGAGTACATCCTTTTACTTATATAAAGGCCTTTGGTGGGCCCCAAGATTGCTTCCCATATTCCTGCATTAGTACCCTTTTCGCTTTAGCCCCTCTCCCCTGCCACGCATTCCTTAGCAACGTTTTGCAGTATCACTAGTAGAGCTACCAC
>JAABUW010006346.1_pt1 | contig 14885 bp, 21 predicted proteins | sample 5560081 | NCBI WGS metagenome assembly JAABUW01 (sample SAMN10711882, study PRJNA513363) | rock metagenome | isolation source: Antarctica rocks | place: Antarctica: Victoria Land, Knobhead sud
AAGTCGATATATTGCTGAATTGTGTGTCGCCTTTGCAGACGGTCAGCCTTTAAGCAGTTTGCAGGCGCAGTATGCTCTGCAGAGTCGGGGTCAACGCTTGCGGGCAGGGAAGGTCCTCGAGATACTCCAAGGGATTGGGTAACACTGCTTCAGCAAACTCTGCAATCTCACTTTTGTGCTTGAATGCTGGCTGTTTAAGCTACACAGCTGGCTGTACACACATGCTGTCAACAACTGAGTCAATGCATAGGAAAGTGTTCATCAATCGGTACCTGGCCTGTACATGTCTGCTTCAGGTCTGAATCTATGGCTGGCAAGTGCATACTTGCCAAAAACCTACAGCCAGCTTTGGCAAACAGATGCGTTACACTTACCTAATCACATCAACATACATCACATAGACACATATACTGTTGTTCAATATATGATTGTTACACAGCTCAACACTAAGAGTTGCATCACTTTGCATGACAGGCAGCCAAACACCAATTTATTGGACCTGGAGGCATGGACTGCAGCTCATGAGGAGCTGTCAAAGCAAGCACGATCAGAGATGCAGTACATAGCCACATGCGTCAACTACCAGTTCCGTGGTCATGAGGAAGGGCAACTGTTGAATCTGATAACGCCTGACAGTCTGAAATTTGATCAGTTTGGTGAAGAACACAACGTTGTGTTCTTGCATGGGAGGGCACCAAAGCCTGCAAATCCTGTAGATAGAGGCGTAGCTTCTGGCCCATTGCAGTTCTCTGCAAAGACTGTATCATCCTTTTGGAGCATGTGGCAAAGTTGCGCACATGGCAGACCATGCATCTTTGCAGTGATTGAGGATGTAGCCTGTGCGGACGACTTCTTTCTGCAGCTAAAGGTGTCCAGACCAGCTGTTATCAAAGCAAATTTGCAGCAGAAGAGCAGAATATGGAAAGAGGGCCGTGTTGCTTGCGTCGGTGCTCTCCTCTCACAACCTGAGCATGTGTCAAGCATCAGCAAGCTCTTGAAGGCAACAGAGCCTCCTGTGGAGCCAGTCTTGTCCCTCATTGTCACTGTGCTTTGCGGTGACACGCACGGTGTGCATCACATGGTGGTCTCCCTGTTCATGCGTGACCAGCAAGATACCAAGGTAAGTCAATGACTGTGAGTTTGCTGACACCTAAGGTTGATCCTGCTGCAGTGCATTGTCCTCCAGTCTGCTCAGTCTTCTGCATTTTCAGCAGCCTGGTGCAGGTACAATTGTCCAGCAGCAGCAGCAGCCGCTGCACGGTGTCAGACTTGTGGCATGACATCAAGCAAGAGCTTGATTGTGCAGGCATCACATTAGATCCTGAGCAGAAGCCGACATTGCTGCAACTTTGCTTGCAATGTAATGAACGCAGCCTGGAGCAACTAGATCGTGGGGAGGTATGCCCTCCTGTGTAGAGATTGTCTTTGCTCAAGGCAATGTGGACAATACATGTGGACACAATGCCGTTGGCAACCCTGCATGAATGTTTTTAGGGTCTAGGGTTGAATCCTAAGTCATGTGACTTTACCCAACAACATTCAGTTCAGTTTCATATAGGCTTGCTCTAAGCACTTCAGTTGTTACATCAAGCACTTCAGCTGTCACACTACATATTTGTGTGCAAGTAAATGCAAGCAAGACTTGCGCACCGCAGGAGTTGGACATGTCTAGCACATTGGCAGATCTTTTGAGCCACAATGACAAAGATGCTGTCAAAAAGGCTTTCCATGCTCATGACTTGGCTGGAGATGGTCCAAGCAGTACAGAAGCCAGGATATGGGTGGCAACCCTAGCAGTTGCTGCTTGTGCTGTTCCTGAAGTCACAGATGCAACTAATGCCGCTCTTGACAGTGTCAGCATCCAGCAATCTGCTGATGATTCTACTCAATATCAGCTGCCAACGGTTAGCGCTTCTCAGTCTGCTGTGGCTAATGAGATTATCTTACGCATCCTTCTTTCGAAAGGTATGAACACAGTTGGAGCTGACAGTCTCCAGAAGCTCTTATCAGTTCGTGCAGCAGAAGTTGGTCTTGGCTCTTGTTCATGCTTGCATCCACACCAGTCATGCCATCGTCATGTATGTTGTTGTGAAAGCTGCTGCTGCTGCTGCTGCTGCTGCTGCTGCTGCTGCTGCTGCTGCTGATGCTGCTGATGCCTGCGTGAATGGCCAATGCTTCAAGGCTATTGCAACTTGCAATGCCTACGTACTGATGTGCCTTCAGGCTTCATGGAGATGAACAAGCCAGACAACTATAAGAAAGGGCTGGAGAGGCTGCGGGCACGGTACAAAGATGGCTTGGACTTCATTGTTTTGACTCCTGTTTTTGTGACGCTGCGGCAACAGACATTGCAGCGCCTACAAGATGCTGGGCTGAAGAATAGTGATGGATCTGATCCTAAAGTCCTGCCTTACGCCTTTTCAGCAGAGTTTACGGTAAGCATGCTACACAGGGCTTTGCAATGCATTCTGGACCATTTGGTCAGTGTTCTGCGTTTGTGGCCAGGTGTGATAGCATGGGCAGTCTTGGCATGCAACAGAGCTGTACACAAGCTAAATAACTGTAGTCCGTTGCAGAGAGTGTTTGAAGAGTTTCGGGCCAAGGTCATGCATGACGACAACAAACAGAAGCTGTTTGTCATGATTGTTGATGAAGCTCATCATGCAGCAGTCCGCCGAGGGGCTCATGATGCGTACGTCAACGACCTGCAATGGAGGTCAGGTATAGCAGAGCCTAAACATGGGGCATGGCAATCTAAGGCAACCTCCCCCAAAGTTGAGGTCCCCGGAGACTGGTCAAGGCAGGATAATCTGATCACTTTGCTTGTCAGCGCAACCCCTGCCAACGTCTTGACAGCTGACTCAAGGATTCCAAGGCAATACTATGTTCCAAGGGAGTTGCCAGATCAGCAGTTGCAGCAGTATACTGTGATCAAGCCTAGAAGTGGTGCGCCTGAGAATGCGCGCTTGGCCGATACACAGTGGGAGTGCAGACACAAGGCAATCAGTGTTGACCATCTTCAGTCACTGATCAAGGACAAGGTGTGCTGATCCTTGTTGCCACTGCTCATCAATGCAGCAAATATTGAGCTGTTGCATGTCTTGTGCATTCAGAACTGCTGCCTTTACCCTGTCCTGCTGCTTTTGCTGTCTGAAGCTAAAATTGGACTTTGCATGAGTTGTGCATGACAACATTGCCCCAAGCATCATGCTGACACCATGCATATGTTTGCAGGTGGTACGTGAACTACATGTGATTGACTGGTCTGATGCTGAAGTTGTCAAGGTCCCTTACAGAAGCATTCGAGACTATATAGCCTCCTCCACAAAAGCCTGTGCCGCTCATCATGGCATCTCCAGTGATGATCTGTTTGACCAGAAAGTACAGGCAGTAAGGTATTGTCAAGAGTGGTAGCCTTTGTCACATTCTTAAGCCTTGATTTCTTTTTGACGACGTGTTGTCTCTGTCATGAGGTGACCATATATACCCCAAAATTCTGCAAGCTCACTGCGTTTTGACAGCCTTCATAAGTCGCACTTGCCACTGGTTTCTGTTTACAAGCAGCTTGTCCTATTGCCAAGAGTTCTCTGTGAACCTTGTTTTGCAATGGCCTCATTGCCAAGCATAATGCTTATACACACTGGGCACATGCTAGGTCACACAGTTGGTTCAGCTCGCCTGCAAGCTGACTAGCAATGGTGTGTGGTTTGGATCAGGAAACTGGTGAAAGACGTTAGCCTGGATATCTTGCTGGCTATGGACTATGTCATTTCCATGCAATACTTCCGAATATTTCGCTGGGACAGCTGTCTGCTGGGTGTTGATGAGAGCACGCAGATTCTCCAGTCGCAACCTGCTGCGATACAGCAATTTCAGGAGGGATTGTCTCTGGTGTTTGGCAGATTGGGCTTGCCATCAGCCTTGCATGCAATGCTGAAGATCCCAATCAGAGCAGCCTTTGATGCACAAGGTGACGCCACCAGCGATGAAGCAGATGAGGCAGCAGAGCACTGGCTTTGCAGTGCCTACAAAGAATTGCAGGAGCAGTACTCACTCCCAGACTGGCCAGAAGCGTACAATGAGCAGCTTGAGGAGTGGAGTGCCTTTAGCAAGGGTGCCTTGAAGGTGTGGCTGCACTGCAAGCTTGAAGCAGAGCATCACAGTCAGCGTGTGGGTCAGCACAGCAATGACAGAGACAGGCAGTTCACTGAGACGGACCGCTTGATCAAGAGCTTGCTTGAGACCAAGCTGTACCCACAAGCTGAAAATGCAAATGGTGTCAACTTGCCAGGTGACAGCTGAGCACAAACCAATGTACTTGATGTTGTGAGCAGCTGCAGCAGCTCATGAGCATAACACTGTTGTCAAAGAATGCTGTCTTGCAGTCTCCACCTCAACATATGCCATCTGAGCCAGTCTCAGGGTTGAGCTTGCCTGTCAGGTAGTTGCCTCAAAAACATGCAGAAAGATCACATAAGTCAGTGCAAGGAAATTGAGCTTGTGTGTTCAATGATCCCAGCCATGTGATCCCAGCCATCTTTGCTACAGGTTCCTCAGATGCTAGGCTCGCAACATATGGCATACGCTGCCCTGTCAAGGGTCCAATGATCGTGATAAGATCTAGGCCAGACGGCATGGGGGAGAAGGTTGTGGACATACTGAAGCAGTATCTGCAGTATACTCAAACTCAGAAAAAGCAGTGGCAGCAACAGCCTCAACAGACAGCCATCCCATGGCAGATGTTTGAAGTCATTGGAGACTTTGGAGAGTCTGATCAAACAGAGGTGCTAGCTAAGTTGTCTGCATGGGCCAAGTCCAGGTGACATTCTATCATTGCAGATAGTGCAATTTCCTTGTGTAATTGATGTGATGCCAAGTAGCTGTCTAGTCTGACGACCTTGGTGCTTAACTGGGTATGCTTGCTTGAAAGGCTTCACTATGCTGCAACACAGCTGCAACACAGCTGCAAGGTCCACATGCTTGTATCGTTTTGGTCATTTCAGCTTCGACAAAGTACACAAGAAAAGACGCATTCTCTTGCCGACCCACATGCCTCTGCGTTTAGCGTGGTGTCAACCGTGTCTTGCAGGCCTATGAGTCCAGATCATCCAGAGCGAAACGCCAAGGCATTCGTGGCTTACTGGCAAAGTGGCAACCACATCCCCTCCTTGCAGTGCTACATCGACTACGTGCGAGGGAAGGAGAAGTCTACAGCAGCTTTAGCTGGAATTAAGCGGCCACGCAAGCCAGCTGGCCTGCAGTACTCTGACCTTTACGGGGTTCCAACAATACTGGTATTGTGTGAAAAAGGTAAAGTACACAGTGGTTTATGTGAGGCCAAATTGGGTCGTCCCTTTTAGATTACAAAGCATGCTTCTCACATTGAAGTGCATGCAAATGGGAAGATGCTTCTGTATGCAAGCGGTGTTAATTCCACACTCGCATTTATACAGACTGTAGCATTGTAGTTAAATATGCATGCCAGTTTACCATGTTGTTGATAGTGCAGGGCGCATGGGTGACACCTTTCCCCACACCTTCACGTGCCAAGACCAGCGCTTGCGCTCTGGCTCTAAGTTCAGCACCCTGGTGCAAGAGCTTGGGCGCCTTTGCAGATATCCGACAGTTTGTGCAGATGTGCATGAACTTGTTGAGTCTGCTCCAAGAACACTTGACCCAGCAGCACATGAACAAGTGCAGAGGCTGCATTTGTTGAAGCAGTCTTTGCAAGCAGCCTATGGGTGGCGTGGATGGAGGGGTGAGGTCACAACTTTGAGTCCAAACTGCACAAGCAAGTCGCTCCTTTACAGCATGCAAGAGTCACAATAAACGGCATTGGTGACCATAACTTGTGCTCAAGATATTGGACCAGGGTTGCATCCTCATTGCATTTTTCTGTGTGTTTTGCAGGGCCTCCTGAGGATGAATGGAGAGACATGGTGTATCTGGTTGCAGCAGCTGCCAGTGAGTCTATGACAAAACTGGTTTGCTTCTTGAACCACACAGCTGCACAGGCCAAACTTGCTGAGCCTCAGCCGTCTGGAACGCAATTGCTTGCAAACTTGACTGACGCAAAGCAGTACACCTCAATAGAGGCATTACCTGGATGCAATGCAACAAGAGCAGAGATGCCTGCATCGCTTCAAAGCATTTTGCAAGGTCTCAGCGGCACATTGTCTGCTGACCCAGCAAAACCACATGAATGCTTGCTTGAGGGCATTCAAGCAATCAAAGAGTGGAAAGACAATGTGCTCAGCACCTGTGATGGCAGCGGCTATGTTCTGGGCAGTGCTGAGATGCCTTCGTTCAAACAAGGCCTGCCCGTGAGGATCATGCTCAACGGCAGCTTTGAGAAAGATTGCTTGGACAGCAATGATCTTGTGGAGCTCTTTTGCTGCTGTCCAAAGGGTAGTCCTCTGCTTCAGCCAAGGGCCACCGTCAGCCTGATCAGGTGAGATGATGCATCACCACCAGCCCGCATCTGAAGCAGAGTTGAGCACACATTGCTGATCATATATGGCACAAATTGTGATCTTCTCATGTTCCGATGAACTTCTCGGCTGCTGCATACCCAGTGCTCAAGGTTCCATGCAGGCACAAGCATCACCTGCCGTATGCTCTGATGATGCGCAATGTTGCTGAGCAACTCCAGAAGGTGCAGCACGCCACTGTGCTGAGGCAGGAGGGTGCAGCTGGACGTGCTTTGGGCAAAGCTGTTCACTCTCTGTCTGAGGATGTCATGGAGAACTGGCCAACAGTGAGAACTCTGTTGCAGTGCACATGTGCCTATGCTTGTTGCGTGTGTTGAACATGCAAAGTATGCCGTTTAAGCGCAGCTTGGCTTGCAATTAATGACATAGCATTGGGGCATTTTCACTTCAAAGGGTGTTGCTGACAATGACATATGTTGGTATGCCCTAATGCAGCCAAAGAAAGGTCTGGGTGGAATCATGTGTGCAATGCAGGGAGGCATGATGGACAAGTTCATGTCCTACACAAACAGGGGACTAAGGGGCACTGCGGTACACGACTATCGTGAAGCTGCATCTGCTCACAATAAGCACTATGATACTGGCCACAAGCATAAAGGTCATGTACATCCTGGGCGCTTTTTGCTGAGGGCACAACCACAGCAAGGCAAAACGGGTATGACATTCCCACATATGGTTCTGGCTTTGCTGACTGTGTGCAATTGAGAAGTCATCATGGCACCTTACCTTGACAATCGCTTACCAAGGCACAGAGCACACATCATGATTTGCATGTGACATCATCTACACAATTTGATTTTCTTGTTAGACCAAATGTGCGTGACACATTTGATGTATGTACATAAAAGATACAACAAACAGCAGTGAGCATCCAAAGTCTGCTCAGAGAAGTATGCAAACCTGTAAAGGTGTCTTGTTCTAGCGGTCATTTGCTTGTTTGGATTGAGCGAAGGCTTGATGTGTCAACTGCAGGTGGCAATGCAGCGGCTTGTGCTGCTTGCATCAGTGTGTCTAGCAAGTGTGTCTACCGAGTCTATCAGTGTACCTGCTGGTCATGTTGCAAGCAACAGGCCAGGGTTGGGATCCTGGCTTGAGCAGTATCAAAGGCTGCTTCTTGGGCCCAGCGGCGAGAACATCTGCACAGAAGCCGGACGGCGTCTTGCACAGGATCTTGTGCACAGGCTGCGACAGCACAAATCCCACTGCCCTCTGTCAGTGAGTGTTGAGAATGTCAGCACAGGTCAGGCAGAACTGAGGCTGCACATTGTTGCCCCAAAGGATGTTTTGAAGCAGGTAAATCTTCTGCTGCTTCAGCACCTCGTACATCATGCAAATGTGACATTAATCAGAAAGAGCTATAGTATAGGGCTGAGATGCCCTCTCTTACACAAGACCTTAGACTTCACGGATGATGTGGTGTCTCTTTTGCTGGACATGATAGAAACATACAAATGTTGTGTGCAGGCAATCAACTGGGATCGCCGCATTGAGGCAGCTGCAGCAGCTGTGGTGCAGGGAGAGTTCCATGAGGGCGCCTTTGGGTGTGACATAAGGTAGTGCGTGTGTGCATCCTCATACAGCCAGTCAGTTTCATTTTGACCCTGCGGCACACAAGTTTGCTATCTGAGCAGCGTAGTCATGCAACAGTTAGCTTCTGCATCTCCATCTGATGTACTCTTGCTGGTGTCAAGCCTTTTTATGCCATTCAGGTTTGTCAGAGGGCAAGATGGAATGCGAGTTATCATCAGGGACGCGGCTTGCATTAAGGCTATACACAGCCTGCATGCAGCTGGCTCCTCTGGCTTCAACCTGGTGCAGCAGTCGCTTTGGCCTCAGACTCCTTTTGTGCATACATCAGCTGAGGCTACACAGGATGTATCTGATTTTGCTGATGAGCCTGGTGCTTGGAGCTCAGACCATGTGCAGGCGTCTTCTCGTTTGCAGCCAAACGGCAGCATGGCATACTCCATGCGCATTGGACGCATTTTGCGCTCAGTGCCTGCTCCAGCAGCCAATGCCATGAGAGAAGTGAGCCCAGAAACTTTTGCGGTCAAGGCATTTGCTTCATTGCAGCACACCAGTACAGCCGTTTCCATTCCAAACATGCACTGATATTGTGTGGGCTTGCCTCAAGGGAAGCGTACTTGGCTCTGGAACTGTTCTGTATGTGTAGTTCCTGCTTGGAGCACGCATGGTCATAGCTCTGCCATGAGCATGGCTTGTTATATGTTGTGCACAAACCAGACCAGCGCAGACCACAACATTTGCTTTCGTCATGACACTGGTATGTGCCATGCAGCTGGAGCCTAGGCAACCTGTGCTGCATCTGACCCTGGAACAGAGACAGGCATTGTTCCCTGTCAAACAGACTGGCAGTCTGCTGCCAGTTCATGGACCGGTCTTTCTTGCGACGCCAGCGGTATGGCGGCAGCTTGAACAAAGGTCGCAGCATTCCCTTGTGCAAATGCGTGCAGCATCCAGCAGCAGCTTTGAACTGAAGGAAGTGTCAGCATCAACTGAACCGCTGCCAGCTGCTAGCATTCATCACTGGGTGTTTGTGCCGTCATACAACCGGTATGCTGACAGCGACCCACGACAGATGCGCATTGACTGGGCCGATGCAGTGTCACAGGACACACAGTATGTCAGAGTGGTAGTCGTGAGATCAGAGGCGGAGCAGGTCATGGTAAGGTGCCCTGCCTTGCTAGATCTCCTATCAATGATCTTTAAATTAGATATACACCCAGTTCTGCCTCTTTCCGGCGGGAAAGCTATGTCAAGTATCCCCACTCACATGTTTTGAATGGCTGCCTATCCTCATGCTTCACCGAGCACGTCAGCAGCTTTGCTCAAGAGCATTCAAGTTGTTGTATTGTTGCATCTATGCCTAGAGTCTGTCTTCATTTACCTTTGGCTGCATGCATTTCTGCTCTGCAGAGCATAGCTGCCAGTGTCTTGCAGGGTTACAGCAAGCTGGTGCATGAGCATCAGCTCCAAGTTGACAAACATCTTCGTGAGGCATCACAGATCACCTTGCTGATGGTCATGCCACATACAATCGATTTGGGAGCCCTCCCTCGTAGCTTTGCAGACTTGCGTGACTATCAGCGGCAGCAACAGACAGAAGCAGTGGGCATAGGATACAGCCGGTTGGCCAGTCAGCTGATTGCCCGGCTGATGGGACTATCCAGCATTTGGATGCTGGACGACAACATCTCTGACTGTTGGCGTCTGCCGTTTGAGGAGTTTGTGAGGTCTGAGGGCAAGCAGCATGCTCAGCTTGAGTCTGTCAAGTTCAACACAGTCATGGCCACCATCGAATGCCAGGTATACAGCCTTGCGCATGCAATGCTGCACTCAAGTGCTAGTGCTGCAGGCACATGTAGCACTATTGGTGCAAAGTCAAGCACACAATCCTGCGTGTGGCACCTTTTAATGATTTGCACCAGGTCTGTAGCTATGCATGAATTCTTGTGCCTTGTTGGGCTGCTTTCACCTTTCTCACAGTCTTAAGTGCATTGGTTTTCAGTGACAAAATCTATTTCAACAGAAGTGACTTGACCTGAAGCAACCTCCTTGTAATGCCACTGGTGTCATGCCTGCAGGCTTTGGGAGCAAGCGCTGAAAGCAGAAGATTCGGCGCCAGCCAGGTGGTAACAGAACGGCTAAGAGGGCAGCATGTGGCAGATGTGGTCAAGGGCACTTCATGCAACCATGCCCCAGGACATATGCAGAAAGGGCCTCGGTCAGCAAAGCAAGTGAAAGATGCCGCCCAGGTGCAGTGTGTGCCCATCATCTTTCACAACTCAATACTCATGAAAAGTCCCATGTGTCATGGACCCCACACGTCATAACCTGTCATGACTTTGCAGGTCAGCAGATTTGTTGAAGTAGACAGCATGGATAAGCTCACAGGCGCGTACAGCAGATATGGCATCATTGGCGTCAGTCTAAACATCAACGGTGCATTCAAGGTGACGCTATTGACCTGCAGGATTGCATGCAGCAATGTACATACACATGGTGATTCTGTACTTCAGCTTCTTTGTCACTGTCTAAGTTCTGACTGCTGCTGGCAAGATTCTGTTATAACAGAGATGGGATAGAAGAAGCATTTTGTGCTTGCAGGTTGGGTTTCAAGGGCAGGGCAATCCTGGTCCTTGGACAGTTGGGCCCTCAGTGTACTCCATGATGCTCATCAATGTGGCCAGTACAGTGAAGGAAGGAGCACTGTACCCTGCCAAGCCTTATCATGAGGATGTGGACTTTGCTCATCTGTGCAATGAGCGGCAGCTTGTGGTCGTCAAGTGCAACTGGCTGTACTTTCACAAGGTGATGATGCATCTGGCCAACTCCATAATGTGTCACACTGCCTGTCTTATGCTTGCAAGCTGTGTGGTCAAGACATCTGCATGTAAGGCTTTGATGAGCCTGCGTGTTCCGTGCTGCTGCCAGTATACCTAGCAGCTTGTACATAGACCAAGCATAAGTCTATGCCTGCAGCTTATTCCCTGTTAGACCCGACACATGCTGATTTTGTTATGTATCAATGCGTTGCCTTGCCCCACATGGCTAGGAGTGTACTCAAGGCTTGCTGTCACTCCTTTTGCGATGTAAACATTTTCATGAGTACACTCATATGTTACATGTCCAACATATGATGCAGGCAAGGCTCAGTCCTGACTATATCAAGCGTCATGTGACACCAGGCAGCCGGTCGCCAGGAAGTGCTTTGACTCTGCTGGATCCTATGGATCATCAGATACGCTCAGGGCAGATCATCAGGATCAGAGCACCATCAAATTTGGGTGCACCTGTCCATATGGCCATTGGGCAGAACAGAGCAGCGGGTCTGCGCACTGCGGGTGTGCGTAAGGAGGCTTCCAGTGTTGCAGACGGGACATCCACATACGCTGTTTGCGTGACTCTCCTGCCTCATGCGCACGACAATGCTTCTGGGTGCATGAGCATCAGGTTTGGGCAAACCAAGAGCCAGCAGCTGATGACATCCACAGTGGTGACTTTGCACGGGTGAGATGCTGTGTGATACTTGATTGCAGATGTGCTTCTTGCTCACATGGACTGAGTGCTCAAGCTTTGGACTTTGTTGCATGAGCTCACCAAATGTGCCCTAGCACATGTGTGTTAACATGCAGCGCAGTGCCAGTCAAGTTGTGAGCTCAATGATGTAAACTCACAGTTGAAATGTGCGGTCCTGACGAGTTGCCTGCCTGAAGACATGCAAGCAGACTGTCCCATTGCAGCTTCTGTGCACATGCCTTGCTTGATGTACAGATGTCACTCTGGCTATGCAGGCTGTTTGACTGGCAAGACGCAGACACCTATGCTGCACCCTATGAACTCCCAAGAGCGCACCAGTTCTCAGAAATGGGCCGCGTCAGTGAAGACATGCAGCTTGAACTGATTATGCATGCAATCAGACGCGCTTCCAGAGAAATCAAAAGCAGTCCGTTGCAGCTATGTGATTCTGAAATGCAGTGAGCAAAGTGGCTAAGTATCAGCCGTACAAGGCAATAAACCCAAGCGCGAGTCTGTTTAGCAGACAACCGCTTGTCTGGTTACAGAATTGCCCCGTTGTCGCTCAGACCCAGCATGAGCTTCCTCGAGCCCTGCACTTGCTTGCTGCATATCACGAGACAAGAGCCTTCATGCAAAGCCCCATGGATCACTTCCTGATTCTGAGATACAGCCGAGCAAATGCCCTGGACACAGTTGCTGCAATCTATGCAGCTTTTGCGTCTGCATCGCCCAGGTTCAAGGTCAGAGGCATCTGCACAACTGTGCAGCCTGCAGTTGTGTCTCATGGACTGCTGCCAGCAGTACAGCCATGCACAGACGATAGCGTGTTACCATACATGCTCATCACCTTCGATGCTCAGCAGCTTGCAGCTGATCAGCCTGAGCCAAGCAGTGATCTCATTGATCCTGAGCAGTCGATGAGAAGGCCAAGGAGCAACCAGCCAGAGGCTGTTGCAGCAGGCACATCTGTTGGCTCAGCCATTGAGACTGGCAAAAGACCTGCAGACGGGCTTGGAAATTCAGGTCCTGCAAAGAGGCATGCTGGCAGTGTGGGCGCTCAATCCCCACAGCAGCAGGTGACTGCATCCCATGATGTGTGATCAAGGGCTACTACTGTGTGAGTACAAATTGTGCAGCGTGATCAGCAAAGTGTGTAGCGTGATCAGCAGGGTCTGCAGAGTGTTGCTTAAGCTGAGCGTCAAGTGACTCAAATTTCTGCACTGCTCAGGGTAGCATTGCCTCAGATGTTTGCTTGATGTATAGGAAGGAGTCCAAGAGACAGGACCAGCAGCCACCACTGATGTAACAAGGCCAGCTCAAGGCATGGGAGCTCATGTGGGTCTCACCTGTTCACAAAATGTGCTGCCATCAATTAGCATGTTTGTAGAATGATGAGAGTATTGGATGTCTTGGTGTGTATCACTGCTGCATCACTTCAGTTTGCTGTGTGGCAGAAACTGACTAATATATTATCCATACCTGTCACATGGTCTGATGACCATGGCCGTCACATCTCAGAAGTGCTCACTGAGCGTTGTCAATACATTGCTGGCAGCAGAGAAACCGAAAGTTGTATGACGATCACAGGCTGCACACAGTACACAGCAGTCAGGTGCAAGGCAAGACTCACCAAAGGACAATGCTGCCAAGAGACAGAAGCAAGAGGGTAAACATGCACCGAAGCAGAGAGCAGGACAGAAGCCCAGCGTGCTTGATGCATGAGTGAGCGCAATAAAGCATCTGCTCTTGCAACAGGGCTCGGGTGCAGCAATGAGCAGAAAAGACATTGTCAAGTACGGTGTCTCTCTATAGTACACCCATCTTTCATGACTCTGCAGCCATGACGCAACCATTCAGCTTGACAATGTGTCTATACACCCGACTCTGAATAGCAATGCACAATTCTGCGGCTGCTCTTAGTCAAGCCTAAAGCTGTTGTACAGTCTGTCAATACTGGAAAATGCGCAAATTGTGAGCTGAGTCTCATTGTATGTAAAAGGTGGCAGATACAACCAGCTCAAAACCATCTTGACGTGTATTGCAGGGCACTTGAAGACAGTCAAGAGCCTGAATGCAAGCAGTTTCAGGATGACATAGCAAAGAGCTCTAGAGATGCTGACACAATGGTGTCACAGGCAATTGAGTATGACAAAAAGAATCAGCAGCTGATGGAGTAAGCGACATTTCTTGACCATCCCCTTGTACAGCATGCTTGGGGGACCGACTGCTTGTGCATGCAAAATAGTCGAAATCTGAGTTATATTTTGAAAGCCTGGTGTGCTCCCTTCCAGAGGCACAATTGACCTTCCAGATTGCTTGTTTGCAGGTCTAGAAGACAGGGGAAAAACAACATGTACTCTGCAAGAGCTGCGGCGCCTCCAGCAAGTGTAGAGGAGCGCTGAGTGAGCCAGTTTGGCTGGACGTCTGGTGAATCCACCATATGCTGCTGTCGTTTAAGCAGGCTATCCAGCATTGTCCTTGACCATTAATGGTGTGACCAATGCTTTAATATGCTCTGGTGCAAATGCCCCAACAGTCATTGATTTGTCATCAAAATTTCTTAGACTAGCTACTTTGCAGTCAGTCTTGCTGGTTCTGTTTTTGTGATTCATTGAGGACCAACAGCATCATTTCTGATGCCTGTCGTCCAGTCACAAATTGCTTCTTGCTTGCATGCGATCAGTATGCCTGGGCTGGGCTGCATCAGAATCACTTTCAGCAAATATTCGCTTTGGCAGTTGTGTCAAGGCAGGAGGTGGTTGTGGCCGAGGGCAGTCTTGCCTCTGCTGAGCGTATTGTTTACAGTCCTGTGTTCATGCTGATGTAATCAGCCAGATTCTGGACCCAACACTTGTTGATCCAGACACAAAGGTAGACGGTATATTTGCCTGGCTGCAGCTGCTTTAATACAGTAGAGGGTGCAAGTGATGCAGTCTTTTGCTGTGGCGTTTGGTTCTAGTAGGCTATGTGCACAAAAGATGCCTTTAAATTTTCTGGGATCTGATGAGGTACTGTTGATCCCAAGCTTTTGCTTGGGGTATTTGGAGTGCAGTGTCAAATTTTGACAGAGTGCACCTTCAACACAGGCAAATAGTCACAAATTGAAGCAGCTTCAATTGAAATATGCTGCTGCTGATCAATTAGCGCTTAGCGTAGCTTACAGACCTGCTGTGATCTTGCGGGCACACACCATGTTATATACATCTGTTGCCAAGATCTTGACTGCATTGTAGCACTCCATGCTGTTCTCATATGGAGCACTGACAGATCAAAAATCTTTAGCATTTATACTGTTGTGGACAGTAGCAGTGACTAATCTGTACTAAGCTAGATCTACAACACTGCCTGATGCAG
>JAABUW010006348.1_pt1 | contig 14877 bp, 22 predicted proteins | sample 5560081 | NCBI WGS metagenome assembly JAABUW01 (sample SAMN10711882, study PRJNA513363) | rock metagenome | isolation source: Antarctica rocks | place: Antarctica: Victoria Land, Knobhead sud
GCCTCGCCATTTCAGCGACGAGGTGTCGGCGATGAAGACGTCCAGGACGTAGGCGATGCCGTTCATGCCTACCCAGTAGAAGACTTGCGCTGCCGCGTAGGTTGTTACGTTGCCACACGCCGCCATCATGACCAAGCCTGTGAGCAACTTGTCAGAACCATTGGAAAGTAATCAGGCAATGGCGAGAACTTACCGATAACAGTGCAGGATACCATCAGGATGAAGCCATAGATGCGACCAAAGATGTCCATAAGCTTCGCGACAGGAAGCTTGATCACACCAGCTACGAGGCCGGAAACAACGTTGGTCGTTGAAGTGAGAGGGTGCTCGCCAAAGTCGCTCGTGACATATGCAACCACATTGTTCGAGATCTGTTGTTGGAGCGAGTTGACGAAGAAGATGAGGAAGATTCTGCAAGAATGGTCAGCTGAGATGGTGGCAAAGCGATCAGCATGAGCAGACTCACAGTCCATAAGCAATAATGAGTGACTTCCGTGTCCAAACGATAGTCGTCGCCTGTGCCATCTTGACCCCATCTTGTCCTGACGATAAGCTCTCGCCATCACTAGAGTTGAGGTCATTGTTCTGCTCTTCGTCGAGGTTCTTCTCGCGGCTATCTTCTGACGGAAACGGGCGGTCTTGTACGTCGGATGTCTCCTTGGCGTCACCACCTTTGCCGAAGAATGATGGTATAGGCATCGTGCAACGGATGTGTCGTGTGACGGAGGACAAAAGATCCTGCGTTATCAATCTGATAAATCGCGCGGACGAACGCCAATGCGGTGCCGAGCCTGCCGAGAGCAGACGTTCGACTTTTTCGAGTCCGTTCTCGGAGCTGCCGTCTTGTCATCAATCGTGCTCACGGCAGGATGGATCCTTCATCAGAAGCAAGCAAGCTTGTGTGAGACATGTCACTCCCGTGCTATCGTCACGACTTCCTCAGCATCCGGCAGGAAGAGTCTGATGAGGAGAGCTTGGGAGAGGATAGCGAAGTATAGCCACCAACGAATGGTCGACCCAAGCGGAAAGACGAACTCAATATCGAGCGGCATGTGAGCTATTTCCACGGATGTTCAAGCGTCAACAACTCCAACATTGACAAGTAGGTATCATTAAGTTCCAAAGTCATCGAAGCCATCAGTCCTTCCAAGCACTCTTAGCCCTCTTCTCCCTTTACTTGCTCTCCTCCTTCTTTCCGCCTGGCATGAAGCTACCAACATATCCACCTGCGCTCTTCGCGCCACTCCAGACAGAACCTCCAACAGCGCCTGCATAGCTGCCCGAATCATCCTTTCCACCACGCTCAGCACGATTGACGCCCTCCTTGGACACCATATCACCCATTGGCTGCAAGAGCCCACCTTGGCCGACTTGACCCGCGGCCAAGTTGTTCACACCGTCCTGGAGGTTATCGACTTGCTCGATGCCGGTCACCTTGGACTTGTCGAGAGTGTCTGCAATACGTCAGATCAGTTCCTGGTCAACCCGTTTCAACGGCACACCAACTCACCCTTTGCAGCGTAACTAGCCTTGTTATCGCTTGTGAACCACCTCAGATACACGTCCTCAATCCACGGCATCCAGTTCTCCTTCTTGTGCTGATATCCTTGCATCACCCACTCATAGTAAGTCAAGTTCTTCTTCTTCTCCTCGGGCAGCGCATCGAACGTCTGCTTCTTCTGCTCCTCGGTCATGGCATCCCAATCCTTGGTGCCGCCGCCATTCACGGTGCCAGCAGCGCTTTGTGCACCGGAGCTTGCTTTCTCTGCGCCAGCTGATGCGGTGTTTCCTACGGTTGAGGCACCGCTCTGAACGCCGGAAGACGCTTTTTCTGCGGCGGACGATGCGGTGTTGCCTACGGTTGAAGCGCCGCTCTGAACACCGGATGACGCTTGCTGGGCGCCGGACTGAACGGTGTTGCCCAAGCCGCCTACTGCGCCTTTGAGTGAATCGGCCATGTCTGCGTTGTCGACGGGATCTGGAGAAGTAGCTGGTTCGTTGCTGGGCTGAATCGGTCCCTTCTGATCAAGCTGTTGATCCGTTGATGTTGGCTTGTTCGTATCAGAGACAGTCGTAGCTGTGTCTTCTGTTGGATCATCCGTCTCAGGTACAGTTAAAGCTGGCTCTTCAGTTGGTGCAGTGGGTCGTGAAGGTTGCTTGTCGATAGAGATGTTGGAGCGTGTTGGGATTGAAGCAGTAGTAGTAGAGCTCCGAACGGGAACAGCAACGACGGCAGGCTTTTCTATGTCCTTCTCTTCTGAATGACGTGTGTCTTTCTTGCTACTGTACAACAGGGAAGGCCACAGAAGGAAGGCATCAGTAACTCTAGACCTCAACAATCACATGCAACTAGAGATCGTCCCGGCTGCGGTTGTGCAGCTACTGCTTGCTAGACTTTATACTGACGCTTCATCATCGGACGAATTGTCAACTACCAACCAATACCAGCTGATTCCTACCATCATGACATTTGTCTATGCCTTGAAATTTAGCGATGTTCGTCGAGATCGACGACAACCAGACGCCACGCGTGACGTAGCCTTACAGCGCAGTTACAGGGATTGAAACCGGGATGTAGAATCTCCTACTCTCGCTCGACCAACCACCAGCCTCTGATACGAAGGGTTCGCCGATCGCAAGATTCGATGTCTTGGATCGCAATGCACGAATACGGCAAGATGTGTGGCTGTGCGCTGGCAGTAGTAATGGTTCTCCGTGAGGTTGGCAGGCAGAGATGTGTTGATGACATGTGCCAACAGCGAGGACGTCCATTGGACTACGACGAGCATCATACGAGAGACCTAGAGCAGGGCGAGAAACGAAATGCAGAAGTATGGATTCTAGAAGTGTGGTCTCGAAAGTGCGAACACGTATCGAACATAAGTCCAAGCCAGCATAGCTGATGACGATCATCACACAGAAGCGTATCCGTCGCTCATTAGGACTCCCCATTGTCTTCCCGTATCAAAACGCCTTCTCCCAGAAACAGCGATGGGTATCTCCAGCGCGTCCTCATCCTAAGAAAGCCAAATCGGGTCAGAGGGACCGGATCGGCAGCTTGAACGCTTCATGAAAGCACAACGCCGCCTGACAAGCTCTCGAGCTCGTGTCATAACACATCTAAAATGCTTCTCGTAATCGGACTGACGCCCTTGTGGGCAGGACTCCGGGGATCGGAGTCGGTGAGGTTAGGTGTCTCTTCTAGAGACGATTCTTCCGGTACAGTGAGGGACATCGCGAACGGGTTTTGTGTAAACTCCGTTGCTCGTGGAGACATCAAGGCCTCGTCAATGTCGTCGAATGACGGTGCCTTGGCCAACCGATGTGGTAGTGATGCCTCTATCTCGGCTTGCCAGCTCTGGAGTTGTTGTTGTTCGCGAAGGTTGGGCGATGATATCTTCCCGCGTAGCCTCGGCGGTCGGTCTGGCTGCCTAAGACGTGATTCGTCCACTTGTTGTGTTGGCCGTGGCCGCGTTTTCAGAGATGCCGTCCGTCGTGGTACCTCGTCTGGAGTAACCGAGCCCATACCCAGCTGCGCTAGCAGGATCGACCTGTCGAAGGGTGACGAAGCGAACTCAGTAGAAGATGGAGACATGAGGCCGAAGCTATCAGCTGGGTCAACGTCAGGAGACGGCTGCAAAGGAGTCATTGCGAACTCTTCTGTGCGCGGGGACGTCGTGAGCTCAGTGGGAGTCGTAGAGTCTGAATCTTGACCGAAATCCGGTGTTTGTGCTCGTGCGAAGTGACCAATGGGACCCGTAGAGTCTGGCTCGGTGATGTTCAGCATTGGTACGGTGGGGACCACCCGCCCAGAGGTGTTGACGTAGGCCGAGCCAGGCTTCACAGCACTTATTGCTCGTGCTCTTTGCCCAGGAGGAGGCGGAGGGGTGTTGACCGGTGGCCACACAAACGCAGACGGAGCAGACGATGGACCTGGGCTCGACACTGGATGTGAATCCGCGGTTTGGACAGAAGATAGAGGTCCACCGCCAGTTGACAGAGGGCCGTCCCCATTCGGAGATCTCATCGAGAATGGACCACCCCACTCGCTGATGGCCGAACTCGGTGTGATGGGCGAAAGGCCACGGTCGGCAGAGAGTAGTCCGCCACGCTGTAGACTCGTCCTGAACTCCTGGAGCTGCATGATCAGATTCATGTTCGGGCCAATCCATTTGCTCCGCTTCTTCACAGCGTCATATGCTTCTTGCACGCTGAGTGAAGGGTTCTTGAAGAGGCCATAAGCCACAACAAGACTGGCAGACCGACTGACCCCGCATTGACAATGGATCAAGACTCTTTTGTTTTGGAGCACCATGTCATCGATAAGCTTGACTAGTCGCAGCAGATCAGGTACGATGTCACTATTGTGCTCCCACTTGATATGCATATATTCCGGCTCCTTCAACCCTGTTAGATGAACATTGTTAGCATCCGAGCTTTCCGGAAGCGATGCCTTTGGCGTTGTGGGAGAGTTGTCGACCATGTCCGTACTAGTGTCGTCTTTCTGTATCGCACTTCGGTCACGTCGCGGAGCGAACTGTATCCCGCCGCCACCATCGATCCGAATATCTGGCTCTTTCAGGTCTACCACAGGCTGCTGAACCAGAGGATTCCGTACCTCGCTTGCAACGTTCATCACAACATCATATTGCCTGCACTGCTCAGCTGTGGGTTCTAGGTAGAGGTCGATGTAAGGTTCGTAGACACATATTGGTCCTTCCGGATAGGCTTCTGGCTTCTCCTCTTTCGAAAGTGGAACGTCGAAGTTCTGCTCGTCCTCCTCGACTAGTGGCTGCGGTTTCTGGACACTGATGGGAGAGTGAATAGTTTCGAGTGTAGGCACAATGCGTGGGTTCTGGGGTATTGCGATGTTCTGAGGAACGAGCGGGAGCGATGGTGACGACTGGAAATGCCGCAGAGTACCGGGGCGCCCAAAAGCTGGTGTTGGTGGAATAGCAAGCTTGATTTCTTGAGGTGGCGCTTTACTGATGCCGGGTGTCAACAACGTCAATCCCAGATTGCTTGGTTTCCGCTTTTGTGGTGTAGGCGGCTTCACGAACGTGGGTGATGCCAAAGGAACAACGCCATTTAGGGCAGGTAGTGGTAAGCTGGAAGTGGACGAAGTAGCCTTCCCTATGGTTCGCGAGGTGACGACGGCCAAATTCTTGAGATTTCGACCCTTCTTTGGAGGTGGCTGTTTTTGCAGTTCGAAGAAAGGTCGGCTATCGTCCGAGGTTCGTGGTCGTAACATTCCTGCGGTAAAATTTGTGGGTGGAGGTGATTCTGGAGAAGAACCTGGTGATGGCTCCGTTGCGCTCGAATCGTCCACTGTGGAAATGGTGGTAGTTGGAGAAGATTCGGACGAGCCAGTTGTAATGTCGCTAAAAGAATGGTGATGAAATCGACGGAAGACGTGATCTTCCAACGCTGGTGATGGCTTGAAGTTTGCATTCGACTGCAATAAAGATGCTGGTAGTTCTTTCGCTTGATCTTCAGGTTGGCTCATGTTTGCTGTGAAGATCGATCTGAAGGAAAAGGATGTTGCGTCTGAGTGTTGTTCGTTCATACTTCGTTTGGGCCACGGCCAGCCATTAGTTCGTTTCGATTCTCCGGGACTATTATTATGTTGTTGCTGTCTTGCAGCGAAAAAGGATCTGGGAGAAGACATGTCAGCTACAGTACTAAGACTGCCAGAGCCCTTCTGTACGACAGCAAGCGGAATGAATGAACAAAGCCAGACGCCCTGCAAGGTGTAGCAGGACAATCGTTGACCAGAAAGTGAACAGAGTATACAGTCAGCGCCCGAAGCAATAGCGCTTGCAATATCGCAACGCTCTTCTCGCACTAACAAAGCAAAGGATCGATCAACCGCCAATAGTGCGGCGTGCTGTTGCATCGGACTTGCGCTGGAGACGGAGGTACGTACCGAATGGCCTTCGCCGGGAAGGACTGTCAGTGGATGAGATCCCAGATCTCGAGAGGGCGCCAAATGGACAAAAGACGGTGCGCCGAAGGAATGTCTTGCAGTAGGTCGCAATGATGATGCTGTTTTTAGCAGCGGCGCATCACCACATGGTTAAAGAGGTGGACTCCAGAAGGACAAGAAGCTGTGCGAGTGGGCGACAGAGGTGCTATGTTATGCAGATAGGCGCTGGTAAATGGTAGCTGGAGGCGATTCAAGCGTCGGAGTTGACCAATCAGTGGGTCGACTTAGCGCTTGACAAAAACTATTCACCAATGAGCTTCTGAACGTACACATTATTCGACAATGCCCAGCGTGGCCACCGAAAGAACTTGCGTGAGAACAAGATTGAGGGGCGAGAGCGCTGGGCAAGGAAGGGGAATATATGGACCGTGTGGCAACTGACCTCTTCTGTCGCAACAATCGCGGGCTCCTAAAAGACCCAGCAATAGCCTTGAAGGACCACGATCAGTCTATTCCTCAATTCAGTATTGGGTGTTGACTAGAGGTCCCCAGATATCCGACCAAAGCCTTCAATATTCGCGCTGCTGGCTGCCGGCGACGTGTGGTCTGGCAGAGGCCGATTACCACAACTCAGATCGCCCACGAGTACGTCCCGAGTATTTTGCTGAAAAGCTCTCTGTGTTTTTGCGCTTTTACGTGCCTACAAAGAGCACCCGAGACTGCTGTTGACGCTGGTTTCGTGGAAGAGACAAAGGAAGAAGCCAGTGAGTATCATATGCGGATATGGATTGGGGTCGAGAAGTCTAGGGTCGCAGGTCTCGCCGCCGAAAAAGTCGAAAGCTGATCGCGAAGGAGGGTGTCGCTGTCGAAGACTTGTGAGGTCGTGTGCGTTGCTCGTGTTGTCGTTACAAGACGTGTGAGAGAGAGGAAGACAAATGTCCCACAGCGCCGGGGTCGCTTGTGTTTCAGAGGCCAGGCCTATTTTTGGATTCGTCAAAGAGCGGCAGAGCGGGACTTTACGCCACCTGCAAGCGATTGGTTCTTTACTTCAAGAATACATCACCAGCTACACTTTAGCACTTTAGTTGTCCGATCAGACGTCGCAGATAGTTGTACTGATGCTGTCAGAACTCACCGCATGGCCAGCGTCCCAAACCTCGTGATCGTGGAGAGAGATGATGTTCTGGTCTATTCATATCACAAACGCTAACAAAAAGCCGTGGAGCCAGAGCTAAAATGAACGGATCTCATCCTCTTTCGGCAGGTGCAAAACTCCCATCTTCAAATTTCTTCTCCACAGTCGCACGCAAGTAACGACTTTGCGGATGCTCTCGGGGCCTTACGAGCGTTATTGATGATGGAAACCTCGCGAGGGCCTCAGATCTCACCGAATGAATTTTGACGTTGTTCTAGGCCCCAATGGTTGGTGGTGCACGGCTCTACCTTGGGGGCGAAACGAAGATGTGTACTGGAAAATGTGGTGTTGGCGAGGTCTCCAACGACCAAACAACTTCTACTTGATGCTGGTGTACCATTGCTTGATGTGTCAGCTGCATATCTACCGTCTATCCTGGAGTGATTGTCGGTCCAGCTTGCACGCCAGCTCTCCGCGAATCTTTAATAAGGATGTCTCGTGCTATCGTACCGCCACCTGTTCTGCCCGGGTGTCTGGCGCGGATATGAGTGGAGCAAGGCGTACATTGTCTACCTGATGTTTCACACGCGAACGTCTCTATCAGAAGCCGTTTTGTTTCAACGATATACGAGTACTCTATCAACCGGACCCGAACAAGCGCTGGAAAGTCTGCACGGGGTGCTCCGGCTCAAACTGGAAGAGATGGTTGTCGAGCTCGCCCGTACCATCTGCGACTCCAGCCCCACTCGTGAGTAGTGGTTTGATGCTGTACATCATCTCCTGGACATCATCTCCAGACAAGCGGGCTCCCTCTTCCTTGGCTTTGGCGACATCCTCGTATGTCACGGTGTATTTGCGGCCTCGCGCTTCCTCCAAAGCAGCGACCAAGTCCTCAACACTGCCTGTCCAGCCCTGAATGCGGACAGTCCTGCCGGCACCCTGGAAGCTCACATGCAGGGAGTCGATGGTATATCTTGCAATGTCTGAGATGCTGGTAACACCAACGCGCTGTCCCGGCTGCCCAAATAATCGTGCCGTACAGGAGTCGTGGTCGACGGTCCACTCCGTGAAGATTCCCGTGATCATCAAAGTATATTGGAACCCGGGTGTTGTAGCAGCTTTCTGGCGCAGGTAGGCCCTCACTGCTTGCTTATCGCGAAAGTATCGCATATCATAGATGTCTTTCTGGCTGATGTCACTATTCCAATCCGATGCGTAGAAATGCTGGACACCGGCTGCGACCGCAGCTTCGACCATCGCCGGTTGAAGAATCATGAGCTGATTCCCGACTGCGCTAATGACATGCGTGAAGCCTACGATGGAATTATATTAGCGAAGTTTTGCTCAGCTTTGCGGAGACATGACAGACCTAGGTAGGTGGTAGAGTCGTAGAATGACTTGGTGATGACTTCAACGCCTGCACCGTCGAACTTGCTCGCACGGTCTGGTGCTGTTAGGATTGCTACGCGCGCGAAGGAAGCCTTCTGCCGCTTCAACTCTTCGAGCAGCGGAGCTCCAAGACTGCCGCTTGCGCCGATAAGTAAGACTGATATCTTCCACATGTCTGTTGTTTACGATGATAGGCCACTTCGCACCCTTCGTCTTATATGGTGGCAGTCTGGGAGAGTGAATAGTATCACGAGCAGTGGATTACTGAGCTGCATGACAACAGTGAAGACAGATATTGCCGAATGCGGACAATGAGGTGAATGGAACAAGAACTACTGACTGATTCGACGTGCCATGGCATTCACCTACCGATACGATATTCACCATGGCAAAGAACCGTCGATGCTGGATCGTTCGCCGCTGCACATCCGCTGGATGAAGTATGGCAGGGAGCAAAGACTCATACACCATGGCTTTTGAGTGTCGGGCTCACGTACATTTATACGGCAAGATACACGTTACGTGCATGCGGCGTTGGAAATGTATTGCGCTCTTGATCTGAGAGAAGGAAGGGGAGATGGGAGGCGAAGGAAGTGATGGCGCTTGGGGTGTGCCCCTAATAAGACTGCTCCGTAGTCGTTTGGAAACGACATCAAAGTATCGTTCCGTACACTTGCCTCCATACGTCTCTTGCAACGCGAGCGAAGAGCAAGCTCCACACCGTCGTCCCAAAGAAGTCGTCCAGATCGCTCGATACAACGTGTCAGGCTGGAACACTCAAACACGGTAAGGTACTTTCGGCGTGTTTGCCGAGTCTCAATGTGTTCCCTTGGAACATGAGCTGTGTCTCCGGGACCTCGGTCCACCTCTGTGATGTCGAGGTGGTGAATGCAGTGCGATCAGTCCCGTCCGAAGTCGAGTTGTAAAATGTGACGATGTCTCCAACTCAACCCGATGGCTGAGGGAGTGAATATTACCGGCGCTGAGCTGGTCGCTCGAAGCTTGAAAGCCCTCGGAATCACCACCTTGTTCGGCCTCACTGGTCTGTTTACTCAATCAATCATTTGGGAGATAGGCTAACCGAAGCACACCTTGGACTCACAGGCTACCCCGTCACGGAGGTGCTCGAGCAAGTCATCAACCACGGCATCAAGTACATCGGGTTCAGGAATGAACAGTCGGCGTCGTATGCCGCGTCCGCGTACGGATATCTGACTGGCAAACCGGCATGCTGTATAGTGGTTGGTGGTCCGGGTGTCATCCATGCCTTCGCAGGTGTAGGTAATCCCATTCGATACGACAAGAACAGTGCTGAACCGAAGAGATCCAACAGGCTTTTAACAGCAGTGCGAACTGCTTCCCGCTTCTCCTTCTGGCTGGGTCGTGCGAGACATACACGGTTGGGAAGGGATCGTTCCAGGAACTGGATGCGGTGTCTTTGCTATCTCCGCACGTGAAACTGGCACTACGTCCACCTACGTTGGAAGGAATACCATCAGCGATTCGTCAGGCTTACAGAGTCGCATGGTCAGGTGTGCCTGGAACTGCATTCGTCGATCTGCCCGCCGACTTCCTGCAAACGATGTTCGTAGACAACACAGTCGCCTTACCAAAGGCTGTCGCTGCCCCAGCTGTGCCGTTCCCAGACGAAGCAAAGACGATCAAGGTCGCGCAGATCCTGAAGTCGGCATCTGCACCACTGATCGTGATCGGCAAGGGCAGTGCGTATGCCCGTGCCGAGATTATGCTTCGTGAGCTGGTCGACCGCACACATATACCATTCCTGCCTACCCCAATGGGTAAAGGCGTTATACCAGACTCTCATCCCTGCAACGCCTCCTCCGCGCGGTCGACGGCCCTTCGCCATGCGGATGTTGTCCTCGTCTTTGGTGGAAGACTAAACTGGATCCTCCACTTCGGCGAAGCTCCCAAGTGGAATCCGAACGCGCGCATCATTCAGATCAACATAGACCCCGAAGTCATCGGGCACAATGCCGGAGACGCAGAGCTGAGTGTTGTTTCCGACGTCAACGTGTTCGTGAAGAAGCTCCTTCCGCATCTAGGAGATTGGAGATATCCCGCAACGACACCCTTTCGGCAACAACTTGTGAAACTACAGGCAACGCACGAAGGTGTACTAGCCAAAGCAGCGCAGCTAATGACAGTACCATTGAAGTTTGAGCATGCCTACCATGTCATCAGAAGCACTCTCGGTTCGCTTTCGCCACCATCGGATGGCAACATCATCTACGTCTCAGAAGGTGCGCGCACGATGGACACTTCGAGAGCATGGTTCAATCATGAGCATCCCCGAAGCCGTCTGGACGCTGGAACCCAGGGAACGATGGGCGTAGGGTTCGGGTACGCCATCGCAGCGTGGGAGGCCTATAACGGCCTCCACGCCGAAAGGTCTTCTGGTAAAGCTGGCAAGAAGAAAATCGTGGGCTTGATCGGCGACTCTGCAACCGGTTTCAGTGGCATGGAGATTGAGACGATGGCCCGTTGTGGACATGACTGCCTCATCTTCGTGATGAACAACAGTGGAGTATACCACGGCAATGCCAATTCTCAGCAAGAGCACACAGCCCAGCAGACGGCCTCCAATAGTGGTCGTGGTGCCGAAGGCTTGCGGAGCTGGAGCCTGGGGTTTCAGACACGGTACGATATGCTTGCTGACGCTGTAGGAGGGAAAGGCTACTTGGTCCGTACTTCGGATGAGCTCGGGCAGGCCACAGAGGAGGGCTTCAAAGCCAAGGTAGAATCTCCCTTACAATGCTAATGCTTGTGCTGACAGCTACAGGTACCTGTAATCGTCAATGTCTTGATGGAGTCTGGGAAGGGTTCGGTTGCCGTAAGTTTCAGCATAGATCGTCTTGTACGCTACGGCTGATATGTGCCCAGGTATTCGGCTTCCAGGTACCGAAGGAAGCGGAATCCCAGAGCAAGTCTCAGCTAGACTCGAAGCTATGATACATAGCAAGGTGATAACATCATCCTCATCACCTCAACAAGGCCCAGTACTCCTCGAGGAGAGTGAGCCTTGCGAAAGATTGAGCTTTTCATTGCTCAACGATGCTGTCCAGGTTTTCTCCGCTATGGAGCTCCTTTCTCTCACACGCTTCCCATAGATTCCGAACAGGATGGCGATCGCACAGTACACTGTGGCCACACCAGCTAATATGAACAGCGCGTTATTCGATCCCAGCTTCTCAAAGACCTGGCGTCCGAACAGCGTGAACGTGCCTGACAAGATCGCACGAAGAAATGCCAGAGGTGCGTTTGCTGATGCTGCATAAGTTGCGTAGGTGTCGCAGAGGTAAACGCTCAGTAGATTGTCGAATTCCTGAGTACTGAAGCCGATTAGGACCAGAGATGCTATCGAGACCCAAGGCGATACTCCGCCTGTAAGTGGTGGTACCGTCCATGCAAACCACCACAATCCGCCTGCCAAAATAGGTGCCGCGATCAGGAAGCCGAAGAGTTTGTCCTCAGGCTCCAGAGGTCTGTTCTGGCGCTTCCGGAGTTTGATGACTTGGTAGTCGTAGAGACGTGGGAGGAACGCCAACACTACGCCGACGGCAAGAGCGAGCGCTACGAAGAAGCGTATTGTCAAAATGCGTGCACTTTCAAGCCATCGTGGGTTTCGACTTACTAGTCAGCGACGTCTGACGATGTGTGAAGCCGAACCCATCGACATACACCGTTCCCACGGCTTCCGAGAAGAGGTATATAACGGCCACAACTGTCGCGGCCACCACACAAGGTATTGCTGAAAGAAGTCCCGTCATGAATCGACTGACCACAACGACCGGGACAATTGGCCAAGTGACGATGGCGACACAGAACAAGGAGTACCCGAACGTCGATGTAAGGTATATGGTTCGACCGCCGAAGCTCTCCGCGAGGGGCGAGAAGATCAGTCCTCCCAGGGCTTGCCCGAGCAGATAGACTGTGGTGAAGCAGAACAGAGACCACTCTCTGCTCAAGCCAAGCTGATCTGCCGCCAGCGGAGCTATCGAAGAACCGGTGTTTGAGACCAACGTGACGAAGAACTCGAGGAAGCAGATGATTGCTGTATCATATACTTTTCGACGCAGCGACCAGTGTCTAGGGTGTGTGAGGCTGTCCGGAGCCCAGCTAACGGTGCCATTGCTGTCGACGGCAAAGCCTTTTGCTTCCAGGGCCTGAGAAACTTCTCGAGGTATTGTTATCTCCTTTTTCACGCTGCTGGACGAGCTCGTGGAGGACTGTGATAGCGATCTTCTGCCTTCTTCCTCCCATTCTGTGAGGCTGGAGGTAGCGGAGGTTCTTCCTTCCAGCTGGACAATGGCGGGCGGCGTCTCCTGTGCTCTCGGTCCAGATGGAATTGTCGACATCTCGATCTGTTTGGTGTCGACCACTTTCCTACGAGATGGACAGCTGAGTATTTACGACCGGACTTACCTGGTCCTCGTCTGAACCACCACAGATGACTATACGGGGTGTTGTTAACCAAAACAACCCGGAAACGCATACACCAAGCCAACACCACCCCTCTGCTGGGCTTAGGAACCGGACAGCCGGGCAGCCGATACTCCCAAGACCGTCAATAAGATGCCTGCATATCGATGGCCTCGTACGTCACGATGGCAACGCGCAGATGACTTCATAGGATGTCTCACATCTGATGAGGTTGGAAGAAGAATGCACGGCGGAATGCTAGATACGTCCCCTGGCAACGGCAATTTAACCCAGCCAAGAAGACGACACGACCACTAGGTTCTCCCACGCCTATGCCTCTGTCAAATTATTCACGATGAACTCAAACATCGTCTCGTTCTGGTAATCCGCCCCTGCGTCCAAGAAATGATCTTTACCATGTGGCCTCTCGTAGACAACCTCCAACCCACACCCGACCGCCGCCCCGACAACCTCGTCCGCCTGTTCCACTCCCACAGCGGTATCGCTGTCGCCGTGTAATATGTACGCTGGCGGTAAGCCATGCTTCTGTACATTGCGAGAGACCCTCCATGGCTCCGCAGCCTTCGGATCTCGTATCCCAAGCAGATCCGCCAGATTCGCGGCTTGCATCATGCCAACGTACATCAGCGTCCGCTTGTCCTCGCCGTTTGGTCCGCTGTTCGCGACGACCTCGGCCTTGGGGTCCAGGTAGGGTGCGATATCCTCTATATGCGTCCTCGCCCTCCCCATCGGCGGCGGTTGCGAGTTCGTAAAGAACGTTCCCAGTGGATCTGTGATGGGGTAGATAGGTGCGATAACATCTGGCTTAGGCTCAATGTACAGCCCAGCGAGGAGGGCCAGGTAACCACCAGCTGAAGACCCGGAGACGGCTAGGTGGGAGACATCGACTACATCCTTGTCGAAGTTCGCAGACAGTTCGTTGCGTATATAAGTGATGCAGTCTTTGACATCCTCGAAAATTTCCGCTACGCCGACTTGGGGAGCAAAGCGATAGTCTGCTGAGATGACGCAGAAACCGTATTGCTGGACTGCCTTGCGCATGTAGGGGGCTAGTGAATTGCGGTTGCCTTGTCTGATTGCGTCGGTCAGTAATGGGTTCGATGTGATTGACTACGTTGCTTACAGCAGACCGCCGCCATGGAACCACAATAGCGCCGGAGCTTTGGGCTTGTCTTGCGGCAGGTAGACATCGAGAGGAACCTCCAATTTACCTACTTTCTTGTAGATGAAGGTCTTGGTGGGTTTGATGTCGGCCATGTTGTCTTCAAGGTGGACAGAGAACAAGGTAAGTGGAGCAATCGATCTTAGGCCCGCTGCATTGATTGCATATGTAGTCGGATCGAAATCAGCAAGTTTCAGCTCACGATCGGCAGCTTCAAGAGTTGCCAGCTTGGGTGGTTCACAGCGAGGGGTGGAGCTCTGCTGAGCTTACGACTCATAGTAGGCCATAGTTTTCCTTTGAAATACTCTCGACGGGAAACAACATACCTTCGTGGTAGCGAGTAGTTGGAACGAGACTTACCAACAAGAGGAGATGGTGAGGACTCCATATGAGATTGGACAGAAGAACGCTTACCTCGACTGCAAGCTGCTCACCAGCATTTCCTCCGTGACGGCGTCGTATTAAATTCTGCATTTTCGTCTCGTCCATGACTATCACGTCAGGTGGGCACCGTGGCCTCAAAAGCATACTCATACAGCCATCGCAGGCCTTGACCTTCCGGCCTCGAGCGCCCCATCTACCGGTCTATTCCCATACCACCAACTCCTTCCCTTCACAGGTCCAAGCCAATTCCCACCATTCCTAATTTCCCAACCCATACTCTCATTTCCCTCCCCCAACCCCCTTCCAAACCCTCTCCTCCGCCTCCTTCAACCCCTGCCCCGCGGCGCCGACAAACCCCTTCACAGCCCCCCAAACCCCTCCCGCCGTATCACCCGCACTTTGACCACCCAGATTGTCAAA